>ERZ809146.1453-NODE-1453-length-10158-cov-3.519549_pt1 | contig 10158 bp, 9 predicted proteins | sample MGYA00520794_ERZ809146 | MGnify/ENA primary metagenome ERZ809146 (study PRJEB31570, sample SAMEA3212995) | Homo sapiens | biome: human-gut; feature: human gut; material: fecal | place: Sweden | collected 2011 ... | reverse complement strand
CCATAAAAATATGCACCTCCAAAAGTGTCTAACTTTTGGGGTGCATATCAAAATCCGATGGTTTCATACCATCGGATTTTTGTTTTTAATTGTTGTCACTGTAAAGGTAAACCCATAAAACGGTAAGCAAGGCTATTGCGATACCGCCGCCCAAGCATACTGCCGGCAGACGGGTTGAACTCTTTAATGATTTCTCAATATGAATAGACGGTGCTTTTGTAGGCTCTGAAAGACCGTCGCTGTCATCATACTTTGATGTTTTTGAAAGCTTCAGAGTACCTTTTGATTTTTTATAAAGTAAAGTGTTTCTGTCGTAATCGGCTTTTATCTGTTTAAGTTCTCTGTCCGAAAGAGGTATACAGTCCGTTCTGACCTTCAAAATCTGATAACCGTTATCAGCCATATCACTTCTGCGCAAAAGCGCATAGTTGTAATATGAACGGTCAGTAGAGAAACGAACGTAATAAATCTCGTCACCAAGATTATATGCCTCTGAAATCAGATAAAATCTGTCACCGTTCGGTTCGACGTTAAGTGCGTTTTGGTATTCGTCCATAGTAGTGTAGTTGGCAATATCAAAATCGGTATAGCTTACTACATTTTTAAGAACTTCCTCAATCTGATGTTCGTCCTCATCGCTCAAACGTTCCGCAATGTCCTCATATGTAACACTGTCTGCGGCAGAGTTTTTCAGCTTGTCGAAAAAGTTGCCGATATTTTGGTTATAATGAGAAACGTCAACATTTGGGTGGAAATATTCCGAACTGAAGTCCATAACACCTGTTTCCGAAAGCACCTGCGGTGCGTTTACATATTCAAATGCATCACCATCGATAACGGTGTAATAATCCGCGTGAACAAGTTCGTCACCTTCAAACACCTTGTATGTTATATAACGTTTTTCAGCGCTTGAACCGAGAGAAAATACACCCGATTGACCAAGCGGTATTTGATTGTAATTAACGTCTAAAATAGCGATACGTTCCGCATTTTCCGTTTCTTCGTCATATTTCCAAACGTGACATGAAGCGGTAGTGTATCCGCTGTCCGCAAGGAAAATAACAAGATACGGATTTTCATTTGCGTCAAAATTTACTATATCACTGTACACAACGCCGTTAGGTATATTGTCCTCCGAAATTGAAAGAGAATCACCTGCGTTTTCGGTGTGCATTGAACTGTAAGTGTACAAATAGTTATTAAGTACATAAGCATATACCGCCGCCATCTTGCCGACAGGCTCATCAGCAACAACAGTGCTGAACGTAAGACAGGACATTAAAATTACAATCGAACAGAAAACAGATAACAACCTGAATATTCTGTTTTTCAACATCACACCCCCTATGTTTACATAATTCTTAATATTATACATTATACAAGTAAATCTGTGACAATTCAACTTGATTTTTGTTAAGAGCATATTACAATAATGTGGCATTTTACCCTTTACAAATTTCAAAATGTGTATTATAATTAATTAGATAGTAGCAAAAAATAGGGTAAAAAAACGATAAAGTGCCTTATTTTTTATTTGGAAGGAAGGATACGAAATGATAAAAGCGGCAGTTCTCGGAGCAACGGGATATGCAGGTATTGAGCTTGTAAGATTATTAACATCACATCCGGAGGTAAGTATTGAAATACTCGGTTCGCACAGTTTTGCGGGACAGAAGATAAGTGATGTTTATAAGAACTTCAATCACGTACTTGAAAAGGAATGTGAAGAACTTGACCTTGATAAGGTCGGTGCTTGTGATGTGGCATTTACCGCACTTCCGCACGGTGCGTCAAAATCGGTAATTCCGTCATTACTTGAAAAAGGTCTTAAAGTTATCGACCTTAGCGGTGATTACAGATATGATGACGTGGCAGTGTATGAAAAGTGGTACGGTGAAAAACATTCATCACCCGAACTTTTAAAGGAGTCTGTTTACGGACTTCCCGAACTTCACAGAGATAAGATTAAAAATGCAAGACTTATCGGTAACCCCGGCTGTTACACAACTTGTTCAATACTCGGAACAGTTCCGCTTTTGGCAAATAAAATTGCTGAAACAAAGAATATTATTGTTGATGCAAAATCCGGTGTTACAGGTGCAGGACGCGGTCTTAAACTTCAAAACAGTTTCTGCGAATGTACTGAAAATATGAAAGCGTATAAGGTAGCAACTCACCGTCATACTTCTGAAATCGAGCAGGAGCTTAGCAATGTTGCAGGTGAAGAAATAATGATTTCGTTTACGCCGCACCTTATTCCGCAAAAACGCGGAATACTTTCGACAATCTATGTAAATCTAAACAGAAAGTCAAGTGCGGAAGAACTTACGGAAATGTACAAGGAATTTTATAAAGACGAATTTTTTGTAAGAGTTAAGGAAGTGGGCGACTTGCCTGAAACAAAACACGTTGCAGGTTCAAACTTCGTTGATATAGGCGTGTGCTATGATGAAAGACTTCAAAGAGCCGTAGTCGTATCGTCACTTGACAATATTGTAAAGGGTGCTGCGGGACAAGCCGTTCAGAATATGAACTTGTTATTCGGCTTGGACGAAAAGACAGCCCTTACAAATCCGGGATTTTATTTATAATAGAGGGTGGAAGTAATGCAAGAACTTATAAAAAAAGCGGGAATACTTATTGAAGCACTTCCGTATATACAGAAATTTTCGGGCAAAACCGTTGTTATCAAATACGGCGGTAATGCTATGATAAACGAAGAATTAAAGAACTCCGTAATGGAGGATATTACTCTTTTGAAGTTCATCGGACTTAATCCGATTGTCGTACACGGCGGAGGTCCCGATATTTCAAAGGCACTTAACGAACGCGGTGTAAAGAGTAAATTCGTAAACGGTTTGCGTGTGACGGACGATATTACAATGCAGACTGCTCAACAGGTACTTATAGGTAAAACAAATAAAGAAATTGTCGCACTTCTTAATACAAACGGCGGTCGTGCAGTCGGTATCAGCGGTATTGACGGCAGTTTTATCGAGTGTAAAAAGCAGTATACGGAAGTGGACGGCGAAAAGGTTGATATAGGCTATGTCGGCGATATTGTTCACGTTAAGCATTGCTTGATTGACTTATTGTCATCGGATCAATATATCCCTGTTATCGCTCCTATCGGTACAGATGAGGACGGTAACAGCTACAATATTAATGCAGATACGGTTGCGGCGGCAGTTGCGGCGTCTGTTGAGGCGGAAAAACTTATTTTGCTTACTGATGTTGAGGGTATTAAGGATAAAGACGGCAATGTTATTGCCGAAATACATAAAAATGAAATATATGAAATGATACATGACGGCAGCATCAGCGGCGGTATGATACCAAAGGTACTTGGCTGTCTTGAATCAATCGACGGCGGTGTTACGGGTGCGCATATCATTGACGGACGTATACCGCATTGCCTGTTACTTGAAATCTTTACAAAGACAGGTATCGGCACGCTTATTAAGAGTGATAAATATTAATAAAGAGAGGAATTTATATAATGAGAATGTCTAACTTGCTTATGCCGACGCTTAGAGAAGTACCGGCAGAGGCGGAAATAACAAGTCATAAATTAATGTTGAGAGCAGGTCTTATCAGAAAACTTGCGGCGGGTATATACTCATATCTTCCGCTTGGACTTCGCACTTTGCAAAAGGTTGAACAGATTGTCCGTGAAGAAATGGACAACGCTGGTGCACAGGAACTTTTGATGTCTGCACTTTTGCCGGCAGAGGCTTATCAGGCTTCGGGCAGATGGGAAGTGTTCGGACCGAGTATGTTCAAAATGAAAGACAGAAACGACCGTGATTTCTGTCTTGGTCCTACACACGAGGAACTTTTCACTCAAACTGTAATTGACAGTGTTCGTTCATATAAAGAATACCCAATGACTTTATATCAAATTCAGCACAAGTATCGTGACGAGGGACGTCCGAGATTCGGTATTATAAGAAGCCGTGAATTTATAATGAAGGACGCGTATAGCTTTGACCTTACGGAAGAAGGACTTGATAAGTCATATCAAAAAATGTATGACGCATATTGCAGAATATTCAACCGTCTTGGACTTGATTTCACTATCGTTGACGCTGACAGCGGTGCTATGGGCGGCAGCGGAAGTCAGGAATTTATGGTTAAGTCGCCAATAGGCGAGGACGGTATTGCTTATTGTGATGACTGCGGATATGCGGCTAACTATGAAAAAGCTGAATGTATTCCTCAAGAAAAGCCGTCACCGGAGGGTGATTTGGATATGGAAAAAATCCATACTCCGAATGCTCATACAATCGAGGAACTTGTAAGTTTCTTAAATGCAGAGGCTTATAACTTTGCAAAGACTATAATATATAAGGCTGACGATAAGTATGTTGCCGCAATGGTAAGAGGTGACAGAGAAGTAAACGAAGTTAAGCTTAAAAATCTTGTCGGCTGTGTGGACGATTTGGAACTTGCCGAGCCGTTTATGGTAAGACAGATTACAAATGCAGAAGTTGGTTTTGCAGGTCCTGTGGGACTTGATATTCCTGTATACGTTGATAAAGAAGTCACAATGATGAAGAACTTTATTGTTGGTGCAAATGAAACAGATATGCACTATAAGAACGTAAATATCAATAAGGACTTCACACCGACAGAAGTTGCTGATATTCGTACAATCGAAACAGGCGACGTTTGCCCTAAGTGCGGCAAGCCTATAAAGACTGCTCAAGGTATCGAAGTAGGACATATATTCAAGCTTGGTACAAAGTATTCTGACGCACTTGGACTAAAGAGCCTTGACGAAACAGGAAAGAGCAAGACTGTTATTATGGGTTGCTACGGTATAGGTGTTACACGTTGTCTTGCAGCGGCTATCGAGCAAAACAATGACGAAAACGGTATTATCTGGCCTGTATCAATCGCACCGTATCACGCAATCGTTATCCCTGTAAATTCTAAGAATGAAGAACAGAGTGAAATTGCCGAAAAAGTATATAATGACCTAAAGGCAAAGGGAATAGAAGTATTGCTTGACGACAGAAACGAAAGAGCCGGAGTTAAGTTCAAAGACGCTGACCTTATCGGTATTCCTGTAAGAATTGTCGTAGGTAAAAAATGCGGCGAGGGCGTTGTTGAATATAAGGAAAGAACAGCAGAAAATGCTGTTGAAAAGAATATTGATGACGCAGTTAATGGCGTTGTTGAATTTATAAACAATAACAAATAATTCAAAAGGAGTGGCTAAGCCACTCCTTTATTTATGATAACTTTCATTATTATTAATTTTAAATGCACGGTAAATTTGTTCAAGAAGAACTACACGCATAAGCTGGTGGGGAAGTGTCATTTTACCGAAACTCAATCTTAATGCCGACTTTGATTTTACGGTATCGGAAAGACCGAGTGAGCCACCGATTATGAATGTAATATGACTTGAAGTCATTGAAATATCGGCGATTTTTTTCGCTAATTCTTCGGAAGAATGTTCCTTGCCCTCAATGCAAAGTGTAACAACAAACGAATTTTGCGGAAGTTTTGCAAGGATTTTATTTCCCTCTTTTTCTTTTATTTGCTCCATTTCCTTTTCGGACGCATTATCGGGTATCTTTTCATCGGCTACTTCGATTATATTTAATTTCGCAAACCTTGAAAGTCGCTTTGAATATTCATCAATAGCGGCAGTGAAATATTTTTCTTTAATTTTGCCTACGGAAATAACAGTTATATTCATATTTTCCTCCGTTTAAAATAAAGTGGGCTTATATCTGTCGGCAACCTGCAAAGTCATATCTTTGCCGACATCAACACCCGACTGTGAAAGTAAATTGTATGTTTCGAGCATAGCTATTTCCGGACGGTTGTTTTCTTTGCTTAAATGACCGAGCATAATGTGTTCAGTGCCGTTCTGTACAAGGTGCAGAGCGACTTTTGAGGCGGTTTCGTTTGACAAGTGACCATATTCACCCAATATTCTGCGTTTCAGCGGATACGGATATGTACCGCATTTAAGCATTTCAACGTCGTGATTTGATTCAAGCAATATTTTTTTGCTGCCCGTTATATTTTCTAAAATGCTTTTTGTAATTTGGCCTATATCTGTTGCAAGCGAATATTTTTCATCGCCAATCATAAAATTAAAACCGACAGGTTGTGCGGCGTCATGCGGAATTGCAAAAGGACATATTCCGATATTTCCTATTTCAAAATCTGTATCTTCGGTGATTATTTTAATATTTTCATCGGCAATATTGCCTATATCCATACTTGTATGAGTACCTTGTGTAGTGTAAATAGGAATATTGTAGCGTCTTGAAATAACCCCTGCACCTTTTGTATGGTCAACGTGTTCGTGCGTTATTAGGAGTGCGTCAATGCTTTCGGGCATTACGTCAATAGCGTGAAGCGATTCTTTTAATTTTGCACCCGACATACCGCAATCTATAAGTAAATTTGTTTTGCCGTCCGAAACGAATGTCGCATTACCGGACGAACCGCTTATAAGTGAAACAAAAGTAGCCATTTTAACCTTCCTAAAATTAATTAAGCCTGCCGACAAAAGTCAAGCAGGCTTGTATTTTTGAATTAATCCAATAAATCATCAACGACTTGTATTCTTTCAATACTGCCTCCGAGGTTAACGAACTTTTCTTCAAAGTTTTCGTAACCTCTGTCAATATGATAGATGTCGGTGATTTCGGTAGTACCCTCAGCCATAAGACCGGCAATAATCATTGCCGCACCTGCACGAAGGTCTGTTGCCTTAACGTGTGCACCGATAAGTGAATTAACACCGTTAATAATCGCAAGTTTGCCCTCAACTCGAATATCAGCACCCATACGCTTTAATTCGTTTACATATCTGAAACGGTTGTCCCAAACACCCTCACGAGCCATACTTGTGCCCTCGATTGTTGTAAGGAACGTTACAAGCTGAGGCTGCATATCGGTAGGAAATCCGGGATAAGGCATAGCGATAAAATTAATGTGTTTAAACTTTGTATCGTCATTAACCCAAACTCTTACGCTGTCTTCGCCCTCTGAAATATTAACGCCTGCCTCGATAAGTTTTGCACTTATGATTTCAAGGTGACGCGGAATTACATTTTTAAGAACAACATCGCCTCTTGTAGCGGCTGCCGCCATCATAAATGTACCTGCTTCAATTTGGTCGGGGATAATTGTGTATGTTCCGCCGTGCAAATCTTTTGTACCTTTAATTTTAATTGTATCAGTTCCCGCACCTCTTATGTTTGCACCCATATTGTTAAGAAAATTCGCAAGATCAACAATATGAGGTTCTTTTGCGGCATTTTCGATAACGGTAATACCGTTTGCGGTTGTCGCCGCAAGCATAGCGTTGATTGTCGCTCCGACGGTTATAACGTCAAAGAAAATATTTCCGCCAGAAAGATTTTCGGCAGAACCTTCGATAACACCTTTTGATGTGTCAATGTCAGCACCGAGCGTTTCAAATGCTTTTATATGCTGGTCGATAGGACGTGTACCAAAGTCACATCCGCCCGGCGGGTCAACAATAAAATTAGAAAAACGACCCAAAAGTGCGCCCATAAGATAGCTTGAACCACGCATTTTGCGTGTAAGGTCACCCAACGGACGATATGAATCAACATTTGTACAATCTATATCAACAGTATTTTTATCTATATATTTAACATCAGCATTAAGCTGTTCAAGTATTCGTAAAAATAATTTTACGTCTTTTATATCAGGCAGATTTTCAATTCTGCAATTACCTTTAACCAAAAGGCAAGCCGGCAATATTGCGACTGCGGCATTCTTTGCACCGCTTATAGTAACTTCGCCTCTAAGCTTGTTACCACCCTTGACTAAGAGTTTCTCCAATCCGATACACCCCTTCAAAATCTATTCTAAACTATTATAACAGAAAAACCAATAAAAAGCAATTTAATTTATAAAAAAAATGACTTATTTTTTGAAAATAAATTGCGGTATGTAATGAATAAAAGTAAGAAAAAAACAGCCTGCCTAAAAAATAGCAAGCTGTCTCTATCTAAAAAAGTAATCAAACAGCACGTTCTACCTTTCCGCTGCGTAGGCAACGAGTACAAACATGCATTGACTTAACTGAGCCGTTAACAACTGCTCTAACCTTTCTTACGTTTGGCTTCCAAGTTCTGTTAGATCTTCTGTGAGAGTGGCTGACCTTAATACCGAAAGCAACGCCTTTTCCGCAAACATCACATTTTGCCATTTCATTACACCTCCTGACACGTTTGTTAAAACATCAAGAAATATTTTAACACAAAATTTTTAATAATGCAAGACTTTTATTACTTTTTTATTAAATTTTTTTAAAATTATGCTTTTGCACATATTATGACCGTAAATACAGCTAAAAACTTATGTATTTTTTATTGAAAAATGTATCGGTATGGGTTATAATAATAGAATAGGATATTTATAAAAATGTCATGAAAGGCGGACGTTCCAAATGATGAATGTTGATGAATATAAGCTCCCGCTAAAAAAGGTTATTGAGGAGTTTGAACTTGAAAAGATTTACGAAACAGATGATCTTGATTCTGTAATGATAACCAATACAGACGTAAACAGACCGGGACTTCAAATGGTGGGATTTTTCGATTATTTTGACAATAATCGTATTCAGATTATGGGAAAGGTTGAATTTACTTACCTTGAACAGTTCCATGCCGACGAGAGAGCGGAGAAGATTGAAAAACTTATGTCACAGCATATTCCCGCACTTATCGTCACAAGAGGACTTCAGATTTTTCCTGAAATGATTGAATTGGCTGAAAAGTATAATGTTCCGCTTTTGAGAAGTGAGAGCGGTACTTCGGCATTTATGAGTGCGCTTATTGCGTATCTTAATGTACAGCTTGCGCCAAGACGTACACGTCACGGTGTGCTTGTCGAAGTATACGGCGAGGGTATTCTTATTTTGGGTGAGAGCGGCGTCGGAAAGAGTGAAACGGCTATCGAGCTTGTTAAGAGAGGTCACAGACTTGTTGCCGATGACGCGGTTGAAATTAAGAGAGTTTCGGACAAGACGCTTGTCGGCTCGTCACCTGAAATTATACGTCACTTCGTTGAACTGCGCGGTATCGGTATTATTGACGTAAAGGAAATATTCGGTATAGGTGCGGTTAAAGATACTGAAAATATTGATATGATTATTCATCTTGAGCCTTGGGAAGAGGGCAAGCAATATGACAGACTCGGTATGGTGGATGAGTATACAAATATAATGGGTATAAACGTACCGTCACTTACGATACCTGTAAAACTTGGCAGAAACCTTGCGGTAATTGTCGAAGTTGCATCGATGAACAACAGACAGAAACGTATGGGATATAATGCGGCTGTTGAGCTTAACAACAGACTTATGAGCCAGATGGAAAGTCAGCTTGGTAATTTGTAAAGAGCCTGTCGACAAATGTTGACAGCTCCAAACCATTGTAATTTTTAGATAAGGAAGATATAACGTGAAGATATTATTGGACACACATACACATACATTGGCAAGTACACACGCATATTCAACAGTTCTTGAAATGGCAAAATATGCGTCGGAGGCAGGAATGGAGGCTATTGCGATAACAGACCACGCACCTGCTATTCCCGACGGTGCACACCCTTGGCATTTTCAGAATTTGAAGGCCATTCCGCGTGAAATATACGGTGTAAAGATATTATACGGTGCGGAAGTGAATATACTTGACTTGGAGGGTAATATAGACCTTGCCGATGAGGTACTTGAAAAACTTGACGTTGTAAATGCAAGTATACACGCACCTTGCTACAAGGACGGTGACGCGACAGACCATACGAGCGCATATTTGGCGATAGTCAACAACCCTCTTGTGGATGTTATATGTCACAGCGGTTCACCGGCTTTTGCGTATGATTATGAAAAAATCATAGACCTTGCAAAGAAAAATCATAAGCTAATAGAAATAAACAATCATTCGTTTGACGTCAGAAAAGCAAGTATTCCGAATTGCAGAAAAATTGCGGAAATATGCAAGGAAAAAGAAGTCGGAATAGTTGTAAGTTCTGACGCACACATTACGTTTGATTTGGGTAATTACAATAATGCGCTTGGTATGCTCAGTGAAATTTCATTCCCCGAAAAATTGGTTATAAACAGAGATTTAAAATCATTTGAAGCATATA
>ERZ809146.1449-NODE-1449-length-10179-cov-7.635026_pt1 | contig 10179 bp, 8 predicted proteins | sample MGYA00520794_ERZ809146 | MGnify/ENA primary metagenome ERZ809146 (study PRJEB31570, sample SAMEA3212995) | Homo sapiens | biome: human-gut; feature: human gut; material: fecal | place: Sweden | collected 2011 ... | reverse complement strand
CATTTCCTCGCCCGTCAGGGCGGTTGTATGGTTTTCCTGCCGCCGCAGGCGGCATATAAAACTCCCCTCTGAACCAGCCCGCTCTGTGGGCTGAACCCGGGCCGCCCGGGGCGGAGCCCGATGGCGGCCTGAATCCTCTGAACCCGGGCCACAGAGTGGCCCATGGCGAAGCCGCCCCCTTCCGTCTCGCTGCGCTCGCCACCCACCCCTGAATGGGGGTGGGCAAGTAACAGGGAGGAGAGAAACGCATTCTTTAAAATCTGCGGCGAAGCCGCCACCACCCCCTCGCGCCGAAGGCGCGTCAAACTTAAGAACCTTAAGAACCCTTTCCCCCTTTGGTACTGCGTACCACCTTCCCCCCGCAGGCAGTGGGACAATCACAGGGGGACGAAGTCCCGTCAACCTTCACACTAGAGGCGTGTCCCAAAAGACCACAGTTCAATCATGGCCTCCCTTCCCCTCTTCCTTCTCCTATGCGGAGCACCGGACCCTGACCGGCGCTTTCCATTCGATGGGAAATGGAGAGTACTGTACGGTGGCTGGAGGCCCGGGACAGGGCGCGGAGCACTTTCTGCTCTGTCAGCGAATCCAGATGGGCATTCATTTCATCCAGAAGGAGGAGGGGCGGCTGGAATACCAGGGCCCGGGCAATGGAAAGGAGCTGCTTTTCTCCTTCAGAAAAAAGGCTGTCCTCGAAGAGGGTATCCAGTTTTTGGGGAAGGGCCATCACTGTTTCATACAGTCCGGAAATTCTGAGGGCTGATGCGGTCATGGTGTCAGTGATGCGCATATCGCCCAGGGTGATCTGGTCTCTCACGGTGCCATCAATCATGGGGAAGGACTGGCTCACGATGCCGAAGATTTTTCTTCGTTCTTTGGGAGGAATGGCAGCGGGATTCATGCCGAAGAGGGCAATGGTGCCGCTGTCAGGCAGATAGAGGCCGGTAATGAGTTTGAAGAGGGTGCTTTTTCCGCTGCCGGTGCGGCCGGTGAGAGTCAGATGGCAGCCGGCTTCCAGGGTGAGGCTGAAATCTTTGAAAAGGGGATGATCTTTTTCATAGGAAAAGGAAAGATGGCTGATACGGAGGGGCAGGTCACTTTTCTTTCCTTCCCCGGCAGGCAGGGCCATTTCCTCCTCTTCCATAAATTCCCGGATCCGATGGACGCCGGCCATGGCGGACTGAATATTTTCTATTTCCATGCCCAGGCTTTCCAGAGGGGAGAAGATTTTTCCCACATAGGCGATGAGGGCAGCGGCGGTGCCGGCGGTCATGCCGAAAAGGGCGGCTCCCTCCGGGCTCACGGAGAGAATGGCCATGAGGGATATGAGAAGGGCGCTGGTGGTGAGGATGATAGGAGAGTAAATGGAATCGTAGAAGTTTGTCTTTTCCATGGACTGAAAGCTCCTGGTAATGGCGGCGGCGTATTTTTTCTTCATGAAATTTTCACAGGAAAGGAGGCGGATGGTGCGGATATTGCGGCAGGTTTCGGGAATGAGCTCATTGGTGGAAGCAATGGCCTTCCTGTTTTCTATCTGGGCAGCCAGCATGTGATGCTGGAAGGTCCGGGTGAGAAGAAAGAGAAAGGGAAGGGCTGCCAGGAGCAGCAGGAAAAGGCCGAAGCTCAGCCAGTATACGGCAGCCAGTATGGAAAAGAGGCGGCAGCCGTCTACGGCCATGCTGATAATGCCGGAGTCGAAGAGGTCTTCCAGGGTGTCCACATCATTGACGAAAAGAGAGGCAGTGCTGCCTTCTCCCCGGCCGGTAAAGAAGGCGGCAGGAAGGCGGCTCAGCTTGGCTGCCATGGCCTGCCGTATCCTTTTGGTGACGGCCTGGCCGAACATGGTAATCAGCGTTTCCCTTATTTCCTCTGACAGGCCGCTAAGGGCGGTGAGAATAAAGTACAGCAGGCCCCAGAAGAGAAGAAGGGAGCTATCCGCTTTTCCCTCGGTCAGGGCATCAATGGCTCTCTGCAGTACCAGCGGCGGAAGGATGCTGAGAAAGAGGGAGAGGAAAATGGTTCCTGAAAGGGCCGCGGTCAGCGCCGGGCGGGCGGTGAAAGAGGAAGCAATGATTTCTTTCAGGCCCGAAGTGGGATGGTCCATGGGGTTACCTCCTTTCCTCGCAATGACTTTCATGCATCTCTGGGTTTTGGAGAGCCCAGAGCCGGCGGTAGTCTTCATTTTCCGCCAGCAGTTTTTCATGGGTAGATGTGGTGACTTTTCCATCCTTTCCTATCCACAGGACCTGGCTGGTCTTTGGGAAGGTGCGGAGACGGTGGGAAATGAGAAGGATGATGGAATCCCGGCACAGGGCATGGATGCGGTCAAAGAGCTGGTCTTCCGTTTCCCTGTCTACCGACGCGAAGGGGTCATCCAGAATAATGAGGGGGCGGCGGTGATAGAGAAGGCGGGCTATCATGACCCGGGCCTGCTGGCCTCCGGAAAGGCGGAGCCCTCCTTCGCCTATCACCGTTTTGACGCCCTGGGGAAAGGCGGCGGCCTCTTCGGAAAGGCAGGCCCCCCACAGCGCTTCGTCCAGATTTCCTTTTTTTCCAAGCCCTATATTCTCTTCCAGGGAGGCGTTGAAGAGCTCCATGGAATGGCCCATATAGCCTATGAGAGACAGGGGGGATATGTCCCGGCCCAGCTCCTTTTTGCCCCAGGTAATAGACCCTTCATGGGGAGATTCCATGAGGAAAAGGCGGCCCAGTGTGGACTTGCCGGAGGCGGTGCCTCCGGTAATGCCTATGATGTCTGAGGGAGCGGCGGAAAAGGTGCAGTTCTGAATGACAGCATGGCTGGCGCCGGGGTAGGTAAAGGATACATGGCTTACGGTAAGGCGGTCCGGCTTTGCCGGCGGCAGGGCCGTCTCCGAAAGAGGCGTCAGGAAATCACGGATGCGGTGCCAGGAAACGTCTGCTTTCTGCAGGGCATTGAACAGGTGGGCGGCATGGGAGGATTTCACCGCCAGCCTGGTAAAGCAGGCAAGGTATGCGGCAAAGGCGGCAATGTTCCAGTCTTCCCAGCCCTGGCCCATCACATTTTTCCCGCCCAGCCATAGAATGAGGAGGGAACCGGTCATGGCAATGACCCGATAAAGCGGTTCCATACTGTTTTCCCAAAGGCCCTGGCGGATCCGCCGCTTTTCATAATCGGTGAGCCGGCGGCGGTAGCGCTCATCGGCTGCCGCTTCTTCTCCATAGAGACGGTAGGTCAGGGCATGGCGCAGCCGGTCCATGGTGCCTTGGGCCAGACGCTCCGCTGATTCCTTAGCCTGCCTGCCGGCGTTGGTGACCGGTTTCTTCAGCCTGTCTGCCAGAAGGTAGGCGGCCGGAGGGAAAAGGAGCACCAGAAAGGTGAGGCGCCAGTCATAGTAGAAAAGGAAGGCACTGTAAGATAAAAGGGCTACGCCGGTATCGAAGAGTTCCGTCGTGAATTTCCGCATGCCTTCGGCGCAGGCTTCCACATCGGAAATGACCCGGGTCATCCAGTGGGCGCCCTGGCCTTCAAGGTCCTGCCGATTTTCCTGAAGAAGCCTGGTATAGATCGTTTCCTTCATGGACAGTATGGTGTTGTTGGCAAAACGGCGCACATAGAGGCGCTTCACATACCGCATGGCCTGTACGAAAAGGACGGTGAAAAAGTAGGAAAGGGCAAGGAATACCAGGGAGGAGGGCTGGCGGGTCCCCTCCAGAATGTCTGCCAGGTACTGGGATATGTGTCCCTCAAACCAGGGCACTGCCACAAGGCCCAGATTGTAGAGGATGCCGCTTAAGGCCGTCATGGCCAGTATCTTTTTCTCCTTGAAAAAATAGTAGGACACCCTGTTGGTTTCTCTTTTTCCTGCCATGGCCCATACCTCCTTTCTCTGTCTTGTCTTTATTATAGAATAAGGCGGCCGGCGAGAAGATAAAGAAATATTAAAAAGCGGCACCAGCACAATTATGTCAACATATTGTCAACTACTCCAAATAACAGGATTGACAGATTTGATTGTTTATTTTATACTTAATCACAAGGTAACAATTTGAAACGCAGGTGCTCCGATTGTGAAAGGAAGTTTTCATTATGGACAGTGCTTGTGCAGAAATTATCAAATTGGCTGAAAAAGTCATGGATGGCGGTGAGATTACAGAAGAAGAAGCAAAGAAATTAATCCGTACCAAAGATGAGGATACCATGCTGCTTCTGGCCATGGCGGATAAAATCCGTCAGAAATTCAATGGCAATGCAGTGGATTTCTGTGCCATTATCAATGCCAGAAGCGGCCACTGTCAGGAGAACTGCAAGTTCTGCGCCCAGTCGGGCTGGTACCATACCGGTGCCAAAGTATACCGGCTCCTTCCGGAAGATGAAATTCTGGAAGCGGCGAAGAAGGCCAAGGCAGCCGGCGCTGTCCGTTTCTCCCTGGTCACCAGCGGACGAAACCAGGACAATCCCAATGAGTTTGAGGAAATCATCGATATTGTGAAGAAGATTCGTGAGCAGGTAGGCATCGAAGTGTGCTGCTCCCTGGGACTCATAACCAAAGAGCAGGCCATCCGCCTGAAGGAAGCAGGCATCACGAGAATCCACTGCAACATCGAAACGGCACCTTCCTATTTCCCGGAAGTGTGCTCCACCCACAGCATGGAAGATAAGGAAGTCATCATCCGCACCGCCCAGGAGGCGGGCATCCGGGTATGCTCCGGCGGCATCATCGGCCTGGGCGAATCCCTGGACCAGCGGGTGGAAATGGCCTTCAAACTGAAATCCATGCACATCGATTCCATCCCCATGAACATTCTGAATCCGGTGAAAGGCACGCCTTTCTATACGAACCGCCGCCTGCCGCCGCTGGAAGTGCTCCGCACCTTCGCCATGTTCCGCTTCGTCCTGCCGAAGGCGCTCATCCGCACCGCCGGCGGCCGGGAAGTGAACCTCCGGAGCCTGCAGGCCTATGCTTTGACCGGCGGCCTGAACGGCATTATGGTGGGAGGCTACCTTACCACCGGCGGAAGAGATCCGAAGGAGGATATCCGGATGACCGAAGACCTGGGACGCTCCATGACCCAGCCTCAGCTTTGATTTCATATACAATTTCATACAGATAGAAATATTCCGCACCATTGTGAAACACGAATATTTCTATTACGCACATACACGTAAGGTTTCATCAAGGCAATACCCTGTCTTTTGACGGCAGGTGATTTTATAAAAGGAGTGGTTTGCAATGGAAAGCAGCTGTGAACAGATTTTGAAGTGGACTGAAAAAGTTTTGAATGGCGGAGAACTGACCGAAGAAGAGGCCAGAGCCCTCATCCGCACCAGAGACGAAGACACCATGCTTCTTCTGGCCTGCGCTGATAAGATCCGTCAGAAATTTTCCGGCCGGAGCGTAGACCTCTGCGCCATCATCAACGCCAGGAGCGGTTCCTGCCAGGAAGACTGCAAATTCTGTGCCCAGTCTGCTCGTTATAATACAGGTGTAAAAACCTATAAATTCCTTCCGGAAGATGAGGTCATTGAAGCGGCTAAAAGAGCGAAAAAAGCCGGAGCTGCCCGTTTCGATATTGTTACTGCAGGCCGTGACCAGAGAAATCCGAAGGACTTTGCGGAAATTCTCGACTTAATCCGTCGTATCCGCAAGGAAGTAGGCATCGAAGTATGCTGCTCCCTCGGATTCCTCACCCAGGAACAGGCTTACCAGCTGAAAGAAGCCGGTATCAGCCGCCTGCACTGCAATATCGAGTCAGCGCCTTCCTTCTTCAAGGAAGTGTGCACCACCCATACAGCGGAGGAAAAGGCGGAGAACGTAGCCCGTGCCCAGAAAGCAGGCATTCGCGTCTGCTGCGGCGGCATTATCGGTCTTGGTGAATCCCTGGACCAGCGGGTGGAAATGGCATTCCATCTGAAGGAAATGCACATTGACGCCGTGCCGCTGAACGTACTGAATCCTATCCCCGGTACCCCCTTTGAGCACAACAAGCGCCTTTCTCCCCTTGAAATCCTCCGCTCTTTTGCTATGTTCCGCTTTGTCCTCCCCAAGGCCCAGATTCGTACCGCCGGCGGACGGCAGATCAACCTCCGGAGCCTGCAGTCCATGGCTCTGGCCGGCGGCATGAACGGCGTCATGATCGGCAATTACCTCACCAGTAAAGGATCCGATCCCCAGGACGATATCGCTATGCTCCATGACCTGGGGAGAACACAGACAGCGCCGAATTTGAACTGAGACAGTGTGCTAGTGTGCTAGTGTACTAGTGTACTAGTGTACTAGTGTACTAGTGTACTAGTGATCTAGTGATCTAGTGAGTTAGTGGGCTGGTGGAACGGCTGTCCGCTGCCCCCTTCCCGCCGCCCACCGGTCATTCTGAGCGCAGCGAAGAATCTCGGTAAGAATAGTAAGTGAGGGGGAATCGGTAAATACCAGTCGGCGGGAAGACATCAGATAATCAGATGGCAGACATCACATGGGATGTCTGCCCGAAGGTTGACGCGTCCTTACGGACGCGAGGGTTGAGGCAGCCATCGGGCCTTACGGCCCTGGGCTGCCAGGGTTCTGTCCGGGGCCGGCTGACGCCTCCCGGACAGTTTGAGGGCCCCGCCCAGGGGAGTTATAAAGTACCACTGCGTTGGCGAGGTGGGCGCCTCTCGGCGCCATTTTATTGCCGCCTTCGGCGGCATATAACTCATGCGCCCCCTAAAGGGGAAACGACTCACTACATTTTGCGCGTCGCTAGCGCTCCTTCATCCACTGCTGTCACTGACTCACTGGATTTTCAGGTCGCTGATGCTCCCTTACAAATCCAGTTCGCTAGTGCAAAATGTGTTCGCTGTGCACCGAAGGGCGCCACCACAACCCTCAGCCCTGCAAGGGCTGTCAAACTTAAGAACCCTCCGGCCCCAAGGCCGGTCCATCTTAAGAACCTTTTTCCACAACCCTTCTATACAACCCGCCGCGTCAGCGGCGCCCCTTCGGCCTGAAAGGCCGTGAACCTTTCCCTCTGAACCCTTCGAACCCTGGCCGCTAAGCGGCCTATATATTGCGGCGTCAGCCGCCGCCATAACCCTCAGCGGCACAGCCGCTGTCAAACTTAAGAACCCTCCGGCCCTGAAGGGGCCGGTCAAACTTTAGAACCTTTTGCGCTCAAGGAGCGCAGACATGGGAAGAAGTGAAACATAGCCATATGGATGAAAACGTAAAATATATTGAAGACTGTATGAATAAAATCCTTGGAGGCACCGATATTACCAGGGAGGAAGCAGGAAAGCTCAATGAAGCGGGAAAGAAGGAGCCCCTCTTCCTGATGGCGGCAGCCGACAAGATTCGAAAAACCTTCTGCGGAGACAAGATGCGTTTCTGCAGCGACGTGAATGCCAGAAGCGGGCGGTGCACGGAAAACTGCAGATTCTGCGCCCAGTCCGGCTGGTACCATACCGGCGTGAAGGAATATCCTTTACGGAGCCCGGAAGACCTGCTTCATGAAGCAAAGCAGGCAGAAGCCTACGGCGCGGAAAGGTTCGGCATCGTCACCAGCGGACGGGGGCAGAGCGACCCTGTGCAGTTTGCTTCCATTGTGAAGGCAGTCAAGCTCATTTCCCAGCAGACGAAACTGTCCGTGTGCTGCTCCCTGGGCCTTTTGACCGATGACCAGCTCCGGCAGCTAAAGGAAGCCGGATGCCAGCGGATTCACTGCAACCTGGAAACGGCGAAGCGGTATTTCCCCCATATCTGCACCACCCATACCTATGAGGAAAAGGAAGACCATATCCGCCGCATCCAGAAGGCGGGCCTCGAAGTCTGCTCCGGCGGCATCATGGGTCTGGGGGAAACGGATGAAGACCGCATCGACATGGCCTTCGCCCTCAGGAGCCACCACGTTACCAGCGTGCCCCTCAATATTTTCAGCCCCATTCCCGGCACCCCCTTCGGCAAAAATAAACCGCCGAAACCGGTGGAAGTGCTCCGCATGTTTGCCCTGTACCGGTTCATTCTGCCCCATGTAATCATGCGGGTGTGCGCCGGAAGGGAAACGGCCCTCCGGGACCTGCAGGCCTTTGCCCTGGCAGCGGGCTTAAACGGCGCCATGATCGGCGGCTACCTTACCATCGCCGGCCGTCCCCCGGAAAAGGATAAGCAGATGGCCCTGGATTTGGGAAGGACACTTTGAAATCATACTATATAAAAAGGGGCTGTGAAAAAATGTAAATCATTTTTTCACAGCCCCTTTTTATATGGCGATACAAGGGAATGCAGGAAAGAGGGGAGTTCTATTCGTCCCATTTCCTGCATGGTATAGGATTTCAGGAATAAAAGCAGGCAGTAAATGAATCGGCGCTTTCCCGGCACTCTGTCATACGGGGCAGAGGCATTTATCCTGCCCGGTGGGAGGCGCGGAATTCCCTGGGGGTCATGTGGAAGGTGCGGCTGAAGAGTTTGGTAAAGTAGCTCTGGCTGGAAAACCCGCAGGCATAGGCAATATCCTGGATGGAGGTGTCCTGGTATTCCAGAAGGGTGCGGCTCACGCCCAGCCGGTAGCCGTTCACATAATCAATGGGTGAGGAGTCCATGTAGGTTTTGAAAATGGAGCAGCACTTGCTGCGGGATACCTTTCCGGCGGCGGCAATGTCGTCCAGTGTGATTTTTTCCCCGTAGCGGCTGCGGATGTAGTCGGCCATATCCTTCAGGACCTGCCGGTCTGAAGGGGAGGCGAGGGGGCTCTTCTTTTTCTCCGGCGGAAAGAGGAGGCACAGCCGGTGAAGAAGGAGATGGAGAAGGGCGATGACCTTGAGCCGCCCCAGAAGCCCTTTTTCATGGCTTCCCTTTTCCATATCCTGGAGCAGGGAGGAAAGGGCTCCGTCCCTGTCGCGGGAAGCGGGAATATAAAGGAAATCGGACTGCCTGTTTTCCAGGAAGGGACGGATGAGGCGGCATTGGATTTCCCTGTCCGCCGTCATCACCTCCTCGTTCACCAGCACCCGGATGAGGGTGCTGCCCGGCGGCTCCGGCCCGTTTTTGTGGATAACCCCGGGGAAGAGGAAGAGGGTGTCTCCTTCATGGAGGGGGATGACCCTTTCATTGACCTGGAAATCAAGGGAGCCGGCGAGCAGGGTAATGCATTCCGCCTCTTCATGCCAGTGGGTGAGGGAGGATGTATTTTCTTCCCCCTTCTCCTTTCCTGCATAGAGTGTCTTCATTTTCGCATTGCCGGCAGCGGGGGTGCCGGGGATGAGTGCATAGGATTTCATGATTCACCTCAATTGGTACGATTGTTATAAAAGTAGATATGATTTTGCTATTTTTATTTCATTTCTGACGATATAATTATATCAGAAATCGAGATAAATAGATATGGTTTCTGGAATAAAAAATCAAATTCAATTTTTAATACAAGGAGGAATTATCATGGAAAGATTACTGAACAAACTGCTGGCGGACCTGGTTGTGGAGTACCACAAACTGCAGAGCTATCACTGGTACCTGAAAGGATATCATTTCTTCGATGATCATCCGAAACTGGAAAGCTACTATGACATGATTGCCGGCATGGTAGACGGCGTGGCAGAGGATATGCTGAAGCTCTCCCTCAAGCCCGAATCCACACTGAAGGGCTTCCTGGCTCTCACTGCTGTGGAAGAAGCGGAAAACAAGGAACTCACCTCGGAAGAAGCATTTGCTTCCGTACTGAAGGACTTCGAACTTCTCCGGGACGATGTGCTGGATGTGAAGAAAGCGGCTGATGAAGCAGGGGACTACCTCACCAGCGCCCTCATGGACGACTACATCGAAAGCTTCTACAAGGAAATCTGGATGCTGCGTCAGGTTCTGAAATAAGCATATCCGCTGACTGACAGAAGGGGCTGTGAGAAATGTAAATCATTTCTCACAGCCTTTTTTGCCTGCCCCATGATGGCAGGCCGCCTGCCGCCATGCGTGCGGACCATTGGGAAGTGAGATTTAGCTGCCCCGCTGCGCTTTCGTCGAGATGACGAGTGGGAGGCAGCGTTTCTGCTATTTGAGGAGTGAGATTTCTCCACTCTGTGGAGACTCTGCATAGAGTCTCCACGTCAGCCGAAGTTGGCCTCTAGGGAAGCGCTGATTAAATCGTTATCGGATTTCATTCTTGAATTTTTATTCAACGCAAGGAATAAGTCGACGCGAATAGCGAGCTATTTAAGGAGACTTATGACGAAGC
>ERZ809146.1443-NODE-1443-length-10213-cov-4.024710_pt1 | contig 10213 bp, 10 predicted proteins | sample MGYA00520794_ERZ809146 | MGnify/ENA primary metagenome ERZ809146 (study PRJEB31570, sample SAMEA3212995) | Homo sapiens | biome: human-gut; feature: human gut; material: fecal | place: Sweden | collected 2011 ... | reverse complement strand
TACCATTAAGGTGGCTTTATCCCATAACGGGATATCTTTATAGCGTAAATCAATAGTATTGGTATTAATCTGCTGTTTGTTTTGCAGGCTGCGATCGTAATCATCGACATCTTCGCGAACCAGCGCGATATCAATTTTACCCGGACCGACTTTCCAGTTTTCCAGACCTACACCCGCTGCGGCATCAGTACGCTGCGTTTTCCAGTCCAGCATCTGGATTTCAATTTTCGGCGCACCGTGTTTACCCACCCAGAAATCAGCCTCTGGCGCAAAGGGCAGGAAACCTTTGGTGGTAACGTACATATCGGAGAACTGCATAAAGTTCTCGCCACCGGCGTTATCGCCAAACCAGCCGGTAGAGTACTGCTGACCAACGTTACCATCCATCATCACAACGGCATCAACCCGTTTGCCGTTTTCGTTGTAGACACGTTGTTTTAACTGCAAATCAAACCAGCCGGAGTATTCGTTACCAAAGCGGCCCAGAGAACCAATCGCCCATGATTTAGGTGAACCATGAGAGGCGGTCCCCCAACCAGAACGGTAATAGCCGTTGTAACTAAAGCCAATTTCATCTTTCACAAACTTACTGAAATCTTTCAGAGTCATGGAAGAATAAATCGAGCCTGTCTCACTGGCATTTTTCTCTTCATTTTTGACCAGTACAGCATCAGGTTTTGCGGCACTACTGGTCGGGAACGGATTGGCGGCATACCCTTGATCATTCGTACTTACGCTACGATTCACCGTCGCTGGCGTATATTTTTTCTTCTCTTCATCTTTATACTTTTTGAGTTCGCTTTGCGTTTCTCTTAACGCTTTTTCTAATAACTCAAGGCGATGTTCCACCGTTAATGATTCAGCCAATGATTGTGCAGAAAAGGCTAACGGTGCCATTAATAAGATGGCAGAGGTAATAAGATTTCGTCTAAACATAATATCCCTTTATGGTGCAAAGAAAGAATTAACGTATCGCATCCAGACTGTTCTGAATGCGACGATAATTAAGGTGCTTTAATGGTTATTTTTTTTAATGACAGCCCCCGCGTCTTGATCACCTCTGCATACCATCCGAAGCTTTTCTTGCGTGTTCTTGTGAGGCTTCCTTCGCCATTATCATCACGATCCACATAAATAAAGCCGTAGCGCTTAGACATTTGTGAATGAGATGCACTGACTAAATCAATTGGCCCCCAACTGGTGTACCCCATAATATCCACACCATCGGCAATCGCTTCATTTACCTGTACCAGGTGATCGTTTAAATAGGCAATTCGATAATCGTCCTGTATCGAACCATCCGCTTCAACGCTGTCTTTTGCGCCTAATCCGTTCTCGACAATAAATAACGGTTTTTGATAACGATCCCAAAGCGTATTTAACAGAACCCGTAATCCAACCGAATCAATTTGCCACCCCCACTCTGAACTTTTCAGATGCGGATTGGGGATCATATTCAGTATGTTGCCCTGCGCATTTTTATTAATGCTTTCGTCGTGGGAAACACAACCAGTCATGTAATAACTAAAAGAGATGAAATCGACGGTATGTTTTAAATCTTCTGCGTCACTTTCAGTCATCTCAATGGTGATATTGTGGTCGCGGAAGAAACGCTGCATATAGCCGGGATACTGGCCACGCGCCTGAACATCACCAAAGAACATCCAGCGCCGGTTCTCTTCCATGGCCTGCAACATATCCTGTGGCTGGCAGGTGAGGGGGTAAACCAGCCCACCGAGAAGCATATTGCCGATTTTCGCTTCGGGGAGCAGGCTATGACAGGCTTTAACTGCCCGCGCACTGGCAACCAGTTGATGGTGGATAGCCTGATAAACTTCCGCCTCGCCACTCTCTTCTGCCAGCCCCACGCCCGTGAATGGCTCGTGTAACGACATGTTGATTTCATTAAACGTCAGCCATAACGCCACTTTATGTTGGTAGCGAGTAAAGACCGTGCGGGCGTAATGCTCGAAGTGATCGATGACCGCTCGATTAGCCCAACCGCCGTAGTTTTTCACCAGCCCATATGGCATTTCGTAATGGGATAACGTTACCAGCGGCTTGATCCCCGCCTGCGCCATTTCATCAAACAGCCGATCGTAAAACGCTAACCCCGCTTCATTCGGTTCGACTTCGTCGCCCTGAGGGAAAATTCGCGCCCAGGCAATGGAAATACGCAGACAGGTGAAGCCCATCTCGGCAAATAACGCGATATCTTCCGGGTAACGGTGATAAAAATCGATGGCGACATCTTTGATATTCTCTTTCCCCAGGATGCGCGGTTCCATTTTTCCCATTACGCCATGAGGCTGTAAATCTGAGGTCGAGATCCCTTTGCCATCTTCCTGCCAGGCACCTTCCACCTGATTGGCAGCTGTTGCGCCACCCCAAAGAAATGTTTCTGGAAATGCTTTCATAATTAACTTCTTTTATCGTTAGCGAATGATGGATAACAGCGGTTCACCTGCGCTTATCTGCGCCGTGCCGTGGGGTAATACGTCCGTAAAATCATCGCTATTACTGATTAATACCGGCGTCGTCAGATCAAATCCGGCCTCGCGAATAGCAGGGATATCAAAAGAAATCAGCCGATCGCCTGTATTGACCTTGTCACCCACGTTGACGTGAGCGGAAAAGAATTTGCCGTCCAGTTTTACGGTGTCGATACCGACATGAATCAGGAGCTCCACACCATCATCTGACTCAATGCCAATGGCGTGTAATGTGGCGAACAACGAAGCAATTCGACCCGCAACCGGAGAACGCACTTCACCAACCGAGGGCAGAATGGCGATACCTTTACCCAACAGGCCACTGGCAAACGTGGTATCAGCGACGTGAATGAGCGGCACAATCTCTCCCGTCATCGGTGAACAGATACCGCCCTGCTCAGGTGGTGTAATAACCTCTGGTGTTTTCTCTTGCGGGGCACCCTGCGCTGGCTGACGTTTAGCGGTGATGAAATGAAGCATCACCGTACCGACAAATGCGCAACCGATGGCAATGACACCGCCAATAACGCTGGCCCAGACGGTGAAATCAATTCCCGTTGACGGGATGGTTTGCATGAAGGTGAAAATACTTGGCAAACCAAAGGAGTACACTTCGTTTGCGCGTAGCCAATGATGGTGGCCCCCAAAGCCCCACTGATACAGGCGATAACAAAGGGGTACTTACGCGGCAGATTAACGCCATATACCGCTGGTTCGGTGATACCAAACAGACTCGTCAACGCCGCTGATCCCGCCACCACTTTTTTCTGCGCATCGCGTTCGCAGAGGAAGACGCCGAGCGCCGCCCCGACCTGCGCCATAATGGCGGGCATTAACAGCGGGATCATGGTGTCGTAGCCCAGCACGGTGAAGTTATTGATACACAGCGGCACCAGGCCCCAGTGCAGTCCGAACATGACGAAGATTTGCCAGAAGCCGCCCATTACCGCGCCTGCAAATGCAGGAACCGCCTGATAAAGCCAGAGATAACCGGCGGCAATCAGTTCGCTTATCCAGGTTGATAGCGGCCCCACCAGCAGAAAGGTGACGGGTGTGATAACCATCAGACATAGCAATGGTGTGAAGAAATTTTTGATTGCCGACGGTAACCACGCATTAAGTCGGCGTTCCAGAATGCTGCACAACCAGGCAGAAAAAATAATGGGAATAACCGATGACGAGTAATTCAACAATGTGACCGGAATACCCAGGAAATCCAGCCCCAGCGCATCCGCTTTTTGCCCGTTCTCGAAAGCAGTCAGAATTAATGGATGCACTAACGCTCCACCAATCACCATGGCAGTAAATGGATTACCGCCGAAGCGTTTCCCCGCGGTGTATCCCAGGATTATCGGGAAGAACCAAAACAAGGCATCACTGGCGCTGAATAAAATTAAATAAGTACCACTTTGTTCGGTCGTCCACTGAAAAGTGAGCGCCAGAGCCAGCATACCTTTCAAGATCCCGGTTGCCGCCATCAAACCGATCAGAGGCGTAAAAATACCTGAAATAACATAAACAAAGCGGTTTAGCAGATTACCTTTATCATCATTTTCCGGTGCCTGTTGCGCTTTTTCGTCAAGGCCTGCCACACTGTTAACCGCCAGGAAGACATCGGCCACATGGTTACCTATGACCACCTGAAACTGGCCACCGCTTTCCACCACCATAATAATACCGGGGGTCTTTTTCAGTACCTCTGCTTGCGCTTTGCTTTCATCCTTTAACTTAAAACGTAATCGCGTTGCGCAATGCATCAGACTCACAATGTTATCTGCGCCCCCGACTCCTGCGACTATTTTTCTGGCTAACTCCGTCATAACTTGCCCTCTACCGCTTTGCGGCAAAACTCAAAAAAAAAACCTGAAAAAAACGGCCTGACGTGAATCAAGCAATTTTTTTCAGGTTTTGCCCGCTTAGTGCGGTAACAATCCTTTACTCAGTAATAATATTTCAGTGTTCTTTGCGCACGCGCTCTATATTTATGGCTAAAAACATAATCTCTGCGGGTGAGATTTTACGTTGATACTGCAAACCAATAAAAATGGCGATCCGCTCCGCACATTGCCATGCTTGCGGGTAATTTTGTTTTACTGCTTGTTGTAATGATTCATCACTATCGTTAATTGAAGCATGTTCAAGAATACGCCAGGATAAAAACTTCAGATGCGTAACCAGTCGCTGATAACTCAAGCTTTCTTCCTGGTAATTAAGGCTGAACTGAAATTTTATTAATTGCAGCATTTCGCGCATTAACTGCGTGACACCTGCAACATCCTCCATATTTCCGCTCATTTGGGCACTGACCAGATGCATGGCAATAAAGCCCACTTCATCTTTCGGTAACTGCACGCCCAACCGTTTATCAATAATGGTTAACGCTTCTTCCCCTAGCTGGAACTCTTTCGGGTAAAGCCGCTGGATATCCCACAGCAGCGGGTTGGGCAGTAACACGTTTTGCTGAAAGCGTTTAATCGCAAACTGGCAATGGTCAGTTAGCGAGATATAAATACTGTCCTGTAATTTTCCCAAGCGCTCCTGCGCTAAAGAGATAATACGATCACAGGTTGCCATCACCTCAAGAGGAATATGACTTAAGAGTTCGCTTAATCGCCCGTTCAGTTCATGACTGCTCAAGGCATACTCTTTTTCTATTCCACTTGAGTTAATTCTTTCGCCAGCGCGTTTTTGAAAGCCAATTCCGCGCCCCATGACGACTTTTTCCCGCTGTTGATCATCAATAACCACCACAACATTATTGTTGAGAATTTTGGTGATTTGCATGTTCATAGCAAGGACCTTTTTTATAAACAAAAAAACCCGACTTCACCAGTATTCTCTGGTTATGTCAGGTTTTGCCTGCGAATGCAGTAACAATCCAGTCATTTATTAATGGTTTTTATAACGAACATCCAGGTTCGGAAATTAATTTAATTGCGTGCAGAGAAAATAGCAATGCGCTATTGATAAAAATATGACCATGCTCGCAGTTATTAACTTTGTGTAATTTTAGGAATTTATAAAGTTATATATAACAAATCCCAATAATTAAGTTATTGGGATTTGTCTGGTGAATTATTTGTCGCTATCTTTCCCCGCCAGCAGTTTATCCAGCTCATCGCCACCGACGTGACGGAAATCCTGCCCCTTCACGTAGTAGAAGATAAACTCACAAATATTCTGGCAGCGGTCGCCAATACGTTCGATAGAACGCGCGCAGAACAGCGCAGTAAGTACGCTCGGAATGGTACGCGAATCTTCCATCATGTAGGTCATCAGTTGACGAACAATACCTTCGTATTCCTGATCGACTTTTTTATCTTCACGATAAATACGTACCGCTTCGTCAATGTCCATCCGCGCGAACGCGTCCAGCACGTCGTGCAGCATCTGGATGGTATGACGGCCCAGCGACTCCAGACTTACCAGCAACGGCTGATGCTGCTGGGAGAATTTCTCCAGCGCAGTACGGCAGATTTTGTCCGCCACGTCGCCAATACGCTCCAGCTCGGCAATGGTTTTACTGATCACCATAACCAGTCGCAGGTCGCTCGCCGTCGGCTGACGTTTGGCGATAATGCGCACGCAGGCTTCATCGATCGCCACTTCCATCATGTTGACGTTCTTGTCGCCTTCGATGACGCGCTTCGCCAGATCGCTGTCCTGGTTATGCATCGCGGTGATTGCATCAGAAAGCTGCTGCTCCACCATGCCGCCCATGGTCATCACCTGCGTGCGGATACTTTCCAGTTCGGCGTTGAACTGGCCGGAAATATGTTTATTAAGATTGAGACTGTCCATAACGCACTCCTGAATCAACCGTAACGACCGGTGATGTAGTCTTCTGTTTGTTTCTTCGCTGGCTTGGTGAACAGATCGTCCGTGTTGCTGAACTCAATCAATTCGCCCAGGTACATAAACGCCGTGTGGTCGGAACAACGCGCAGCCTGCTGCATGTTGTGGGTGACGATCACCACGGTGTAATCCTGCTTCAGTTCGGTGATCAGCTCTTCAATACGCCCGGTAGAGATAGGGTCGAGCGCCGAACACGGTTCGTCGAGCAGCAGCACTTCCGGGCGAATGGCGATACCACGCGCAATACACAGACGCTGTTGCTGACCACCAGAGAGAGAGTAACCGCTCTGGTGCAATTTATCTTTGGTTTCGTTCCACAATGCGGCTTTGGTCAATGCCCACTGCACGCGCTCGTCCATGTCGGCACGGGAGAGCTTCTCAAACAGACGAACGCCAAAAGCGATGTTGTCGTAGATGGACATCGGAAACGGCGTCGGTTTCTGGAACACCATGCCCACTTTCGCACGCAGCAGGGCGATATCCTGAGAGTTGGTCAGGATGTTGTCGCCATCAAGCAGAATTTCACCTTCCGCACGCTGCTCCGGGTACAGTTCAAACATTTTGTTGAAGGTACGCAGCAGCGTCGATTTACCGCAGCCGGACGGCCCGATAAACGCCGTAACCTGGTTTTTAGCGATATCCAGGTTGATGTTTTTCAGGGCATGGAATTTGCCGTAGTAGAAGTTCAAATTACGAACCTGAATTTTACTCGGGGCAGTTTCAACCATACTCATTGCAATCTTTTCCTCATCGTGCCTGATGCACTTCGCTAATCAGGCTTACCGTAGGCCGGATAAGGCGTTCACGCCGCATCCGGCAAAGTGTTAACCGTGTTTATTCTTCGCAAAAACAACGCGCGCCAGAATGTTCAGCAGCAGTACGCACAGGGTAATAATCAATACCCCGGCCCAGGCCAGTTGTTGCCATTCCGCAAACGGGCTCATCGCAAACTTAAAGATCGTCACCGGCAGGTTGGCGATCGGCTGCATCATGTCCGTGCTCCAGAACTGGTTGGAGAGCGCGGTAAACAGCAGCGGCGCGGTTTCACCAGCAATACGGGCAATCGCCAGCAGGATACCGGTCATGATCCCGGACACCGACGCTTTCAGCGTAATCGCGGAGATCATCTTCCACTTCGGTGTACCCAGCGCATAAGCCGCTTCACGCAGGCTGTCCGGCACCAGTTTCAGCATGTTCTCGGTGGTGCGGATAACAATCGGCACCTGCAACAGCGCCAGGGCAATCACGCCCGCCCAGCCGGAGAAGTGCTCCATCTGCGCCACCACAATGGTGTAAACAAACAGACCAACCACAATCGACGGCGCAGAGAGCAGAATGTCGTTAATGAAGCGAATCACTTCTGCCAGCCAGGATTTACGACCATATTCCGCCAGATAAATCCCCGCCATAATGCCCAGCGGCGTACCGAATACCGTGGCCCACAAAATTAACAGCCCGCTACCTGCCAGGGCGTTCGCCAGACCACCACCTTCCGTATTGGGCGGCGGCGTCATTTCAGTGAACAGCGCCAGCGACATACCGTCGATACCGCGAGTGATGGTGGACATTAAAATCCAGATCAGCCAGAACAGGCCGAAGGCCATCGTCGCCATCGAGAGCGTCAGCGCAATACGGTTTTTGAGGCGGCGACGCGCCTGCATTTTGCGGCGAGATTCAGCCAGCGCCGCAGTGGTTTGCATTTCAACCATAGCCATTAGCGTGCCCCCTCATTCTTAGCCAGGCGCATAATCATAAACTTCGATGCGGCGAGGACGATGAAGGTAATCACAAACAGGATCAGGCCCAGTTCCATCAGTGCAGCAACGTGCAGACCGGATTCCGCTTCCGCAAATTCGTTGGCCAGCGCAGAGGTGATACTGTTGCCCGGCATATACAGCGAGGCGCTGTCGAGCTGGTAGGTGTTACCGATGATAAAGGTCACCGCCATGGTTTCACCGAGCGCGCGGCCCAGCCCCAGCATGATGCCGCCGATAACACCATTTTTGGTGAACGGAAGAACGATACGCCAGATAACTTCCCAGGTGGTGCAGCCAATACCGTAGGCCGACTCTTTCATCATCACCGGGGTTTGTTCGAACACATCACGCATTACCGCCGCAATGTACGGAATAATCATGATGGCGAGGATCACGCCTGCCGCGAGGATACCGATACCAAATGCGGGGCCAGAGAACAGCGCGCCAACAATCGGGATATTCGACATGATATTGCCGACCGGCTCCTGAAAGTAAACGGCGAACAGCGTAAACGATACCTGGAAGGGCAGCCAGCAGCTCAATGGCGATACCCAGCGGGCGTTTCAGCCAGCCAGGCGCAAGCTCAGTCAGGAACAGGGCGATACCGAAACTCACCGGGACGGCGATCAGCAGCGCGATAAACGAAGTCACCAGCGTACCGTAGATCGGCACCAGCGCCCCGTAGATATCGTTCGGTGCATCCCACTCTTTGGTCCACAGGAAAGCCAGACCAAATTTCTGAATGCTCGGCCAGGAGGAGATGATCAGAGAGACAATAATGCCACCCAACATCAATAGCACAATCAGCGCCGCCAGTTTTACCAGCACGCTGAAAATTATGTCGCCCTTTTTACCCGGTGGGTTAAAAGCAGGCTTGGTTGCAGCCATAAGTTACTCTTCAGTTAAACGCGTTTACAAAGTCATTTTGTAATGCCGGATGCGGCGTAAAACACCGTACCCGGCCTGGAGTTTTATTAGTACAGCGGCTTACCGCTACTGTCTTTAATATTGGTCTTCCACGCAGCGCGAACCTGTTCAACGACGCTATCCGGCAGGCTGGCATAATCCAGGTCGTTCGCCTGTTTAGCCCCGGTTTTGTACGCCCAGTCGAAGAATTTCAGCACTTCTGTGCCTTGTTCTGGTTTCTTCTGATCTTTGTGGATCAGAATGAACGTGGTAGAGGTAATAGGCCATGCATCTTCGCCTTTCTGGTTGGTCAGATCCTGAGCGAAGGTTTTGCTCCAGTCTGCACCTTTTGCTGCATTAGCGAAGTTTTCTTCGGTCGGACTAACCGGTTTACCATCAGCGGAGATCAGTTTGGTGTACGCCAGGTTGTTCTGCTTCGCGTAAGCATATTCAACGTAACCAATTGCACCCGGCAGACGCTGAACGAACGCGGCGATACCGTCGTTACCTTTACCGCCCAGACCGATCGGCCATTTTACGGTAGAGCCAGTACCAACGTTGTTTTTCCACTCTTCGTTCACTTTCGCCAGGTAGCTGGTGAAGACGAAGGAAGTCCCGGAGCCATCTGCGCGGCGTACTACAGCAATGTTTTGTGAAGGCAGTTTCAGACCCGGATTCAGTTTGGCGATGGCTTCATCATCCCACTTCTTGATTTTGCCCAGGTAGATGTCGCCGAGGGTTTTACCATCCAGCACCAGTTCGCCAGACTTCAGCCCTGGAATGTTAACCGCCAGCACCACGCCGCCAATCACGGTCGGGAACTGGAACAGACCTTCCTGAGCCAGTTTTTCGTCAGACAGCGGCGCGTCAGAGGCACCAAAATCAACGGTATTAGCGATAATCTGTTTTACGCCACCGGAAGAACCGATACCCTGGTAGTTAACTTTATTACCGGTTTCTTTCTGGTAAGTGTCAGCCCATTTGGCATACACCGGCGCAGGGAAGGTTGCACCTGCACCTGTCAGGCTTGCTTCTGCAAACACAGAGAAAGCGCTCATCGATAAGGTCGCGGCGACAACAGTTGCGACGGTGGTACGCATAACTTTCATAATGTCTCCTGGGAGGATTCATAAAGCATTGTTTGTTGGCTACGAGAAGCAAAATAGGACAAACAGGTGACAGTTATATGTAAGGAATATGACA
>ERZ809146.1436-NODE-1436-length-10239-cov-10.875000_pt1 | contig 10239 bp, 7 predicted proteins | sample MGYA00520794_ERZ809146 | MGnify/ENA primary metagenome ERZ809146 (study PRJEB31570, sample SAMEA3212995) | Homo sapiens | biome: human-gut; feature: human gut; material: fecal | place: Sweden | collected 2011 ... | reverse complement strand
CTTTCCCCCCTTTGGTGCCTTACGGCACCACCTTCCCCCCGCGGAGCGGTGGGACAATAAAGCTCTGAAAAGCAGTCCTTTCATAAGCAGCTCACAGCATAACGGAGCTTTATAGTCCCCTGTGGAGGTCCTGCATAGGACCTCCAAGTGGGGCGAAGTAAGGCGCCTAGCCTGCCCATTAAGGCGCTTTCCTTTTGCCGCCCCACCGAACTGCGGAGGTGGCAAAGGAACTGGATTCATAGGGGAGCTGTAGGCGACCCGCGAATCCAGTGACATGCTTCCCACCGGGCAAGGTGGTGGAGCCAGCCACCAAAGGGGGAATGCCAGAATGGTACATGAAGTATATGACTCTCTGTTTTTCTCCTCAAATTCCTTGTTTCCCCTTGAGGTGGCAAGGGAACTGGATTCATAGGGGAGAGAAGCGACCCGCGAATCCAGTGACACGCTTCCCTGTGGGTGAAATGCCACGTAGTGGCAAAAGGGTGTACGGGGCAGAGCACAGAAGTGACACTCCATCATTATCCTGACCGCCAATCGGCGGCCCCCTGAGCGAAGCGATGCAACCTTTCTACACAACCCTTGGCACCGAGGGCCAAAGGCCCGATGGATGCCATAGGCCCCTCTGCGCCGCAGGCGCAGGCCTCTTCGGGAATACTGTTTCTCTGCGAATCGTCTATTCCTTCTGCAGCACGTCTTCCATTTCTTCGATCATGCCCACGTTGCCGCTTTCGATGAGTTTCCTGAATTCTTCCAGCTGTTCTTTGATTTCTTTGGACATTTCGGGGAATTTCGGCGCAATGTCCTTCAGTGCCCTGATGACGATCTGGGAGACGACGTAGCGGGTATACCATTTATTATCCGCCGGCACGATGTACCAGGGTGCTTCCTTGGTGGAGGTGGCGGAAATCATTTCGCCGTAGAGTTCCTGGTACCGGTCCCAGTACCGTCTTTCGTTAATGTCGGCCATGGAGAATTTCCAGTTTTTCTTTTTGTTGATAATCCGCTGGGCCAGGCGGTCCCGCTGTTCGTTTTTCGACAGGTGGAGGAATATTTTAATCATGTGAAATCCGTTTTCTCCCAGGTATCTTTCCCAGTCACGGATCTGGCGGTAGCGGATGTCCCAGATGTTCTTGGTGATAAGGTTCTTCGGCAGCTTGTCCTGGCTGATGAGGTCATGCACCCTTGTTACCACCACGTCTTCGTAGTGGGAGCGGTTGAAAATGCCGATGTCCCCCCGCCGGGGCAGGGCTTTGTTAATGCGCCACATGTAGTCGTGATCCTTTTCTTCGGTGGTGGGCTGCTTGAAGGACACCACGTGCACGCCGTTGGGGTCCAGATGGGAAAAAACGTGGCGGATGGTGCCGTCCTTGCCGGCGGCGTCCATGGCCTGGAGTACGATGATAAGGCCGTAGGTGCTCTGGGCATAGAGCTTGGCCTGCAGCAGGCTCAGCTCCTCCAGGGCTTTGGGAAAGGCGCTCATTTTCACCGATTCCTTATCCACATCCGTATCGCAGGCAGTGGGGAATTTCTTCAGATTGATTTTCTCCCCTTCCTCCGCCCGGTAGCGGTCAATATCGACTTTCACATAGCCATCGTATTTCTTTTCCAATCCATTTTCCTGATTTTCCATGATGGTTCTCTCCCCTGTAATTTTTGTAATGCGGGATGATTTTAGAAGGTATAAGGGATGCAGGAGGCCGCGAAGCGGCCCGGGCTCAGAGGGAATGAAAGGTTCTTAAGGTTCTTAAGGTTCTGAAGGTTCTTAAGTTTGACGCAGCCTGTGGCTGCGAGGGTTGCGGATTGCCCTTCGGGAAATGAGTTTTATATTGCCGCCTGAAGGCGGGCACCCCTTGCCCTGAAGAATGCACCCCTTACCGCCGACCGGTATTGATCGGCCCATGGGCCACTATCTCCACGTACCGAGGTCCTTCGCTGCGCCCAGGATGACCGGTGGGAGCGAACAGCGCCCTTATTCCTTCTCTATGGAATTCTTGATTTCCTCCAGGGACTTGATATCCACTTCGGAAATGAGCTTCTTGAACTGTTCCAGCTGGGCCGCCACATCCGGCGCTAGTTTCGGGAACTGGGGATTGATTTTTTTCAGGGCCTGCAGGGTAATGAGGGCCACCACGTAGCGGGTGTACCATTTGTTATCCGCCGGCACGATGTACCAGGGGGAGATGTCCTTGGATGTTTTAGAAATCATTTCCTCATACAATTCCTGGTACCGGTCCCAGTACTGTCTTTCGTTAATATCGGACATGGAGAATTTCCAGTTCTTCTGCTGGTTGATGATACGGTCCATAAGGCGGCGCTGCTGTTCCTTCTTCGATACGTGGAGGAAAATCTTCACCATCTGGAAGCCGTTCTGGTAGAGGTATTTTTCCCAGTTGTTAATCTGCTCGTATCTTTCTTCCCAGATGTCCTTGTGAATCAGGTCCTGCGGCAGCTGGCCCTTGTGAATGAGGTCGTGAATGCGGGTGACAATGACGTCTTCGTACTGGGAACGGTTGAAAATGCCGATGTCTCCCCGCTCCGGCAGGGCCTTATTGATACGCCACATATAGTCGTGATCCTTTTCTTCCGTGGTGGGCTGCTTGAAGGACACCACCTTCACGCCGCCGGGATCCAGATTGGCGAAGACATGGTTCACCGTGCCGTCCTTGCCGGCGGCGTCCATGGCCTGGAGCACGATAATGAGTCCGTAGGTATTCTGGGCATAGAGCTTTTCCTGGAGATCCTTCATTTTTTCAATGGCTTCGGGGAAATAGAGGGATTTCACCTTTGTCTTGTCAATGGCCACATCACAGGCAGTGGCATATTTCTTCAGGCTGACCTTTGCCCCTTCCTTGACCCGGTACCGGTCAATATTCACTTTACCATCCTTGATTTCATCCATAGCTTCATCCTCCTGTTCATTAAAATCTCTCTTTATTATAAAACAGATTTCCCTTTGACGTCATAAAAAGAATTTCTATGACTGCTTATAGTATAATAAAAGAAAAGGAGGAGTCACCATGGAAGAAGACAAAAAGCCCGAGGGAAAAAGATACCGCACCATGGAAAGCATTGCCGGCGTTTTCGCCGGTTCCGACGTGCGGCAGAAACTTTTTGGAAATAAGGGTTTCCAGTTTTACCTTTTCCAGAAAAGGTGGCCGAAAATCGTAGGGGACCTCATGGCAGAGGAATCCTACATCACCGGCTGCAAAGGCCCCCTCCTCTTCGTCCGGGTCACCAACTCCACCTTTCTCCAGCAGCTTTTCATGATGAAAGCCGACATTCTGAAAGCCCTTGCCAAGGATGAAATCGGACGCTATTTCACGGATATCAGATTTCTTTCCGGCTCCCCCAAAAAGCGCTACAAGCCCTTCACCACCCTGGCCCCGGTAAACCGGGCCATTGAAAAGGAACAGAAAATGTACAGCCAGAGCCTTACGGCAGAGGAAGAGGGCTGGATTCAAAACTGGGTGGATAGCCACGTAAAAAAAGAGGCCCTTCGGCCTCCCTTTGCAGAAATGATGGAAGAAGTGCTGAAAATCAGGAAGGGCGAACTGGCCGGCGGCTACCACCCCTGCGCCCTCTGCGGCAGCCTCTGCCCGCCGGAGGATCCCCTCTGCCCCGCCTGCCGGCGGAAGCTGAAAAAAACGAAGCAGAACAAGGTCACCCTTCTTCTCAAGGCCAATCCCCACTACACCTACCAGCAGGTGCGCGCCATCCTTCCCTGTGAATACAGCATGTACGAAGAAGCCCGGGACATCCTCATCCACCGGGCCAAAGAAAAAATCTTCCACAAGCAGGCAGTGGCGGAAGAAAAAAGAAAGCTCCTCGCCCTCCTCCTCCACCGGCCCCTGGATGCCATTACGGAAAAAGAAGCGGAGGATATGCTGAAGAAAATGCCCCAGAAGAAATGGGACTAGGGAAGCACTGATTCATTCATAGAGTCTGCTTTTATAAGAATTTTTATGCACTGCTTCGTCATGGGACTTCTTAAATAGCTCGCTATTCCCTTTCCCATTCCTTGCATTGCATAAAAATCCAAGAATAAAAGCAGACAGTGATTGAATCAGCGCTTCCTTAGAGGGTTCCTGCAATCTTTTTGTCCCACCGCTTGCGGGGGGAAGGTGGTGCCATCAGGCACCAAAGGGGGACGCCCGCTCCGCGGGCGAGGGTTCTTAAGGTTCTCAGGTTTGACGGCGCCTTTGGCGCCGAGGGTTATAATTGGCACTTACATCGAAAACTAATACTGTTGTTTTTTACCTTTTCTATGGTATAATGGGCATAGAAAGAGACAGCTGGCATCCGTGGACTGGAAACGGCTCTCTCAGAATTGTTTAATTTGAAAGGAGCCTTCCAAGCCATTGGATGGCTTTTTTCAATTGCTACTTTTTAGAAAGTGCAATAATGGCGACCATCAGAGCAGCAAAATTAATGATGACCATAAAGGCCTGATACAATTCTTGGCTCATAGTGAATCACCTCCTCTTACAGGAAGTAAGAGAAAGCCATGCCAGCTGTCTTATGTAAATAATATCATGTGCATTAGAATCATAGCAAATATTTTTCTATCTGATTTGAAACGGATATATCATTTCGCTATCAAAAGCATTGAAGAGTATTTTTACTTTGCTCCCCCCTAAAATGGCAATTCCCTGCGAACAGCCCAAAGCTGCCTTACTGTCCTTCCTTCTCACTCACCCAAAATTGTTTCACGTGAAACAGGCCCGGCGCCAAAAAGCGCCGGGCCTGTTTTTTGCAGTCAAAAACTCCTGATTCGTCCCATGCTGCTGCACGGTAGGACTCAGGCCTTCTGTTTCGATGAATCGGCCAGGAGCAGCCGCCGAAGCGGAATATCTGTGTCGTCAAGGAAAAGCAGGTATAGCCATAGTTGCCACCAGGATGTCTAGCAGGTCTTTCCTCAGAAGTTTTTTCAGTTGTCGGTACCGAAGAGAGGCTGAGTTATAAGAAGTTTCCTTCTCTCCCGCCGGTTCCTCAAGGATAGGCGCCTGCCGGAAGGAAAAGGAAGTCCCTTCGGAGCTCCCTCAGCTCTCTCTGTGTACATAGTCCTTTTGAGAAAAAGGATGTCTCAATGGTTTGGGATGGGGCCGCTCCGCGGCCCGGGTTCAGAGGGTTCAAAGGGTTCGGCCTGCCTTTGGCAGGCTGGTTCAGAGGGTGGCGGTGGCGGCTTCGCCGCAAGTTTTATAAAAAAGGGGGCGCGGCTCCGCCGCAGGTTGTGTAGAAGGGTTGTGAAGGAAAAGGTTGACGGGCCTCCGGCCCGAGGGTTCTAAAGGTTCTTAAGTTTGACGGGGCCTTTGGCCCCGAGGGTTGCGGATTGCCATAGGCAATGCTTATAAAGTCAGCGTTACGGGATTTACTTTCAGTGTCATATGGCATGATAGGCATTCTGGTGATTAGCCGCTACGCGGCTCCCCCTTATCCGGCTGCGCCGGACTTTCCCCCATCCGGGGGACAGAATAAACTGCTCCATGCTTTTCTATAGAGACATGGATCCATGGCTAATTACCCATAGTTCCACCACGGCAGCTGCCCCTTGAGCGAAGCGACGCAACCCTTAGCCCGTGCGTCAGCACAGGGCTATACGCCCCTCTACGCCTCAGGCGCAGGCCCCTACGGGAATACAGGAGAGCACCGTCCCGATCCCGATCCCGACCGCCGCCATCTATCCCAGGGCCACCACTTTTCCTTCTCCTTCAAACATTTTCTCCGTCCCTGTTACCAGGGTCTGGATTTCCTGTTTTTTCAGGAAGGCGAGGAGGGCTTCTCTTCTTTCTCTGTCCAGTTCGCTTCCTATGTCATCCAGGAGGAGCACCGGGTATTCCCCCGTTTCTTCCCGGATGAATTCCATTTCCGAAAGTTTCATGGAAAGGATGGCGGTGCGCTGCTGGCCCTGGGAGCCGTAGGCGGAGATATCAAGGCCGTTCAGAAGGAAGCGGAGGTCGTCCCGGTGGGGGCCGATGGAGGTATGGCAGAAGCGGGCGTCTTCTTCCCTTCGTTGGGAAAGCTGCTCCAGAAACCATTCCATGTCATAGCGGGGGCTGCTGCTCCCCTGCTGGATGTATCGGATAGCCAGGCTTTCTTTGCTGCCGGTAAGCTGTTCTTCCATGGCCGGCACGGTTTTGTTCATTTTCTCCGTGGTTTCCAGTCTTTTTTTCACCAGGTAGGAAGCGGAGGCGGCAATCTGCATGTCCCACATATCCAGATCCGGTTTCCTGCCGGTGGCCTGGGCATTTTTAAGGGCGCTGTTCCGCTGCTGCACGGCCCGGCTGTAACGGAGGAATTCTTCGTAGTACCTGGGGGAGACCTGGGAAATTTCCATGTCCATGAACCGTCGCCGCAGCTGGGGAGCGCCTTTGATAAGCTGCAGTTCGTCGGGGGTGAAGAGGACGGTGCGGAAAAGGCCGACCAGTTCTTTTTTGCGGATGGCCGTGTCGTTCAGGAAAATCTTTTTTCCCTGGCTTCTGGTGAGCCTGATTTTGATGGTCTGCACCGTTTTCCCTGTTTCAAAGTCCACCAGGATGGTGCCTTCCTCCTGGCCCAGGCGGATGATTTCTCCGTCATTTCCGGTGCGGAAGGATTTGCCGGTGGAGGCGTAGGACAGGGCTTCTATGAGGTTTGTCTTGCCGCTGCCATTGGGGCCGGTGAACAGGGTGAGGGCCGGCGAAGGCGCCACGGTCATGTCTTCAAAGGAGCGTACCTTGATGACCCGGAAGGAAGTGCATTTCATTAGGCTTCTCCGGTAATGGCAAATTCGCTGCCGTCAATAACGAGGGTGTCTCCTTTTCTGATTTTCTTTCTTTTTTCATGGACTCTGCTGCCGTTCAGGGTGATGATGTGGCTTTCCAGAAAAGCACCGGTTTCACCGCCGGAGGAAATGTAATCCATTTTTTTCAGAAACTGGTCCAGCTGGATGTAGTCTCCGTAAATCGTTACGTCCTTCATCAGTATTTCCTTCCTCTCATGGGCGTGAGCATATAATTATAGGTTTTATCTTCTTCCTGTTCAATGACAATGGGGCCCGCTTTCTGCAGATTCAGAATGATGGTTTCCCCTTTGGAATGCTTCAGGATGTCTTCGATGTAGATGCAGTTGAAGGTGAGGCTGATATTTTCCCCATCCAGCTTCACGGGAATGGAGGTGTCCGCCCGGCCGATGTCCGGATCTTCTTCGAAAATTTCCAGGGTATCGCCATTGAAATGGAAATTGATGGTCTGGTAGCTCATGTCACGGGCAATGGGGCTGACGAAACGCACCGCTTCTTCAAAGTCCTTCAGGTTCACTTCCGCCCTTGCTTCAAAATGGGTGGGGATGATGCGGTGGTAGTCCGGGTATTCGCCGTTCACCAGGCTGGCGATGAAGTAGGTGTCGCCGAAGGTGAAGGCCACATGGTTGTTGGACCAGGAGATTTCCACCATGGCTTCCTCGTCATCCAGAGGAAGAATGCGGCTCACGTCGGACAGGATGCCTGAGGGGACGATAAACCTTCCTTCCGCTGCCGCTTCCTGGTCAAGGGAAATTTCCTTGGCAGCCAGACGGTGGGTATTGGTGGCCACCATGGTGAAGGCATTCTTTTTTACTTCAAACAGGATACCGGAAAAAATGGGCTTCTGTTTGTCATTGGCAGCAGCAAAGGAAACGAGGCTCACCATGTCTGCAAAGTCCCTACATTTCACCAGGCAGTGGTTCCGGTGATCCATTTCCTGTACATCCGGGAATTCCACCTGTTCCCTGGTGGGGAATTTGGAAAGATAGGTACCGCTCTTAAAGGAAACCAGGTTTTCATGGTCTCCCTTTTCCATCACCACGTCTCCTGCCGGCATCATGCGGATAGTGGACTGCAGCTGCGGTGCTGCAATGACGGTGACTCCTTCTTCTTCTATGTCTGCAGGACAGGACGTTTTGATACCGATGGTGTAATCATTGGCCTGGATGAGGATATTTCCTCCGGCAGCAGAAATGAAAATGCCGTTATTTGTATTGGATGTGACTTTTGTCTGGGCAGCTCGCTGGACACGGTCCAGGGCACCGATAAGGTCCGATTTGTTGAAGATGACTTTCATGGCAGCTCCTTATAAAAATGACGATGATATTTAAAAGATAGTAGTAGTCGCAGTAGTACGCTGTGAAAAAGTGAATAACTTTGTGAAAATCAAGATTTTGTCGAATGTCCCGCCTTGTCAGAAAGAAGTGAATAACTTTTTTCACAATTCACAGATTTCACAGTTTTTCCTTTCTTCCCCTTTATTCACAGTGTGAAAACAGGATTATCCCCTGCCCCCGTCCCTTTTGTTCACAGTACTTTAGTAGGGGGATAAGGTTTCTTGTCGGTATGGAGCACCATAGCGTCAAGCCGGGTAGGAAACCTTTTGCAAATCGTTTCCTGTCGGCATGAAACGCCATAGTGTCAAGCCCACAGGCCCCTCACCTGTTCCGAAGCATTTTCCTGATGGCTTCGATGGCGGCTCTGGTCTGGGGATCCTTTGCCATGTCGTTTTCCACCCTTTCGCAGGCGTAGAGGACGGTGGAGTGATCCTTCCGCTTGAAGCAGTCCCGGAGGGTGGGGTAGGATTCGTGAAGTTCGTTGCGGCAGAGATACATGGCAATCTGCCGGGGAATGACGATTCTCTTGGGCCGTCCGTTGCCCAGAAGTTTTTCCTTCTTTACGCCGTAGTACTTGCACACCGTGTCGATGATGAAGTCCACCGTAAGCTCCTGTCCGCTTTCGATGGGAATCTGGTCCTTCAGCGCTTCCCGGGCAAAGGGCAGGGTGATGGGCTCCTTTTTAATGTGGGAGAAGGTGACCAGCTTGTTGAAGGCCCCTTCCAGTTCACGGACATTGGTATTGATATGGCTGGCAATGTAGTCCACCACATCCTTGGGCAGGGTGATGCCCATCTTTTCCGCCCGTTTCTGCAGGATGATGCAGCAGATTTCATAGTCCGGCGGGGAAATAGGCGCCACCAGGCCGCTGGAGAAGCGGCTCTGCAGGCGGTCTTCCAGCTTGTCGATGTCCGATGGCGTACGGTCGCTGGTCATGATGATGTATTTCTTCTTGTCAAAAAGTTCGTTGAATGTATTGAAGATTTCCATTTTCGTGGAATCCCTGGAACCGAAGAACTGCACATCATCGATGAGGAGGAAATCCAGATTTCTGTACTTCGCCCGGAACTTGGGCATGGTGTGGTTCTGGATGGCGTCGATGAGCTCATTGGTGAAGGTTTCGCTGGACACAAAGAGCACCGAAAGGCTGGGCTTATATGTATGTATATAATTGCAGATGGCATGAAGCAGGTGGGTCTTGCCCAGTCCCGACGGGCCGTAGATGAAAAGCGGGTTCATCTTTTGATCCGCCTGGTTCGGATTCGTGGCGGTCTGGGCCACCGCATAGGCGGCCTGGTAGGCGATTTCATTGCAGTTGCCGTGGACGAAGGTTTCAAAGGTGTATTCCTCGTTCACCGGATTGGGCTGGAAATTTTTCTTCGTCTCCCCGACCCCTGTCATAGGTTCAAAGAGAGAAGGCTCGTGGAGCTCCTCGTAATTGCGAATATCCGGCAGCACTACCTGGTCCGCCGTTTTCGGCGTAAGACTGGAGAAATCCGGCGGAGCCACCTCTTCAGGGAAGGGATCAGCAGCTGCCGGCGGGGTTTCCGGAAGGGGGGAAGGCGTTGGATTCTCCTCCTCCGGAAAAGGAATGGCCGGCGCAGGCACCGGTTTTGGCGCCGGCACAGGAGCCGGCGGGGCAAGAGGCGCCCTGGGAGGCGCCGAAGTTTCAGGAGATGGGGGATTGGAAGCAGCGCCGGGAGAAGCGATTTCCACCTTCATAGGCTTTCCTGCAATGGAGCTTATGATTTGCTCCAGCTTCCCCTTGTACACCCCGTTGATCCACCGCACCAGGTAAGGTTTGGAAGGCGTTATCACCAGGGTGGTGTCGTTCATGGACGTGGGAAAAACGTCGTAGGAGAACATCTGGTAGTACTGGCTGTCATTCTTGCTGATGTAGTCCAGCACCTGTTCCCAAAGTAAGAAAAAATCCATAATGGCTCCTTTGGATAACATGTGAATACCTGTGAATTTCTGTGAAAAGATTTTCCGTGAGATTTTCAGTTTCATTCGATAAATACAGGATATTCAGCTTTTGAATAAAGCTGTTCATAAGTGAAGAACCTTGTGAATAACTTTATTGTACCATGACTTTTCTTTTCTGTACATTCACAAGATAATGGG
>ERZ809146.1434-NODE-1434-length-10253-cov-6.382330_pt1 | contig 10253 bp, 9 predicted proteins | sample MGYA00520794_ERZ809146 | MGnify/ENA primary metagenome ERZ809146 (study PRJEB31570, sample SAMEA3212995) | Homo sapiens | biome: human-gut; feature: human gut; material: fecal | place: Sweden | collected 2011 ... | reverse complement strand
GGAGATAGTAATTATCGACAGTCAAATGAATTACCGAGGAAAACTTGACACTTACCTTAAGGGATGAGAAAATTGACTATCACCGCCGATGATGTTAGTATTAAATTAATTGGATAAGTTACGGTTTATCATGCCCGTATTTCCATTTTCGGGCTGAGGTTGCTTCTTGATAGGAAAAGACTTAGATGATACTAACTTACGGAGAATCGGAAAGAGGCCTTGTGAGAAAGGCAAATGAAGATGCCATCAATCTGTCGGTGGAAAACCTGTACATCCTTGCTGATGGAATGGGCGGCTATGACGGAGGCCAGATTGCCGGCACGCTGGCAGTGGAGAGTGTGGGCCATTTTTTCAGTGCTTCCCTGGAGCCTGCTTTTTCAGAGGAAAGTCTGAAAGAAGCATTTTATGCTGCCAACCGGGCCATTCTGAATGAGAAAAAAGACCATCCGGAATGGAAATCCATGGGCACCACCCTGGCTGCAGCCGCTCTTTCCGAAGGCAGGGTCCTTTGGGCTCATGTAGGAGACAGCCGCCTATACCGTTTCCAGGATGGCAGGCTGGAGCAGATTACCACGGACCATTCCTTTGTTATGGAACTGGTGAATGAAGGAAAACTGTCCCGGGAAGAAATGCGAGTCCATCCCAGAAAAAATGAAATTACAAGGGCCGTGGGCATCGGCGAAATCCTTGAAGTAGATACTGGATCTTTTGACTTGAAAGACGGCACCTTCCTCCTTCTCTGCAGTGACGGGGTATCAGGCATGGTGGAGGATTGTGATCTGGAAAGTCTCATTGCTTCCAGTCCCAGAAAAACAAAAGAAGAATTGAAAGAACTGGGCCGCCATATCATGGACAAGGTCTATGAAGCGGGAGCGAAGGATAATGCTTCTTTTATATTGATTCAATATTGGAACTGAGTGGAGTGAAATATGACTGGTAAGATTCTAGATGATCGTTATGAACTGATGGAAAAAATCGGTTCAGGCGGAATGGCTGATGTATACAAGGCCAGGGATATCCTTCTTGACAGGATTGTGGCAGTCAAAATTCTGCACAGCAGTTTTGCGGAGGACAACGATTTCATCATCCGCTTCCGCCATGAAGCCCAGTCCGCGGGCAAACTGTCCCATCCAAATATTGTGGGTATCTACGACGTGGGCTGCGACAGCGATGTCCACTATATCGTCATGGAATATGTGGAAGGGGAGACCCTGAAGCAGTATATCCAGAACCACCCGAACATCCCCATTGACACAGCTGTCCGCATTGCCATTGAAATCGGCTATGCCCTGGAAGAAGCCCATGCCAATGGCATTATTCACTGCGACATCAAACCTCACAATGTGCTCCTCACAAGGAACGGCAAAGTAAAGGTAACCGATTTTGGCATTGCCAGAGCCATTAATTCATCCACCGTTATCGACAAGGAATCCATACTGGGGTCCGTTCATTACCTTTCGCCGGAACAGGCGGCAGGGGATAAAATCACAGCCAAAACAGATATTTATTCTCTAGGTATCGTGCTCTATGAAATGCTGACCCACCACCTTCCTTTTGAAGGAGAAACGGCTGTCAGCATTGCCCTGCAGCATATGCAGGGAGATATCCCCAGACCCACCAAGTACAACCCCGCCATTTCTCCCATGCTGGAAGAATGCCTCTTGACTGCGCTGCAGAAAGACCCGGACAAACGGTATGATACGGTATCCGATTTTATTTCCGAGCTCAAAATCGCGCAGGGATTTACCACCACCATTTATAAACCGGCGTCCCATGACTTTACCGCCATGACCAGGCCCATTCCCCAGAAAGCGGTTCGCGGCCATAAGGTGCAGAAAGAATCAAAACTCACAAGGCTGATTACCAATCTGCCCCAGAAATATATCTGGATCGGCATGGCCGTTCTTTTTGTCCTCTGCTTTGCCTGGGCCTTCTTCAGCTTCGGCAATTTCTGGAGCAGCGAAAATATTTCAGTACCTAATGTGGTAGGAAAACCGGTGGAAGTCGCGGAAACTACGTTAAAGAAACTGGATTTGAAAGTATCGGTAGATGAAATCGCCAGCGACGATGTGCCGGCAGGGCAGGTCATTTCCCAGACGCCTGCCGCCGGAACCAATGTAAAAGCAAGACGCATCATCCATTTGACGGTCAGCAAGGGCGGTTCCGCCATGCTGATTCCGGATCTGAAAGGGCTGACTTTGGAGCAGGCCAAGGAAAGGCTGGATAAGATGGGCCTCACCCTGGGGGCCGTGGAAAATGGAAATGATCCGGATAAACCTTCTGATGTGATTATTTCCCAGAGCCCTGAATCAGGAGCAAAAGCAACCAAGGGCACCAGAGTCAATATCGTCATCAATATGAAGCAGAAGGTTCATGTGCCCAATGTGGTGGGCATGTCTCTCTCCGATGCCAGAAACACCCTTCTTTCCATGAAACTGTCCGTAGGTACCATCACTGCATCCGATGGCGTCTCTGCCGACGACAGCAACGCTGTCATCCTTTCCCAGGATCCGGCAGGCGGAGAATCCACCTCCTCCAGCGTGGTCAACCTTACCATCGGAAAGAAGAAAGCCCCGGCCCAGACAAAGACCGGCACTGTGAATATCTCCATTCCTAAAGGCGGTAATGCACGGCAGGTGGAAATCTATGTCACCGACGATAATGGAAAGCATACGGCCTACAGCGGCAAAGCAGCTCCCGGAAGCACGGTAAGCAAGGATGTTTCCGGCACTGGCAGCGTGCATGTACAGGTAGTCATCGACGGTTCCGTGGTACAGGACCGGGAGCTGTAACCATGAAGGGAATGATTCTTAAGAACCAGAATGGTTACTTTACCATCTCCGGAGAGGAAGGGAGCCTTTCCCTCTGCCGTTCCCGAGGCAGGCTGAAAAGGAAAACCGATATCCTGGTAGGGGACTATGTGGACTTTGAAACAGGGAAGGGCAGTGAAGCTGTCATAACCCATGTGTATCCACGCAGGAATGAACTTCACCGCCCGCCATCAGCCAATATTGACCAGCTTGTTCTGGTATCTGCTATCTGCACTCCCGATTTGAATTTCTTCCTTCTGGATAAGATGGTGGTACTGGCGGAAGCAGCAGGGATTGAACCACTTCTTGTGATTAACAAGGCAGACCTGGATGAAGAGGGGGCTCAAAAGGCAGCCGCTTATTACCAAAAGGCAGGATATGCCTCCTTTGCCCTTTCCCTTCTTCATGATGAAGGATACGAAGAGCTGCTAAGCGCCCTTCACGGACCGGTGATTGCATTTTCCGGCCCGTCCGGCGTAGGGAAATCAAGTCTTCTGAACCGCATTCTGGGGAAATCCCATTTCCTGTCCGGCGAAGTAAGCCGCCATACGGGACGGGGGAAAAATACCACCCGCCATGCAGAACTGATAGAATGGAAGGACCATACCTTCCTGATGGATACGCCGGGCTATACCTATTTGGATCTCATCTCTATAGAACCGGACAATCTTGCCTGGCTTTTCCGGGATTTCCGTCCTTATCTGACATCATGCCGTTTCAATAACTGCATGCACCATAAAGAACCGGACTGCGCCGTAAGAAAGGCAGTGGAGGAAGGTCATATCCAGCAGGCCCGGTACGATTCCTATATCCATCTGCTGGATGAATTGAAAAATGGTTTCAGGAGGTAAATGATGAAAATTGCTCCATCTGTGCTGGCTGCTGATTTTTCCAATCTGGCCTGTGAGCTGAAGGATATTGAAGAAGGCGGTGCCGACCTGGTCCATCTGGATGTGATGGACGGGCATTTCGTGCCCAATCTTTCCTTTGGCGTACCGGTCATTCAGTCTTTGCGTAAGCGCACCCATCTTCCCTTCGATGTCCATCTTATGACATACCATCCTGAAGCTTATCTGGATGGATTGGAAGCCTGCCATGCCCACATGGTCTCCTTCCATGTAGAAGCTGTGCCCCATCTGGACCGCATGATTCATAATATTAAGGACAGAGGCATCAAGGCAGGCATCGCCCTGAATCCTGGCACCTCTTTAACCACCATAGACCAGGTACTCCCGCTTCTTGATTTCGTTCTCATTATGTCTGTGAACCCCGGATTCGGCGGGCAGAAGTTTATTCCCTATTCCTTGGATAAAATTGCAGCCCTCTCGGCTATGATAAAGGAAAAGGGACTGTCCATTCCCATTGAAGTGGATGGCGGCGTGAATAAGGATAACGCAGCTCTTCTGAAAAAAGCAGGCGCAGCAATCCTTGTGGCCGGATCTTCCGTCTTTGGCAAGGAGAACAGGAGAGAAGCTATCAGCGCATTGAAAGTATAATTGAAAAAGCGGCAGTCCTGCCGCTTTTTTAGTGGGAAAGCCACCGTGTTTCTTAAAGATTGTCAAGCACCAAAGGCCTTGAAGTGTTACAATAATAGAGTAATTTATTTATATTTTAACAGGAGTCACATGTATGAGCGTAATGAATCAGATTGACCACTACCTGAGCACCGACGGCATCCGTATTACCGTAGCCGATATTACAGATGCTGCCCGGGAAGCCCAGGAAATTCATCATCTTTCTTCCCTTTCTGCAGTGATTTTAGGTAAAGTGCTGAATGCCAGCGCCATTCTGGCCATGGATTTCAAAAACCACGAAGGCGTTTCATTAAAGTGGGTGACAAATTCTCCCCTTGGTACCATTCATGCCGATGCCTATGAAGGAAGGTACGTCCGCGGATTTATCGAACATCCCGACGACGGTTCCGTTCCCTATGCTCCCGAAAAAGAAGCGGAATGGGTAAGCCGGAAGGGCAAGCTCTTTGTTACCCGGTATTCTCTCCTGAAAATGCCCTACGTTTCAGCGGTGGACCTTCCTGACGGCGATACGGCTCTCTGCGTGTCCGACTACATCAATTCTTCCGACCAGACCCTATCCCATGTGGAAATCGAATCTCTGCTGGATGAAGGAGGAAAAATCATCCGTATGGCCGGTTTTATTGCCCAGCTTATGCCGGAAGGAGATAAAAAGCTCTTTGGTGAACTCTTTGGTAAAGACAGGAAATGGAATCTCTTTGATGAATCAGGGAAAGAGGATGCTCTTTCCACTCTCCTTCATAAGGAAAACTATGTCCTTCTTGGCGAGGCGCCCGTTTCATTCCGCTGCACCTGCGGAGAAGACCGCATCAAACATTCTCTCCAGGGCCTGCCTCTCATGGAACAGCAGGGACTTCTGGAAGATGACCACATAGAAATCGCATGCCATTACTGCGGGAAGAAATATGAAATTTCCCGGGAAACTTTGATAAAATGGTTTAACGAAAAGGGAGGAAATGTACAATGAGTAAACTGGCTTTTATCGGCGGTACCGGCGTATATGACCCCGGTATCCTGACTGATCTTCATTCCGAAATTATTGAAACCCCCTATGGAAAAGCAAGCTATGAATCCGGAAAATTCGGAGACAAGGAAATCATTTTCCTGGCCCGCCACGGTGTACATCATACCATTCCGCCGCATAAGATCAATTATCGTGCTAACATTTATGCACTGAAAATGCTGGATGTCAAAGCGGTGGTATCTACCACCGCAGTCGGTTCCCTGAATCCCGACTATAAAGCCGGCGAGCTGGTTCTTGTGGACCAGTTCATTGATATGACCAAGTCCAGGGAAAGCACATTCTACGATGGAGAGCACTACGGTGTGGCCCATCTGGATATGACCCATCCCTACTGTGAAACCCTGCGGAAAGCTATTATCAAGGCCGCAGAGCAGGAACATATTCCCCTCCATCCCCAGGGTACTTACATCTGTACCGAAGGGCCCCGTTTTGAAACTCCCGCTGAAATCAAAGCGTACCGCCAGTGGGGGGCTGATGTGGTGGGCATGACAAACCTGCCGGAATGCGTTTTGGCCAGGGAAGCGGAAATCTGCTACTCCACTATTTCCATGGTCACCAATTTTGCTGCCGGTATTTCTAAAGAGCCCCTTTCCCACATGGAAGTGGTGGACTGCATGAATCATAACCTGGAAAGCTTTAAGAAAATTATTACTATCCTTTCCAAGACCTATGATCCGGATACGGAATGCAGTTGCCACCATGCGGCCAAAGACTTTGGAGGATTCCATCTGTTATGAGTGAGCCACTTGTATCCCTGAAATGGGAGAGGGGAGCGCTGGTACTTCTTGACCAAACCAGACTGCCGGATGAACTCTCCTATATCCGCTGTACCGATTACAGAGAAGTGGGGAAGGCCATTTTCCGCCTCTCCGTTCGTGGCGCCCCTGCCATCGGAGTGGCTGCTGCCTATGCCATGGTGCTGGCTTATCAGGAAATCGAAAAGACAGTGCCGAAAGAACAGCAGAAAGAAGCATTCCTGTCCGCCGGAGGAGAACTTATTTCCTCACGTCCCACTGCGGTGAATCTCTCCTGGGCAGTTCATGAAATGATTCGCACCTGGGACAGCCTTCCCAAAGGAAATAAACTGGAAGGCCTGACCGAAAGGGCCAGGGCCATTGAAGAGGAAGATAAAATCCTCTGCAGCCGCATGGCTGACCACGGTGCCGATCTTTTCAAAGGAAAGAAGAACCTCCGTATCCTGACCCACTGCAATACAGGTGCCCTGGCTACTGCAGGCATAGGGACAGCCTTTGGCGTTATTTACCGCCTCCATGAAAGAGGGCAGATTGAAAGAGTCTATGCTGACGAAACAAGGCCCCTTCTGCAGGGCGCCCGCCTCACCGGCACGGAACTGATGGTGAATCACATTCCCTGTTGCCTTATTTCCGACAATATGGCAGGGTGGGTGATGAAAGAAAAGCACATTGATGCCGTCATTGTAGGGGCTGACCGCATTGCTGCCAACGGAGACGCTGCCAACAAGGTGGGGACCTACAGCCTTGCCGTCCTCTGTGCCTATCACCATATCCCTTTTTATATCACCGCCCCCTTTTCTACCTTTGACTTCTCCATTTCCAGCGGAGATGAAATCCGCATAGAAGAAAGAAATCCGGAAGAAGTAAGGCAGATCAAAGGCGTTTATACCGCACCAAAAGATATTCCCGTGTTTAACCCAGCTTTTGATGTGGCACCCCATACACTGATTACCGGTATCATAACGGAAAAAGGAGTCCTTACTCCTCCTTATGATGTGGCAATAAAAGAATACGAAAGGAGCTTACACTAATGAGTGAATCTATGATTCGTGACATTTCCCTGGCTGATAACGGAGAACAGCGTATTCGCTGGGTAGCAAAATTCATGCCTGCTCTCAATGCCCTTCGGGAAGAATTTATTAAAGACCAGGTATTTAAAGGCAAAACCATTGTCATGTCCATCCATCTGGAGGCTAAAACAGCCTATCTGGCCCTGACCCTGAAAGCATCCGGTGCCAATGTCATCTGCACCGGCAGCAATCCGCTCTCCACCCAGGACCCCATTGCAGCAGCCCTTGTGAAAAACGGAGTGACCGTTTACGCATGGCATGGCTGCAGCGATGATGAATATACCATGTTCCTTAACAAAGCCCTGGACCATATGCCCGATATTATTATTGACGATGGGGGAGACCTGGTACACCTTCTCCATACTACAAGGGTAGACGCAAGGAAGAACCTCATCGGCGGCTCTGAAGAAACAACCACCGGCGTATACCGCCTCAAGATTCTGGAAAAGAACAAAGAGCTTCAGTTCCCCATGATTGCGGTAAACGATTCCTACTGCAAGTATCTTTTTGATAACCGTTACGGCACCGGTCAGTCCGCTTGGGATGGCATTATTAGAAGCACCAACCTCACCGTCACCGGTAAAACGGTGGTGGTAGCAGGCTACGGCTGGTGCGGCAAGGGCGTTTCCATGCGCGCCAAAGGACTGGGTGCTCATGTCTTCGTTACCGAAGTGGATCCCATCAAAGCCATTGAAGCCGTTATGGACGGATTTGAAGTGATGCCCATGGATGAAGCCGCCAAGTACGGTGATTATTTCCTCACCGTCACCGGTGATATCGACATTATTACAGAACGTCATTTCATGAAAATGAAAGACGGTGCCATCTGCGCCAATGCCGGTCATTTTGACTGCGAAGTCAGCCGCAAAGACCTAGAAAGAATCTGCACAAAGAAATTTGAAGCCCGTAAGAACATCGAAGGTTACGTACTTCCCAATGGCAAAACCGTATTCCTCATGGCAGAAGGCCGTCTGGTAAATCTGGCTGCCGGCGACGGACATCCGGCAGAAATCATGGACCTTTCCTTTGCCATGCAGACACTGGCTGCCCGCTACCTCCTGCAGCACGGTAAAGAGATGGAAGCAAAAGTATACACCCTGCCCCATGAACTGGATACTGAAATCGCCTCCATCAAACTGGCTTCCATGGGATATAGGATTGATACCCTGACCGAAGCCCAGAGAAAATACCTTGGGCTTGACTGAAGGAGGTTCCTATGAAAATCCTGATTAAAAACATCGGTCTTATGCAGGACGGGAAAGTCACCGAACATAAGAATATAGCCATTGAAGACAAATATATCAAAGAATTTCCTGAGCACCCCAAAGAAGAAGACTACGATGAAATTGTAGAAGGTCATGATATGCTGGCCATGCCGGGCCTTGTGAATACCCATACCCATGTGGCCATGACCCTCTTCAGGAGCTATGCTGATGATATGGCCCTCATGGACTGGCTGCAGAATAAAATCTGGCCGGCTGAAGATCATCTGGATGATGACATCGTCTACTGGGGCAGTACCCTTGCCTTTGCGGAAATGATTCGCGGCGGCACCACCTCCTTCTGCGACATGTACATGTTCATGGACGCCTGTGCCAAGGCCGCCGACAAAGCCGGCATCCGCGGCAACCTGGCCAGAGGCCTTGCGGGCATCGGCCCCAATGGCCAGAAGGGCATCGACGAAAACGTAGAACTCTATAAAAACTGGAACGAGGCAGGGGACGGCCGCTTCAAAGTTATGATGGGACCCCATGCACCCTATACCTGCCCACCTGACTATATTAAGAAAGTCCGAGACGTGGCAGAAAAATACGATATGCCCATTCACATCCACCTTTCCGAAACAAAGGGAGAAGTGGAAAATTGCGAAAATGAATACCACATGACGCCCATTGCCCTCATGGACTCCCTGGGCCTCTTCGAAAGACCTACCCTGGCCGCCCACTGCGTTCATGTGACCGATGACGATATCCGTATCATGAAAGAAAAACATATCGCCGTGGCCCATAACCCCGCTTCCAACCTCAAACTGGCCAGCGGCATTGCCCCTGTTCCTAAAATGAGAAAAGCAGGCATTACCGTAGGCATCGGCACCGACGGCGCCTCCTCCAACAACAAGCTGGATATGTTCGCCGAAATGCGCCTCACCGCCCTCATCCACAAGGCAGCCAATTACGATCCCTTCGCCATTACTGCTAAAGAAGCGGTAGACATGGCTACCAGAGACGGAGCTAAATGCCTGGGCTACGACAACCTGGGTGAACTGAAAGAAGGATATCTGGCTGATATCATCCTGGTAGACAGAAGCGGCTTCCACTGGAAACCCAGATTTGACAGCGTATCCCTTGCCGTTTATGCAGGCAACTCCATGGACGTGGACACCGTCATTATCAACGGCAAACCGGTGATGGAACACAAAGAACTCCTCACCATTGATACAGAAAGAATGGATGCAGAAGTTAAGAGAGTCACAGAAAAACTCTACGCCTTCACAAAGAAATAAAAGGTTTTCATTCTTATGAGTAAGTAAAAAACTCAGGATATTGATTCTTTATGGAAATCGGTATCTTGGGTTTTTTATTAAATAGAAAAGACCATCTCTTTTGTTTCTTGAGAGAAGCCCGATTGGCTCATACTCGGAGAGCAGATTAATAGCTGTTTCGTAAGCAGTCAGAAGAAATTAATAATTTTCACCTAACTTTATAATCTAAATCAGTTATAGTATAAACAGGTAAGAAACATGAGAATGGATAAAGAAAAATAAGCTTGGCCACAGAGATAATCAGTTTGGCAGCTTCAATTATCAATCTGGTGGCAAGCTTATTCAAAAGGGATTCGTCCCCGGGAGGAAGGAAGATCCTCAATTCACTGGAGAATCCATGGAAGAAATTTTCAAAGAAACCGGGTGGTCTGTAGGAATGGACGGGAGATGGAGATTCTAGGGAAGCGCTGCTTAAATCACTGTCTGCTTTTATTCTTGGTTTTTTATGCAATGCAAGGAATGGGCTGACGCGAATAGCGAGCTATTTAAGGAGTCCCATGACGAAGCAGTGCATAAAAAT
>ERZ809146.1427-NODE-1427-length-10276-cov-6.420311_pt1 | contig 10276 bp, 8 predicted proteins | sample MGYA00520794_ERZ809146 | MGnify/ENA primary metagenome ERZ809146 (study PRJEB31570, sample SAMEA3212995) | Homo sapiens | biome: human-gut; feature: human gut; material: fecal | place: Sweden | collected 2011 ... | reverse complement strand
GTGCATAAAAATTCTTATAAAAGCAGACTCTATGATTTAATCAGTGCTTCCCTAAAGCGGCCCCTTTATAATATTTGCTTTTTTCTCTATTCCCATGATATAATGACCTCAGTATCCGGGGTTATAGCTCAGTTGGTCAGAGCGCTTCGTTGACATCGAAGAGGTCTTTGGTTCGAATCCAAATAGTCCCACCAGGATGTATAACCCGCCTCTGTGGCGGGTTTTTGTGTATCCGGGGATGGAAAGAAGGGAGAAGGTTGAAACTTTTTGCGGTGATTATGGTTCTTATTGCCGGCACCATGTGGGCAGGAACCGGTCTGGCGGCCCAGGATTTCTTCCGAAAAAGCACACTGGACTCCATGGACCTTACGGTATTTCGTATGTTTTCCGCCGGTTTCATCATGTTTTCCGTGTCCCTCATCAAGGGGAAATGGAAACCGGGAATCAGGGAAATCAGAAAGCGCCCTCTTCTTCTCCCAAGCCTTGTGTTCTACGGCATTGTGGGGCTTATGCTCATGCATTATACCTACTTTGCCTCCATCGCTGCAGGCAATGCGGCGGCAGCCACAGTGATCCAGTATACCTGTCCTGCCATTGTGATTTTATGGGTCTCCCTGAAAGGAAGGAAATGGCCGGCAGGGGGAGAGCTTCTGTCAGTCGTCCTGGCCATAGCCGGTGTGTTTCTCCTTGTTACCGGCTGCGATTTCCATCGGATTTCCGTGCCTGCGGAGTGCGTGTACCTGGGCCTGGCATCGGCTGTTTTCTTTGCCGTCTGCGCTGTTTATCCCAAGCACCTCATGGGGGCGCTGGACAATTCCTTCATTCTTGCCATCGGCATGTTCACCGGTGCTTTGTCGGCCTGGTTCATTGATCCCGTCACTGATTTTACAGGATTCTTTGAAAGGGATGTGCTCTTCGACTCCTTCTGGATCGTTATTTGCGGCACGGTGGTCGCCTTTACCTGCTACAATGCCGGACTCCATTACCTCAGTGAATCCCAGGCCTCCGTTACCGCCACCGTGGAACCGGCGGTTTCAGTGATTGCATCCCTCTACCTTTTTAACGTCAGATTCGACTGGGTGCAGGCAGTGGGCATCCTGCTTGTCATCCTCGCCATCGCCGCACCGACATTGTGGAGAAAGGACTCCCGTTCGGCAGGGAGGCGAAACGGTTCATAGAGTGATGAGGAAAGTTTCCCGTCCGGCATGGGGCAAATGCGGCTCATCGCGTCAGGAAACTGTTTGCGAAAGGTTTCCTGCAGGGCATGATACGAAAGCAGTTACCATCACGGCAGGAACCTATTTCATAGATGCGACATTTATAGTAAAATAGAGACTGAATGTAGATTATCGTTATACAGGAGTCATTATGGATACAGAACACATCAGGAATTTTTCAATTATTGCCCATATCGACCATGGCAAGTCTACCCTGGCGGACCGGCTCATCGAGCTTACCGGTACGGTGCAGAAGAGGGACATGGAGGCCCAGATCCTGGATACCATGGATTTGGAAAGGGAAAGGGGCATTACCATTAAGGAACAGTCCGTGCGCCTTATGTACAAGTACGAGGACGGAGACACCTATGAACTGAACCTCATTGACACCCCAGGCCATGTGGATTTTAATTACGAAGTGTCCCGCAGTCTGTCTGCCTGCGAAGGGGCTATCCTTATTATTGACGCCACCCAGGGGGTACAGGCCCAGACCCTGGCCAATGTATACCTGGCCCTGGACCACAATCTGGAAATCATTCCGGTTATCAATAAAATCGACCTGCCCAGTGCGGATATTGACCGGGTGAAGAAGGAAGTGGAAAATATCATCGGTCTTGATATGTCCGACGCCATTCCCGTTTCTGCGAAAACCGGAGCCAATGTGGAGGAAGTGCTGAAACGGATCGTGGAGCAGGTGCCGCCGCCTCCGGATAACAGTAAAAAGCCGCTGCGCTGTCTGATTTTTGATTCCATTTTTGATTCTTATAAAGGGGCGATTGCCTATGTACGGGTCATGGACGGTGAAATTAAGCCGGGCATGAATATCCGCATGATGGCTTCCGGTAAGGTGTATACGGTGACGGAGGTGGGCTATTTTTCTCCATTCCCCAAAGCTGCCGATGTACTTACCTGCGGCTCCGTAGGCTATGTGGCAGCCAGCATTAAGAATGTGCAGGACTGCGAAGTGGGGGATACCATTACCACCGCGGAAAACGGCGCTTCTGAAGCGCTGCCGGGGTATCGCAAGGCGCTCCCCATGGTATTCTGCGGCCTGTATCCCATCGAAAGCAAGGATTATGACAATCTGAAGGAAGCGCTGGAAAAGCTCAAGCTTAATGACGCAGCCCTGGAATTCGTGCCGGAAACGTCCCAGGCCCTTGGCTTCGGTTTCCGCTGCGGTTTCCTGGGCCTGCTCCATATGGATGTGGTGCAGGAAAGGCTGGAGAGGGAATACCATCTGAAGCTCATCACCACAGCCCCTTCCGTCATTTACCATGTGTTCAAAACAGACGGCACCATGGTGCCGGTGGACAACCCGGCAGAACTGCCGCCTATGACAAAAATCGAACACATCGAAGAACCGGTGGCCAAGGTGGATATCCTGGTGCCATCGGACATGGTTGGGAACGTGATGGAACTGGTGCAGAACCGCCGGGGCGTATTCCAGACCATGGAGTATCTGGATGAAACCAGGGTGGATCTGTCCTACAAGATTCCTCTGTCGGAAATCATTTTCGATTTCTTTGATAAATTGAAATCCTGCACCAAAGGCTATGCATCCCTGGACTACCAGCTGGATGGCTACCAGAAAACCGATGCAGTGAAGCTGGATATCCTTCTGAACGGCGACCTGGTGGATGCCCTGTCCATCATCGTCCACCGCAGCAATGCCCCTGCCCGGGGCCGCGCCCTGGCGCTGAAGCTGAAGGACATCATTCCCCGCCAGCAGTTCGAAGTGCCCATTCAGGCTGCTATCGGCAGCAAAATTATTGCCAGGGAAACCATCAAAGCCTATAAAAAAGACGTTCTTGCCAAGTGCTACGGCGGCGACGTGACCCGTAAGAAGAAACTGCTGGAAAAGCAGAAGGAAGGGAAGAAACGGATGAAACAGGTAGGCAGCGTGGAAATCCCGCAGGAAGCATTCATGGCGGTTCTGAAAGATGACTGACCTGGGGCTCTATATTCATATACCCTTCTGTAGAAGCCGCTGTGCATACTGCGGCTTCTATTCCGTTGGGACAAAGCCGGATGACCACTTTATCAGGGCCCTGGAAAAGGAAATGGAAATGAGGAGTCCCGATTTCAAAGACCGCCTCTGTGACACCATCTACCTGGGCGGCGGCACCCCTTCCTCCCTCACGGAAAAGCAGCTTGCGGCGGTTATGGAAAATATCCGGAAATATTTCCATATTTCCCCAAATGCTGAAATAACTATGGAAATGAATCCCTGCGACATGACGGACTCCTATCTTAAAAATGCCAGGGCCCTTGGCATTAACCGGATTTCCATAGGCGTCCAGAGCCATGATGACCGGCTCCTTCAGGCCATCGGCCGCCTTCACAACGCCTCCGAGGCGGAAAAGGCGGTAAAAAGAGCCTATGCTTTGGGATTTCACAATATGAGCATCGACCTTATGTATGAGCTTCCCGGCCAGGGGGTGGAGGATTTCAGGAAATCCCTGCTCTGGGCTGTGCACCTCCCCATTACCCATGTGTCCGTGTACAGCCTCATTCTGGAAGAGGGCACCCACTTTTCCCAGCTGGCGGAAAGGGGGCTTCTTCAGAGGCCTACGGAAGAGGTGAGCTGGGCTATGTATCAGGACATGTGCCGCATCCTTCCTCATTACGGCTTTGAACGGTATGAAATATCAAGCTTCGCCAGAAAGGGATACCGCTCCCGGCACAACAGGAAGTACTGGCAGCTTTCCGACTACCTTGGTCTGGGGCCGGCCGCTTCCTCCCGCATTGGAAGGACAAGATTCACCATAAGCCCCGGCGTCAGGCTCTATGAAAAGGAACTTCTCACCGGCGGAAAGCCGCCGGCAGAGGTGGAGAACCTTTCTGAAAAGGATGAAATGGAAGAATACTGCTTCCTCCATCTTCGCATGAAGGAAGGCATCCCGCTGGAGGATTTTGAAAAGCGATATGGACACCCTCTGGCTTACTGGTATGAAAAGCAGGTGGACATGCTGAAAAGACGGAAACTTCTGAAAGAAGAGAAGGGCCATCTCTTCCTTACCTATCATGGCGCCGCCCTGGGAAACTATGTATTCGAGCAGTTCCTGAGGGACGAATAGATCTGGGGAAGCGCTGATTACATCACTGTCTGCTTTTATTCTTAAATTTTTATGCAATGCAAGGAATGGGGCTGCCATTTATTAACCAATTTTACGTCAGCCTCTTTTCTTTTTGGCTCTGTTGGATTATCATAGGGGTAACCCTTTGGAATAAAATTTCATAAGGAATACGAAGCATCGCGGCTTCCTTTGACGGGGAAAACCCGTGGATTTCAGCTGCGATGACTTTTTTATTGGAGGGAGATTTTGTTATGCCTGTTTCTTACATGGAAATCAATCTGAATGCACTTCGCCACAATCTGAGAGTCATCCGCCATCATCTGCCGAAAGAGGTAAATGTACTGGCCGTTGTCAAGGCCAATGCCTATGGCCACGGCGCCGTAGAAACGCTCCGCATTGCAATGGAAGAAGGATATACCGCCGCTGCCGTAGCCCGGGTGGAAGAAGGAGCTGAGCTCCGCCGCGCCGGATTCGCCTGCCCTATTTATGTACTGGGCCTTCCTCTTCCGGAAGATATGCTCATGGGCGTGAAATACGACCTCACCCTGCCGGTGGACGACACGGTGGATTTGGACGCTTTTGAAGATATTGCTAAAGGCGCTGGCAAGACAGTGGAAGTGATGATGCCTATTGATACAGGCATGAACCGTATCGGCACCCATCCGGAAGATGTGAAGCCCTTCCTGAAGAAGCTGGCCCTCTATCCCCACCTTCATCTCCATGGCACGTGGACCCATATGGCCACCGCTGACTGCAAAGATAAATCCGCTGCCCTGAAACAGCTGGACCGCTTCGATGAAGCCATTGCCCAGATGCCCGTTACCGACGATTTCGTCATTTCCTCCGCCAACAGCGCCGGCGTCATCGACATCCCCAAAAGCTGGCACAACCTGGCCCGCCCGGGCATCATTATCTACGGACCCCAGCCTTCCGATGAAATGGAAAACAAGCTGGATCTCCAGTACGTCATGCGTATTGTCAGCCATGTCACCCATGTACAGACACTCCACAAAGGTGAAGCCATCGGCTATGGCGGCACCTATGTGGCAGACAGGGACATGAAGACCGCCACCGTCCCCATCGGCTACGCCGACGGCTATCCAAGGTGCCTCTCCAATAAGGGAGAAGTCCTCATCGGCGGAAAACGCTGCCCCATTATCGGCCGTATCTGCATGGACCAGTTCATGGTGGCAGTAGATGACTCCGTAAAACCGGGGGATGAAGTCATCCTCATGGGCAGACAGGGAGAAGGAGAAATCACACTGGACGAAGTGGCAAAGACCGCTGGCACCATTCCCCATGAAATCACCTGCGACCTGAAGAGAATCCCCCGGGTTTTTGTAGAAAAATAAAAACCTCTTTCCTTTATCCACCCTTTGTGCTATAATACTCCTTGTTAGGCGTCTATAGCTCAGTGGATAGAGCACTGGTCTCCGGAACCAGGTGTCGAGAGTTCGAATCCCTCTAGACGCACCAGAAATTGAAATCCTTATGCCAGAAATCCGGCATAAGGATTTTTTGATAAGGAGGACCTATGGACAAGGACGAAAAGACAGATTCCCTGGAAGATAGGGAACTGACGGAAGAAGAGCTGCAGGAATTCATGGCATCCTATAAGAAAGAACTGGCTCATATCTACAAAATGGCCAGCGCCAAGAAAGCCTTTCTGGCCCGCCAGAAGCTGCCGCATCTGAAAGCGGCACTGGAGGAATGTGACCGGGACATGAGGAAGGACATAGAGGAGCTGAAAAAGAAATACGGCATCCACTATTGATGTTTTCTCATTGAAATCTAATTTGAAAAAAGAGGCGCCGTATGGTATATTATCCATGCCGCCTGATGAAGGCGGCGGCTCTGAAAAATCTTTTGAAATCAAATAAAAAAAGATTTGACAGAATGCCTCGAAAATGATATAATCATTTTCGTTGAACGGATCATTAGCTCAGCTGGCAGAGCACCTGACTCTTAATCAGGGTGTCCGGGGTTCGAACCCCTGATGATCCACCAGAAATCAAATCCCACGATTTTCGTGGGATTTTTTATTGTATAATGCAGGTTTATCAGCGAGCCGGAAGGGGTCAGCCGCCAAAGGCGGCATATTAAATTGATTGCCCGAAGGGCAATCCACAACCCTCAGACGCGAAGCGTCTGTCAAACCTAAGAACATTTGCGCCGGCAGGCGCATCAAACTTTAGGGAAGCACTGATTAATTCGATAACGATTTAATCAGCGCTTCCCAGAACCCTCATACCGCAGGCACAGGCCTCTCCCTTTGGCCCATAGAATCCCCCTGCCATTTATGATAAAATAGGGCAAAACGGGAAAAATTCTTCGGAGGTGTCCTATGAAATACAGAAGTACCAGAAGTAATGAAACAGTGACGGCATTAGAAGCGCTGGTGAAGGGCCTGGCCGATGACGGCGGCCTGTATGTGCCGGAATCACTGCCTGCTCCCTTTCTCCATGCCGATGAACTGAAAGATATGAGCTATGAGGAGCTGGCGGCCTTTGTGCTGTCCCATTTCCTCACTGATATTCCGAAAGAGGAACTGAGGAAGCTGACCCACAGCGCCTATACAGGTACCTTTGAGACGGAAGAAATCGTACCGGTGAAGCCTCTTTCCCAGGCTTTTTCCATGGCGGAAATGTTTCATGGCAGAACCTGCGCCTTCAAGGATCTGGCCCTTTCTTTTTTCCCGTACCTCCTTGTGTATGCCAAAAAGGAAGAGAAGGATGGCAAGGAAATCCTTATCCTCACTGCTACCTCCGGCGATACGGGCAAAGCAGCGTTGGAAGGGTTCCGCGATGTGCCCGGCGTCCATATTATGGTATTCTATCCTTCCCATGGCGTAAGCCCTCTCCAGAAGGACCAGATGCAGAAACAGCTGGGGAGCAATGTGAGGGTCGTGGGCATTGAAGGTAATTTCGATGACGCCCAGGGGACGCTGAAGCAGGTCTTCGGCAGCAGTCTTAGGAAGGAAGAGGCGGATAAGGGTGTTCTTTTCTCCAGCGCCAATTCCATCAATATCGGCCGTCTCCTGCCTCAGGTGGTGTACTATGTATGGATCTGGCTGAAGCTTTTGAAAAACGGCTCCATCGGCCCTGATGAATCATTCAACGTGGTGGTGCCTACCGGCAACTTCGGAAATATCCTGGCAGCTTGGCTGGCGAAACAGGTGGGGGCGCCTATCGGACAGCTCATCTGCGCGTCCAATGAAAATAAGGTACTGGCTGATTTCTTTGAAACCGGCACCTACGACATTAACCGTCCCTTCTACATGACCGAAGCGCCTTCCATGGATATTCTGATTTCCTCCAATTTTGAACGGTTCCTCTACTACCTCACCGGCTCTGCAGAAAAGGTGAAGGAAAGCATGGAAATGCTCAAAAAAGAAGGGAAATATGAAGTATCTAAAGAAGCCTTTGCTAAAGCGGGCATGGAAATGAAAGGGGGCTGGGCTTCTCCGGAAGATATGAGCCGCGTGATGGGTGAAGTGTATGAAACTTACGACTACCTCATGGATCCCCATACCGCCGTGGCCTATGCGGTGTATGACCATTTGAGGAGGGAAGGGCAGATTCCCCGCCATTCCCATACCGTCATCATCAGTACGGCCCATCCCTATAAATTCCCCGGCGTGGTAGCCAAAGCCCTGGGACTGCCGGAAATGGAAAGCCCCTACGATACCCTTCGTGAAATCGCGGAAAAGACGGGTATTCCCCTTCCCAGACAACTGGGTGAGCTGGAAAGCCGTCCGAAACGGTTTACGGAAACGGTGGGCCGCAAAGATATGGCCGATACCATCCGTTCCTATGCGGAGGAAATTTTAAGGAAATAGTCCATGGTGATTACATAGAGACAGCAGGAAAGCGGGCTCCTGTGAGCCTGCTTTTCTGCTGTTTTTAACATGTATGGCAAATCCGGATTTTACAGGGCCATGGATTTAAAATTCTTTAAAATAATGGTATCATATATTTACAGAATAACAGTTAATATAGCCATAGAACGGCAGTCACTTGTTTCCCTGGCAGGAGGAAATTCCGGAAAGACAGGCATTTCCATTTTACAGGCATTTTTGCATATCCTTTGCATATTATAGGGGCTTTTTATGAGATATAGAAATTGGAACGAAAAGGGAGAGCGGAAATTCCGGCTTTCCATACTGGCATTATTGATATTGGTACTGGTATCTATTCATTTCTTTGACCCCACCTTTTATCCTACGGTGTATCATTTGTCGGAGGATGGAGATTTGCGGGGCACCATTGCCTATTTGCACAGTTTCGGCATATATGCTGCGTTCATGAGCTTTTTCATTGATGTGGTTATCAATATCGTAGGATTTCTGCCGTCCATTTTTATTTCTACTGCCAATGGCCTTATATTCGGCCTGTTTTGGGGCGTCATCATTTCCTGGCTGGCGGAAACGGTGGGGGTTCTTATTTCCTTCTATGTCATGCGGACCCTCTTCAGGGGCATGGCCATGAATATTATCAACAAGAGTAAAACATTAAAGAAACTGGACTCCTATGATTCCTGGCAGGCCATGGCGGCTGCCAGAGCTATTCCCTATATGCCCAATGGCTTGGTCACGGCTATTGCGGCCCTTTCCAGCATGCATTTCCGGTCATATGCCCTGGGATGCCTCATCGGCAAGCTGCCTTCCACGGCGCTGGAAGTAATCCTTGGCCATGATGTGGTGAACATGGAGGAACATGCCCTTCGGCTTACCATCCTTATCATTCTGGTCACCCTTGTTTATGGAGGCATTTGGTATTATAACCGGAAGAGAAATCAGAAAAAGCAGGATCCATAAAGACGGCAGTGCGTGAAGACCGGTGAAATCAAAACGGCGCCCTTCTATGGCAAGGGCGCCGTTTTATGTGAAATCATCTTTCCACAGCCATTTCGCCGATAGGGTATAATAGAGGAAATGGAAAGGAGGCGCATCATGGAACCGAAAAGCACGGACAGCAGCGGCCTGTTTTTTATCAAAAGGCTGATTCAGCGGTTTAATGATGATAATGTGACTGCCCTGGCAGCGGAAGCTACCTACTATTTCATCCTGGGCCTCATTCCTTTCATGATTTTCCTGGTGAACAGTATGCTCTTCTTCGCCGCTCCCCAGATTCATGTGATTATGAGTCTCCTTTCCTACCTTCCTGACGATGTGGCGGTGGCCATGGAGGCCAATATCCTCCGCATTATTCAGGCCAGAAGCTCCATATGGCTTTTCAGCGGTCTTGCCGGCGCCCTGTGGACCTCCTCCCAGGGAGTGGATACCCTCATCCGTTCCACGGATCTGGCGGTGTACGGCGACAGGAACAGGCAGTCCTACATCCGGGTGAATGCCAAGTCCATCATCTTCACCCTTTTTATTTCTTTTGCCATGATTCTTTCCCTGGGGCTCATCGTTTTCGGCAACGCCGTGGTCTATGCCATAGCCTACTACTTCCACGTGCCGGAAATCCTGCTGAAACTGTGGACGGTGGTGAAATTCGGCATCCCCTTTGTTATTATCGCCTTCTCCCTGGCCGTTTTCTACGAATACGCTCCTGCAGGCAGGCGGTCTGACTGGAGGAGAGTCATTACCTCCGCTTTCCTTGTCACCTCCATATGGATCGCATTAACCGCTGCCTACGGTTACTACATCCTCCACGTATCCTCCATGGGCCTTACCTACGGCTCCCTCATCGGCCTGGTAGTCCTTTTCATCTGGTTCCACCTGGCTGCCATGGTTATCATCGCAGGCGGGGAACTGATTGTCACCTGGGATGAAACGGTGGAAAGGTCACGTCTGGAAGGGAGTGAGGATTCAGAGGGTTCGGCCCGCTGAAGGCGGGCTGGTTCAGAGGGTTCAGAGGGGAAATTGGGCGCGCAGCCGCATGGTGGCTGGGATCGAGGATCGAAGATTGGGGCCGGGATAATTTAGGGAAGCGCTGATTAAATCGTTGTCTGATTTTATTCTTGAATTTTTATGCA
>ERZ809146.1396-NODE-1396-length-10436-cov-6.646084_pt1 | contig 10436 bp, 9 predicted proteins | sample MGYA00520794_ERZ809146 | MGnify/ENA primary metagenome ERZ809146 (study PRJEB31570, sample SAMEA3212995) | Homo sapiens | biome: human-gut; feature: human gut; material: fecal | place: Sweden | collected 2011 ... | reverse complement strand
TTGGCCATTTTATAGGCGGCAATGCCGCCGCTGACGCCCAGAAGGACGCATTTTCCCTTCAGATCCATCCAAAATACCTCCTATAAATAGGGATAATATAACTACAGTATAATGCAAAACGGCCCAGAGCACAACAAAATCTTTGATTGGGGTTGTATCTTGGCTCAAAATGCGGTAAAATACAGCTTGACTTATACAAAAAAGCTCTCTGTCAAGCCTGCGGCTCACGGGCAGGCCCGTCTCCATACAACCTCTCAGGCGCTTCGCGCCAGCTCCCCTGATAGGGGAGCCTCTGGCGAAGAGATGGGGCTTTACGATATGCCAAGGCCTCCCCTCGGTAGGAGAGGCGGCATCGCACAGCGATGACGGAGAGGTTCGACCCTGCGAGGAACTGAATTATGATTTTAGCCATTGACATAGGCAACACCACCGTCGCCCTCGGGGGCATCCGGGACGGACGTGTATGCTTTGTGGCCCACATGGACACGGTGCGCACCCGCACAGCGGCGGAGTACCGTGCCGAGATGGAAAAGGTGTTCTCTCATCGGAGACACCCGGAAAAGCCCATCCGCTTCGAGGGCGCTGTCCTCACCAGCGTCGTCCCCCAGATCACGGGGGCGCTGGCCGAGTGCGCCCGCCACTACACCGGCAAAAAGCCGGTCATCGTCTCGCCCGACATCCGCACCGGCCTCACGATGGGGGTGCCTGACCCTCACGCCGTCGGCAAAGACCGCCTTGTGGATGCGGCCTACGCGGCGGCGAACTTCCCCCTGCCGGTGGTCACGGTAGACCTCGGCACCGCCACCACGTTCAACGTGGTGGATGAGAATAAGGTCTTCCGGGGCGGCGTCATCTGCCCCGGACTTTCCACTGGTCTGCGGGCGCTGGGGGAGCGGTGCGCCCAGCTGCCGCAGGTACATCTTTCTTCGCCCAAAAGCGCGATCGGCGTCGATACCGAGAAGTGTATGCTCTCCGGCTCTGTGCTGGGGACGGCTGTCCTGCTGGACGGCATCACTCAGCGCATCGAGGAAGAACTGGGCCGTCCGGCCACGCTGGTGGTCACTGGCGGTCTGGCAAAGTATGTCATCCCGCTCTGCCGTCACCCGCTCACCTATGACCCCGAGCTGCTGCTGAAGGGGCTGGCTCTCCTTTACCAGCTCAATGCGCCACAGCATGAGCGTTACCACGAGCCGCGCAGCGACGGTGAGCACCGCCGTCCCCGCCCGGCAGGCAGACGCCCTTACAACAACGGCAGCAGCCCCCGCCGCCGCAGCCACAATAACCGCCGTCCCCGCCGGGACGATGAGGCCAAAGCGGGCTGAGCCCTGAAAGGAGAGACCTTATGATGAAATTAGGCATTCTCGGCGCAGGCATGATCGTCCGGGAGTTCCTGCCCTGGCTCACCGGGCCGGAAAGTCCCTTCAAGGTCGAGGCCCTTTGCAGCACGGAGCGGAGCGCCGGTGCAGCACAGGCCCTCTGCGACCAGTACGGTGTGCCGCGCCACACCACCAGCTACGACGAACTGCTGAGCTGGGTGGACGTTGTGTATATCGCCGTACCGAATATCCTGCACGTAAAATATACCCGTGCCGCTCTGGAAGCGGGCCGCCACGTCATCGTCGAAAAGCCGATGGCCCCCACGGCGGCGCTGGCCGAAGAGCTGGCCGAGCTGGCCCGGAGCAAAAAGCTCTTCCTCTTCGAGGCTGTCACCACGCAGTATCAGGACAACTACGCCAAGATCCGTGAAGTGCTGCCCAAGGTAGGCGCCGTCACGATGGTGCAGTGTAATTTCAGCCAGTATTCCAGCCGGTATCATGATTTCTGCGCCGGCAAGGTCTGGCCGTCCTTTGACCCGGCCTGCGCCGGCGGTGCGCTGATGGACCTGGGCGTCTACAATGTCAGCTATGTGGTGGGCCTCTTCGGCTCGCCCAACAAGGTCCACTATGCGGCCAACATCACCCGGGGCATCGACACCAGCGGCGTGCTGACGATGGAGTATCGCAGCTTCAAGGCCGTGAGCATCAATGCCAAGGACAGCAGTTCCCCGGCCCGGTACATCATTCAGGGTACCAAGGGGTATCTGCTCCAGAAATCCACCGCCAACTTCTGTGGCGGCGTCACCTTCCACCCCTATAAGGGCAAGGAAGAACACTTCAACCTCAGCGCAGGCCGTCCCCGGCAGGCGGCGGAGTTCCACGCCTTTGCCCGTGCCATCGAGAGCGAGGATATGGAGCTTTGCAGCCGGATGCTGGACACCTCGGTGGCCGTCAGCCGTGTGCTGGAAACGGCCCGCCGCGATGCGGGCATCCGCTTCACTACTGATTTATAATGCTATCCCCGGGAGTTCCCTGACAAAACATCCCGTATATTTCAGACTACATTCTACAAAAGACCCCGTGTGTTTCACGGGCAGGTTTGCGCCGTATCCGACAATTTAGGGCGGAACGGCAGCAAGGAGGAAAACTGAATTATGAAAAAGAATGACATTCGCACTCTCACCCGGCTGGCACTGCTGGTCGCCATTGAGCTGGTCATGAAGGCCGTCGGCCTGGGCAGTGTCCCTGTAGGCCCGCTTTACATGAGCTTTTTGACCCTGCCGATCGCCGTGGGTGCCATCACCATGGGTCCCGCCGCAGGCGCTATCCTCGGCGGCGTGTTCGGCGCCGTGAGCTTCTATGACGCCGTCACCGGCGCTTCCGCCATGACTGGTGCGCTGTTCCAGGTCAGCCCCGTCAACACCTTCATCCTCTGTGTGGGTATGCGTGTGCTGATGGGCGTGTGCGTCGGCCTTATCTTCAACGCTGTCAAGAATTTCGATAAGCCCGGCACCTGGAGCTACATCGTCAGCGCCATGTGCGCCCCGGCCCTCAACACCCTGTTCTTCATGGGCTACATCGTGCTGGCCTTCTACGGCTGCGATTACGTCCAGAACCTCGTGTCCGTCAAGGGCGCAGCCAACCCCCTGATGTTCGTCGTCCTGCTGGTCGGCGTGCAGGGCGTGGCCGAGTTCCTTGTCTCCGGCATCCTGGGCGGCATCGTCGCCCGCGCTGTCCACAAGTTTTTGAAGTAACAGGCGGTGTCGGTCAGGGACATCCGCTGATAAACCTCTCCGTCACGGCTGACGCCGTGCCACCTCCCCTATCAAGGGGAGGCTGAAAGGAAAGATCATATAATAAGGCCCCTCCCCCGGCAAAAATGCTGAGGGAGGGGCTTTTGTGTTGATTTTAGCCTACCGGTGCGGTATACTTATCATACTTTATTCAAAAGAAGGAGGCGGCGGAAAATGCCCATCGGCCCCAGCAGACCCCTGAATTTAGCAAAGCCGGAGTCCATCGACATCCGGCAGGCCGCGCGGTATTTCGGCGCGCGGGGCGAGGCTGACAGCGCTACCCTCACCCTTCTGGAAAAGTGCGCTGCGCCCCTTCTCGCCGCCGCCACGCCCCGGGCCGTCTGGCTCGAGGCCGACGTGGAGAGCCTCACGCAGGCCGGTATTTTGAAGGGGGAGGACATCTTCCGGCATCTGGAAGGGTGCAGTGAGGCCGTGCTTCTGGCCGTGACAGTCGGCCCCGGCGTGGACGGACAGATACGCCGGGCCGGTGTGGGCGACATCGCCGCCGGTGTGGCGTCGGACGCCATCGGCTCTGTGCTGGCCGAACAGGCTGCGGACGACGCCGAGGCCGAGCTGCGGCAGTGGGCCGCAGAGCAGGACAAGTACCTCACGGGCCGTTTCTCGCCGGGCTACGGCGACTGGCCCATCGGGGTCCAGCCGCTGGTGGCGGCGGCACTGGACACTGCCCGCCGGGCCGGGCTCTGCGTGACCGAAAATGATCTGATGACGCCCCGCAAGAGCGTGACCGCTCTGCTGGGCCTGAGCGACCATCCGGTGAAAGGACGTCTTGCCGGGTGTGGACACTGCGTGCTGAACACGCGGTGCGAATATAGAAAGAGGGGCAAGACCTGTGCAAGCGAATGAACTGTTTACCCAGCCGAATACCATCCTCCTCGACGGCGGCATGGGTACCATGCTGCAGGCGGCGGGCCTGAAGCTCGGCGCACGGCCTGAGGAACTGAACATCACCGACCCACAGCTCATCGAGAGCATCCACAGCCGGTACGCCGCCGCAGGCAGCCGCATCATCAATGCCAACACCTTCGGCGCGTCGGCCCATAAGCTGGCGGGCAGCGAATACACGCTGGAAGAGATCATTGCGGCGGGCATCGCCAACTGCAAGCGGGCCTGCGCCCCCTACGGCGCACTGGCCGCGCTGGACGTCGGCCCGCTGGGCGAACTGCTGGAGCCCAACGGCACGCTGGCTTTTGAAGACGCCGTGGCCGAGTATGGCCGCATCGTCCGGGCGGGCGTCGCCGCCGGGGCCGATCTCGTCTTCTTTGAGACCTTCACCGACCTGTACGAGCTGAAAGCCGCCCTGCTGGCCGCGAAAGAGAACTGCGGCCTGCCCATCCTCGCCAGCATGAGCTTTGAGGCAGGCGGGCGCACCTTCACCGGCTGCACCGTCGAGAGCTTCGCCGTCACGGCCCGGGGCCTCGGTGCCAACGCCGTGGGCATCAACTGCTCCCTCGGCCCGAAGGAGATCTTCCCCATGGCGAAGCGGCTGGCCGAGGCCCTGCCCGGCGATTTCCCGGTCTTTGTCAAGCCGAATGCGGGCCTGCCCCGCGCCGACGGCAGCGGCTACGACATCACGCCCCAGCTCTTTGCCATGGAGATGAAGCCCTACCGCGATTTGAAGCTCTTTGCAGTGGGCGGCTGCTGCGGCACCACCCCCGATTTCATCAAGCTGCTGAACGGCGTCTTCGCCGACTGCAAGCCGGGCCGCCCCGCCCACACCATGCCCTCGGTGCTCTGCTCGCCGATGGACTTCGTCACCGTGGACGGCATCACCGTGGTGGGCGAGCGTATCAACCCCACCGGCAAAAAGCGGTTCCAGCAGGCCCTGCGCGAGGGCGACATGAACTACATCCTCGAGCAGGCCGTCAGCCAGTCCGAGGCCGGAGCGCAGGTGCTGGACGTCAACGTGGGCGCGCCCGGCGTGGACGAGCCCGCCGTCATGGAGCAGGTGGTGAAGGCGTTGCAGAGCGTCGTCAGCCTGCCCTTGCAGCTGGATTCCTCCCACGCAGACGCCCTCGAGCGGGGCCTGCGGGTCTACAACGGTAAGCCCATCGTCAACTCGGTGAACGGCGAGACCGAAGTGCTGGAGCGTGTCCTGCCCCTCTGCAAAAAGTACGGCGCGGCCGTCGTCGGCCTTGCCATCGACGAGCGGGGCATCCAGCCCAGCGCCGACGCCCGGTTTGAGATCGCAAAGCGGGTGGTGGACGCGGCGCTGGTCTACGGCATCCCCCGGGAAGATATTTATATCGACTGCCTGACCCTCACCGCCAGCGCCCAGCAGCAGGACGTTCTGGCCACCGTGGAGGCGCTGGCCCGCTGCAAGAAGGAGCTGGGCGTCCGCACCATCCTCGGCGTGTCCAACATCAGCTTCGGCCTGCCCTGCCGCCCCTACCTGAACACCACCTTCCTCACCATGGCCATGTACGCGGGCCTCGACCTCGCCATCATGAATCCTTCCAGTGAAGAGATGATGGCGGCGGTCTACTCTTACAACGTCCTCACCAACCGTGATAAGCAGAGCATGGCCTACATCGCCCGCTATGCTGATAAAGTCCCTGCCAGCGCCGCGTTGAAGCAGGCCCAGACGGCTCAGGCGTCTCAGACGTCAAACACCCCGGCGGAGGCGGATGCAGCTCACAGCGGCCCTTTTGCCGCGCTGATGCAGGCGGTGGAAAAGGGCCTCAAGGGTGAAGCCGCCGCCCGCACCCACACCCTGCTGGACGAAAACGAGCCCCTGACGCTGGTGGACGAGGCCCTCATCCCGGCGCTGGACGTCGTGGGGGAAAAGTACGAGAAGGGCAGGCTCTTCCTGCCCCAGCTGTTACAGGCCGCCAGCGCCGCACAGGCCGCCTTTGAAGAGATAAAGACTGCCATCGCCAAGCGGGGCGGGGCCGGGGCCAGCAAGGGCCGCATCGTCCTCGCGACCGTCAAGGGCGATGTCCACGACATCGGCAAGAACATCGTCCGCGTCATCCTCGAGAACTACGGCTTCGAGGTCATCGACCTTGGCCGCGATGTGCCGGTGGAGACGGTGGTGGACACTGTCCGGGAGAAGGATGTCCACCTCGTGGGGCTCTCGGCCCTGATGACCACCACCCTCAAGAGCATGGAGGAGACCATCGCGGCCCTCCATGCGGCAAAGCTTGACTGCAAGGTGATGGTGGGCGGCGCTGTCTTGACGCCCGAGTACGCCGAGAAGATCGGCGCGGACTGGTACGCCAAGGACGCCAAGCAGAGTGCCGATATTGCCAAGAAATTCTTCGGCGAGTCATAAAAACAGAGCAAGAGCCGGTGCATCTGCACCGGCTCTTTTGGCGTTTACTGTTCGTATTGGCTATGATCCACCAGCGCCATGATGCTCTCCGGCAGGGCGGAGAGGCAGGCCGGGGCGTCGGGTTCGGCCACGGAGAGGGTAGTCTTGCTCACTTTCCACCACAGACGGGTGGTGCCGTCCGGCAGCTGGAAGATGAGGTTCCAGTCGAAGGGGTTCTCGCTGGCCGAGAGAAGCTCCACCGGCAGGGCGTTCTCTGCGCCGGGGGCGCAGGGGGCGAAGTCGTGGGCGCGGATGCCTACGGCGGTACAGCCCTCCGGCACCTCAGCGGCGAGGTGCAGCAGACTCTCACAGCCTGCGAGGCGGACGCTGTGGGCGTCCACCCGGGTGCAGGGCAGGATGTTCTTGCAGCCGGTCAGCCGGGCCGCAGCGGTGCTGCCCGGGTCGGCAAAGACCTCTTTCGTGGTGCCGGTGCGGAGCACCTGCCCGCCGTCCATGACGATCATGTCCCGGCACAGGCGGTAAGCTTCGTCCCGGTTGTGGGTGACAAGCAGGGCTGTGCCGTCGAAACCCGCCAGCAGGCTGCCTACTTCGCCCTCCACCTCCTCACGGAGGTAGCTGTCCAGCGCACTGAATGGCTCATCCAGCATCAAAATCTTCGGTTTGCCCACCAGAATACGGGCCAGCGCGGTGCGCTGCTGCTGTCCGCCGGAAAGCTCTGCCGGGCGGCGGCTGGCCAGTTCTTCCAGCCGCAAGGCCCGCAGCATCCCGGCGCAGCGGGCCTTGCGGGCGGCTTTGTCCCTTTCGGCTTTCAGGCCGCAGAGGATGTTCTGCTCTACGGTCATATTCGGGAAGAGGGCGTAGTTCTGGAAGAGCAGGCCCACGCCCCGCTGCTGGGGCGGCAGGTCGATGTGCTGCTCGCTGTCGAACAGCACCCGCCCGTCCAGCACGATGCGGCCCTTGTCGGGCTTCACGATGCCCGCGATGCAGCGCAGTGTCATGCTTTTGCCGCAGCCGGACGCGCCCAGAATGGCCGTGGCAGTGTTCCCGGCGGTGAAGTCGGAGCGGAGGGTGAAGCCATTCAGCTTTTTTTCGATGTGTACTTCCAGGCTCATGCGCGGCCACCTGCTTTCTGCTTTTTCTCCAAGAGGTTCACAGCTAGCAGCACCACAGCAGAGATGACGATGTCCACCAGCACCCACCGCATGGCACCGGCCTCATCGTTGGTGCGCCAGAGCTGGTACACCGTGGTGGCGATGGTGGCCGTCTTGCCCGGGGTGTAGCCTGCTATCATGCTGGTAGCACCGTACTCGCCCAAGGCCCGGGCAAAGGCCAGCACCGTACCGGCCAGAATGCCCTGTCGGCAGCAAGGCATCCGCACCCGCCAGAATATCCACGCATTGGACTGTCCCAGAGTCTGGGCCGACCAGGCCAGCGTCTCGTCAAAGCTCTCGAAGGCGCCCCGGGCGGTGCGGTACATCAGTGGGAAGGCCACCACGATGGACGCAAAGATGGCGCTGTACCAGTTCATGACCAGCTTGACGCCGAAATGCTCCATGAAGAAGATGCCCAGCGGCCGCTTTGCGCCGAAGAGCAGCAGCAGAAAATAGCCCACCACCGTGGGCGGCAGCACCATGGGCAGGGTGAGCACCACGTCCAGCACGCCCTTGACGGTGCGGGGCAGCTTTGCGATATAATAAGCGGCAAAAATGCCGAGGAAGAACACTGCTGCGCAGCTGATGAGCGCGATGCGCAGGCTGTTCCATAAGGGATACCAATCCATGATTTTAACCTTTTACATCGCCGTGAAGCCCACGCCCTCGAACACGGTGGCGGCACGGTCAGTTTGCAGATAGGCCAGAAACTCCTTGGCGGCCTCGGCGTTGGGGGCAGCCTTCAGCACAGCGGCGGGGTAGATGACCTGACCGCACATCTCGGCGGTGGCCTCGTCCACGGGGGTCAGACCGGCGCTGTAAGCGTCGGTGCAGTAGACGACACCGGCGTCCACACTGCCCTCGCTGATCTGGGTGGTGACTTCCTTGACGTTGGAGCCGTAGGTGATGACACCGGCAGCAGCCAAAGCCTCTTCGTCGAGGTCATAGTAGGCCAGGATCCTCTGGGTGTACTGGCCCACAGGCACATCGCTGTTGCCCATGCAGAACAGGATGTCCTGAGCCTTCAGGTGCTCGGCCAGAGCATCAAAGCTGTCGATGCCCTTGTCGCTGCCCTCGGGCACACAGAGGACGACCTTGTTTTCCAGCAGGTCCACGCGGGTGGAGGGGTCCACGAAGTCCAGACCGTCGGTGTTTACATCGGCAGAAGCGGTGATGTCCAGCTGGTTCATCTGCTTCTGACCGGCAGAGAGGAAGAGGTCGCAGTCAGCGCCCTCCTGGATCTGGGTCTTGAGAGTACCGGAGGAATCAAAGTTGAAGCGGAAGGAGACGCCCGGGTTCTCGACAGAGTAGTCTTGGGCGATGGCGTTCAGGGTCTCGGTCAGTGAGGCAGCGGCGAAGACGATGAGCTCGACGCTCTCGCCAGCAGCCTCGGAAGCAGCTGCGGAAGAGGCAGTGCTGGAAGCAGAGCCGCCGCAGGCGGTCAGGGCAGCAGCAGCGCCGACTGCGCCGACCACGGACAGAAAGCTGCGGCGGGAAATGAGATCGGTTTTCATGAATTTTCTCCTTCTATAGTGGTTAAAATTCCCTCATATATGTTCACGTCCCGAAACCGGAGAGGGACAGCAATGTTACTTGCGGGCGCACTCGCCGTCCAGACCGGCGGCGATGCGGACGCCGTGCCCGAGGCTGGGCAGGATGTACTCGAGGTTCTCCTTCACGGCTTTCGGGCTGCCCGGCAGGTTGACGATGAGCGTCTTGCCGCGCAATACACTGGCGGCGCAGCTCAGCATCCCGCGGGGGGTGATGGAAAGGCTGTGATACCGCATGGCCTCGGCGATGCCGGGGGCATTGCGGTCGGCCACGGCATAGGTGGCCTCGGGGGTAATATCCCGGGGCGAGAAGCCGGTGCCGCCGGTGGTCAGGATAAGGTTCACCTGACGGCCATCGGCCAGACGGATGAGCTGTGCTTTCAGCGCCTTGGCCTCGTCGGGCAGGAGCATCGTCTCTTCCACCACATAGCCTGCGGCGGTGAGCATCTCCACGATGAGGGGGCCGCTCTTGTCCTCCCGCTCGCCCCGGCTGCCCTTGTCCGAAAGGGTGATGACCGCAGCGCGCAGCGGCGGATCTTCCGGCGGCGGCAGAAGGGTCACTTCGTCGCCGACATGAATCTCGCCGCCCTTCAGCACCCGGGCAAATACGCCCTCCCGGGGCATGATGCACTCGCCGGTCTGCTGCTTGATGACGCAGTCGTTGTGGCACTCCTTGCCGATCTGGGTCATCTCCAGCACCACGTCGCCGATGGCGAAGCGGCTGGTGACGGGCAGGTTGCGGAAGTCGAAGCCCTCAATGACAAGGTTTTCGCCGAAGGCACCATAGTCCACCCAGATCTTCTTACGGAACGCCTCGATTTTTTCGGCGCTGAGCAGGCTCACCTGCCGGTGCCAGTTTCCACCGTGGGCGTCGCTCACGATGCCCCATTCCGGGGTCAGGACAGCACTTGGCACCTCGGTCTTGACGGTGCCGCGCTTGGGGCTGGTGCAAATCGCCAGAATTTTTCCCATAGTAATTTATCCTCCGATACGGTACATCCCGCGGGTGGCGGGCATGGAATTGTCTCCGAAATGATGTTCCCGGGGTTTCGACCAGATCGTCTCCCGGATGGCCTGTAAAAGCTCCTCGTCCGCCGCGCCGCCGCGCAGCAGGGTGCGCAGGTCGCAGCCCGTCTCGCTGGCAAGGCAGGGGCGCAGAAAGCCCTGACTGGTCAGCCGCACCCGGTTGCAAGAAGCACAGAACTTGCCGTGGACCGCCGCGATGAAGCCCACGTCGCCCTTCCAGCCCGGGACGGTGTAGTAGACGGCAGGCCCGTCGCCGAACCCGGCGCTCTGGGCGGCGGGCAGGGGCGAAAACTCCGGCCAGCGGCGGG
>ERZ809146.1392-NODE-1392-length-10459-cov-2.903403_pt1 | contig 10459 bp, 9 predicted proteins | sample MGYA00520794_ERZ809146 | MGnify/ENA primary metagenome ERZ809146 (study PRJEB31570, sample SAMEA3212995) | Homo sapiens | biome: human-gut; feature: human gut; material: fecal | place: Sweden | collected 2011 ... | reverse complement strand
TCTCGCATAGCCTTGCATCAAACATACTGCTTCTGTATCATCATTCGCATACACTACTTCAATATTGGGATAGCCATTCTTCCCTTTTCTACGTGACAAATCCATCATATTCTGGATAAAGGAAGATAGCTCTGCATTTGTACGGATACGATTTGTCAGATGAAAGCTCTGCACATCCGGCAGACCGGCAAGCCGCTGCGGTATTTCACGATCCAGTTCTTCAGGCGAGATCATATCTTCCGTATCACTGGAGAAGATTATCGGAATCTGCTTTTTACATTCTTCTAATATCTCTAATTGCTCCACAGAAAGCAGATGTGCCTCATCCACCAGAATAGCACTGTATGGCTTTAAGAATGTATCAAACGCTTCTTCCGCACACACATTTTCTGTCATCGTCTGCTTTGCTGCCTGAAGTGATAACTGACGATCCGACAGAAAATCAATCCGGCGCAGACGTTTATGTAAAATTCTCCAGTCCTCTCCTGATTCTCCGCAATGAATCATGCAGACTCTCTGACGTACCGACAACTTCATCGCAAGATCATACAGAAGCAATGTCTTTCCCGTCCCCGGAAGTCCGCTGAACCAGTAATAGTCAGAATGTTTTGCACGGATTCCTTTCAGGATCTGTCGTTCGATATCTCTTTGCTGTGCCGTCAGAAAATATTCTTTCTGTAAAAAGCGTTCCGGCTCTCTGAGCGGTGAGATCAGATAGAGTTCTGCGCGGAACAGTTCTTCGATATTCCCGTCATAATCCGGACTTTCTCTTTTCAAAGCTCTGCATAATTCGTCCCAGTCTGCCTCTGCGATATGATCATGATTCGTCAGTCTTACCAGACGGTTCTGGCTGCTGATATAAGTATACGAATGAATCGTTCTTCCAAGCACCGACAGATAATAGCGGTTCTGCAAAAGCTGTCTGCGAATGGCCTCATCCGATACCACACCGCTTTTTAATTCAATATTAATAATCTGATCTTCCTTGATCTGCAGAAGATCAAATTCTTTTCCCAGTCTCGGAATCTGAAACGAATAAAAGAAACTAAGTGCATATACATCCTCCATACAGGTTTCCAATTCGGCTGTCAGTGCTTTCATACTTTCCAGTTCCCATTCCCGCATTTTCAGAAAATAGTCTCTTCCGGATAACTGACGTTCCAGTTTTTGCAGCTGTTCGATATTCTGATTTCTTGTGATCGTATAAATGGATATAGATTTCATTTTTTAATCTTTAACCCTCTTAGATATTCTTTCTGCTCTGGCGTGATCCGGTAACTTTCGATAGCTTTTTGGATCGTCTTATTATGCGTCCAGACATCTAATTTTTGCTTTTCGATAAACGGGAGAATCTTATCATACTGCTTTGCAAGCGCCGTCGCAAAATACCATGCACGCATCATATTTACATAATATTCTTCCGAACGAATCTGTGCCACTTTCTCCGGGTACTCCATCTGAAATGCATCTTCCAGATAATAGCGCATCAGCATACTGATACCGAACCGGATGGTATATGCATGGTCGGATTCCATCCATCGGTATACTTCATCTATAAATGTATCCAGATGTTTCTTCACTACCTTGACCGCAAGCATATCGCAGGTCGCCCAGTTATCAATATACGGAAGAAAACGTTCCAGTTCTTCCAGACATGTGTCATAGTCTTTAATCTGTTCGATCAAAAGTCCGTGCAAATTATTTTCTTCGTAGTACTGATGTGGCAGTATCTGCAGATATTCTTTTGCTTCATCCGTTTTTCCATACTTCTTCGCAAATACACGAAGTGCCGGCGTCCGGACACCGATGATCTTTTCTTTGTTGACTGTCGGCATTAGTTTTGCATGGAAGTCGCGGTATTTTAAGTCTTGCAGCTCAAAAAGACGGGTTTGTACGTTGGTTATGATTGTTGTTTTATTCATATTTTCATCCTTGATTCTTATATTTCTCATGTCAGGCATATGATCTTTTTATTTATTATATCGCTGTTGCAATACAATTTCTATTGTTTTAAACGCATTAAACAGCACTTCTCCTCTTTTTTCTTGCCAAAAAAACTCTCACACAAACCCCCACAATCAATCCAACAACAATTATCGCCCAAAGCGACATCTGTTCCGACATCGGCAATGTTCCCCATTCATCTTTGCGCAAAAAGAACCATAACATATAACACAGGAAATAAATCACTGAAAACACCCCTTCGATCCAGGGATTCGAATATCTCAGCTTCCTTTCCGGGATTTTCTTATCCAGGTAATATGCAGCAAAGAACAGTGCACCCCATACAGCCCAGCATATAATATTCACACACATAGGTCCGTGTGAAAAAAGAGGAACCTGCAATACCGCAACCGCTGCAATTCCTAATATATATATGATCATCTGAATTTTATACAATAACGGCTCATCCAGCGATGCAATCCAGGCTTTTTCTGTCTCTTCCTGATAGTGTTCCGGTTCGATCCTTTTTCCAAGCATGAATTCACTGACACTGATATCCAGTATCTGACACAGTGGCTCGATCAGACTGATGTCCGGGAATGATTTTCCATTCTCCCATTTTGACACAGCTCTGTCTGTCACGCCCAGTTCTTCTCCCAGCTGCTTCTGCGTCAGATTTTTTTCCTTCCTGCATGTCGATATAAACCTTCCAAGTTCTAATGGTTCAACCATATGCGTCACCTCCTGTCGGCTTTATTATGCCATATTTCTCCCAGAAAAGCACTCCACTTATGGTTGAACGCCTCTAAATGCCGCTAATTCTCACTAATTCTTATGAAAATGGAATCAGATATCACTGAAGCGGCATCTGCGGATTCACCCATAATACTTTCACCGCATTTTCATCTGCTGGATCATCCTCTTCTTTCTCCAATGATTCCTTCACAAATTTTTCGACCCTCGCCGGAGCCTTTTTAACTTCATCATTTTCCTGCCACAGGATCTTTTTCTCACCGGATCTTCCGACATAGTCAAATTCCGATGCCTTTGTTCCGTTATCTGTGATAATCTGTCCATCTTCAAACGGAATGACATATGCAACTTCTTTGAATGTAATATACATCAGCCCTGCAAATGGATTGATGCTCGAATCCATAGATACTTCATATGTGCCAGTATTCTTCGGCTCACGTGCAGCTCCAACAGCATCTTTCCCCACCGCTGTTTCGGTAGCTGTATCCATATCTGTCTTAGGATAGGACAGGCCTGTGATCCTGCGTCTGCTCTTCAATTGTACATACAGTCTGCCATCCTTTAACCGGTACACTTCTTCTGCCTTTATATCCTCTGCCGCGATTTTTGACAAATGATAAGACTGAAAGGCATCCGAATATAGAGCCACGGTCAGCATCATACAGATCAGGAAAACACCTCCGCACGCCATAACGATTCTTCCGTTTAATTTTCTTGATACTTTTTCAGAAAACTCCCGGAACCCTTTCCACTCCTCGTCCGTGCCTTCTATTTTATCTGTTTCCACCGGAATCTCACCTTCCATTTTTTTCAGATATGTTCTGCACGATTCACATTCTTTTATATGTTCTTCTATTGCATTTCTGCTCTTTTCACTGCATATATCATCCTTATATAACGGTAGCAGGTCTCTTATGATCTCACATGGAATCTTTGCCATTATGTACTCCTCCTTTCCAGAATGTCCTGTATCTTCACCCGGGCCCTGTGATAGGTAACTCTCGCCCATGTCTCCTGTTTTCCAAATATCTGTGCAATCTCTTTATAATTTAATTCGCCAAGTACCTTTAGTGTAAATACTTCTTTATAAGGTTCGTCCAGATAATGAAGGATCTGATAAACCGTCATGGCTTCGTCCTTCCGAAGCATACGTTGTTCGGGTCCATCCGTTTTTCCGTCACTGTATGCCTGTTCTGTCAGTTCCTGATCTGTACGGTGTTTTTTTCTGGTATAAGAAATGTATTCATTCCTGGCAATCTGACACAGCCAGGATTTGATGCTGCATTTTCCCTGAAAATGCTTTACTCCTTTTAGTGCTTTGAAAAATGTCTCCTGTGTGATCTCTTCTGCAATGTGCGGATCCTTACTCATTGCGAGAACGAAATAATACACATCCTGAAAATAGGTTTTATAAATCTCTTCCAACTCAAGCTTCAAGTACCTGTCACCTCCCTTCTGTTATCTATTAGACGCATGAATTCCATTTTTGTTACAGCCTTTTACATTTATTTTAGAATAATCTGCAAAATATGTCTTGCATCCTTTGATATAAAAAACTCCCTGAGCCCCAAAGACTCCGGGAGTTTTATATCTTTATATGTTCGAAAAAGCTCACTCTGCCGCAATCACCATCGTCCTGTGGATCTTCTTCCTTACAAACCAGAAGCAGATCACCTGCATGATGATCGTTGCAATCCAGGATACCGGATAAGACAGAAACAAGAAAGTCAGTGATCTGTGTGAAGGGAACAGTCCATAGATCCAGATAATCCGGACTCCGACCGTACCGATGATAGAAAGGATCATCGGTACCGTGGAATATCCCATTCCTCTCAGTGCTCCCGGGAACAGATCCATCAGACCGCACAGGAAATAGGTAACGGTTGTATAAGAAAAGATCTCCATACCGTATTTGATAACATCTGCCTGATTACTGTAAATATGCAGAAGTTCCGGTCCGAATATGTACACACTGCTTCCGAGGATCAAAGTTACCACAACTGAAAGGATCATACAGTCGATCAGAACCCTGTCCATACGTTTTAATTTCTTCACTCCGTAGTTCTGGCTTGTGAAGCTCATACAGGCCTGTGTGAAGGAGTTCACCGACACATATAAGAATCCGAAAATATTATTCGATGCCGTATATCCTGCCATTGCGATCGATCCAAAAGAATTGACCGATGACTGCAGCATCGCATTTGAAATATTGATTACCGTGCTCTGGATTCCCGCCGGAACCCCGACTTCAAAAATCTGCTTCAGATACACGGATTTGATCCGAAGCTTTGCAAGGTGAAGCTGATAGCTACTCTCTGTGTGATGCAGGCACCGGAGTACCAAGATACAGGATACCAGCTGGGATATAACGGTCGCAATCCCGACGCCTGCTACATCCAGATGAAAACCGATGACCAGGAACAGATTCAATATTGCATTAATCACTCCGGATACGATCAGGAAGATCAACGGACGTTTGGTATCCCCCACTGCCCTTAATATGGCTGCTCCATAGTTATACATCATAAAAAATGGCATACCGCAGAAATAAATCCGCATATAAAGTGTGGATTTGGCAATTACATCATCCGGTGTCCCCATAATTTCCAGCGCGCCTCTGGCAAAGACCACTCCGATCACCGCCATCGCCACTCCGCTTACCAGAGCAAGTGCAATAGCCGTATGTACCGTCTCCGACATTTCTTTTGTTTTTCCGGCCGCATAATATCTCGCTGCAAGTACATTTGCTCCCAATGAGATTCCGATGAAAAGATTGGTAAACACATTGATCAGTGCCGTTGTCGAACCCACCGCTGCGAGCGCCTGACTTCCGCTGAAACGTCCCACTACCACGATATCCACCGCATTGAACATCAGCTGTAAGATTCCTGACAGCATCAGTGGTATGGAAAATGAAATCAATTTGTCCATGATGGTTCCATTGCACATATCAATCTCATATTTATTTTTCTTCAAAACAACTCTCTCCTTTTATAGTAATATCTTCAATCAAAGCATAAAGCCGTAATTTTTATTGTAGCATAGATTTATCGTTTGTGAACATTTAATTATTAATTCGTTTTATATGTGTAAAGACATTTTCCTTGACAGAACATCAAAAACAACCTATAATCACTTAGCTTATATGTTTTCATTTACATTCATTGTAAACATCCATATCAGTAAATATAAAAAAGGAGAATACGTATGAATATTCAGCTCTCAGAGCATTTTACCTATAAAAAATTACTTCGTTTTATCCTGCCCTCCATTATTATGATGGTATTCACTTCCATCTACAGTGTGGTGGACGGCATCTTTGTATCGAACTTTGTGGGAAAATCAGCATTTGCTTCCGTGAATCTCATTATGCCTTACCTGATGGGAATCAGTGCACTTGGATTTATGATCGGTACCGGAGGAAGTGCTTTTGTATCAAAAACCCTTGGTGAAGGAAAGAAAAAACTGGCAAATCAGTATTTTTCGATGCTGGTTACGATTGCTGCTATCGGAGGATTTGTGTTATCTGTTCTCAGTTTTATATTTATGAGGCGGATTGTCATGGCATTTGGTGCCGCTGGTGATCTGATTGATTATTGTACCCTTTACGGACGGATCTCCTGCATATCCCTGACCGCCTTCATGCTGCAGAATGTCTTCCAGAGTTTCTTTGTGGCTGCTGGAAAACCCCAGCTTGGACTGAAAGTCATTGTGGCTGCCGGTTGTACAAACATTGTTCTCGATGCCCTGTTCATCGGTGTATTACACTTTGGAATTGCAGGCGCCGCGTTCGCAACCATGACCAGTGAATTTATCGGCGGTCTGCTCCCGGTGGTATATTTCTTCCGTAAGAACGACAGCCTCCTTCACTTTGTAAAACCGGTATTCGACAGACGTGTATTTCTTAAGACCTGCACCAATGGTTCCTCGGAACTCATGACTAACCTGTCCATGTCCTTAGTCAATGCATTATACAATCTCCAGCTCATGAAGATTGCCGGAGAAAATGGTGTTGCTGCTTATGGTGCAGTTATGTACGTCAATTTTATCTTTGTTGCCACCTTTTTAGGCTATGCAATTGGCTGTGCCCCGGTTATCAGCTACCATTATGGTGCTGGAAACCACGCAGAGCTTAAAAATCTGTATAAAAAAAGTATGTCTATCATACTGGTCTGGGGCGTGATCCTGTTCGGTGCCGCACAGTTACTGGCACCTGTTCTGTCTAAGATATTTGTCGGTTACAATACCGGCCTGTACGCTATGACACTGCACGGCTTCCGTGTATATGCCATTGCATTCCTGATCATCGGTATCAATATCTTCGGATCCTCGTTCTTTACTGCACTGAATAACGGCCTGATATCGGCTGTCATCTCATTTCTGAGAACGTTAGTGTTCCAGGTCATCATGGTCCTGACACTTCCACTCTGGTTCGGGATCAACGGTATCTGGAGTGCGATCAGCGTTGCGGAGGCGCTGACACTTATCATGACCACTACATTTTTCGTCCGTCAGAAAGACAAGTATCATTACCTGTAAGACAATCTCCTTCAAATGTATAACAATATAAAAAACGTATCTCTGCAATGTTTCCCCACTGTCTGAAAAGGAAGCATCTCAGAGATACGTTTTTTATTTATTAGAACATCTTTTAAAAATTAATATCTTCGATCCTAATTCTCTTCCGCATAGAACACATTCTTATCCAATGCCTTGTTCTGGTGTGCAACGATTGTTGTACATACAGCATCACCTGTGATATTAACGGCAGTTCTTGTCATATCCAGGATACGGTCGATACCCATGATCAGACCAATTGCCTCAACCGGAAGTCCGACAGAATTGAATACCATTGTCAGTGTTACCAGACCTACACTTGGCACACCGGCCGTACCGATGGATGCAAGTGTTGCAGTTCCGATTACAGTAATATAATCTGTCATACTTAAGTGGATTCCGAATGCCTGTGCGGCAAATACAACGGCTACCCCCTGCATGATCGAAGTACCATCCATATTGATGGTCGCTCCAAGAGGAATGGTGAAAGATGATATCTTCTTAGATACACCCACCTTCTTGGTCAGGGTATCGATTGACAGCGGAATCGTTGCATTTGATGTTGCTGTTGAGAATGCGAAGGCCATAACCGGGAAGAACTTCTTGATAAATTTCAGAGGATTCAGTCCGGTAAATATCTTCAGTAAGATCTGGTATACACCGAAACACTGGATTGCCAGTGCGATCAATACACCGATCATATATTTTGCCAGCGGTACAAATGCACTGAATCCGATGTTTGCAAATGTGCGGCTGATCAGGCAGAAGACACCAATTGGGGCAAGTGCCATGATCATCATCGTCATTTCCATCATGATATCATTAAACTGGCTGAAGAAGTTCGCAACTGTCTCTGCACGTTCTCCTAATTTTGCAAGGATCACACCGATGATCAATGCAAATACGATGATCTGCAGCATCTCTCCGCTTGCAAGAGAATTAATCGGGTTATCCGGGATAATATTTAACAACGTGTCTGTCAATGAAGTAGCCTTCATAGTTTCTACAGATGCTGCATTGGTCTTGATCGTGCTCATGTCCAGTCCCACACCCGGATTGATCAGGTTTCCGACAGACAATGCTACGGTAACCGCAAGTGCTGTTGTTGCCAGATAAAAGATCAGTGTTCTTGCACCGACTGTACCAAGCTTCTTCGTATCCCCGATCGACATACTTCCGCACACAAGCGAACAGAATACCAGTGGTACAACCAACATCTTCATCAGTTTGATAAAGCCTTGTCCGACCACGTACAGTACACCTTCTACGATAATGTCGTCTTTGATATGTCCACTTGGAGCCGCATAACATAAAATAATTCCAAATATCGCTCCTGCAAGCAATGCAATAAAAATCTTCGTTGTAAGTCCTATTTTCTTCTTTTCCTTCTTCTGTGTCTCTCCCATATTAGTCCTCCATCCTCTCATCCATATATTCTTTCAGTGAAGCTCTCCAGTCCGGCATCTCGTATACATTGATGATACGAAGGATAAAATTATCCAGGACCGCATATGCTGGTCTTGCAGAAGAAAGATCCGATTCGCTGGTCACTACCGGGCGCAGAGTGATCCTCTTTCCTGCAAGTTTCAAAACTTCCTGCGCAAATTCATAACGATTACATACACCCTGACAGGTTGCATGGTACGTTCCGTATTCATTCGTTTTGATCAGATAAAGAATAATACGTGCCAGGTCTTTTGCACTGGTCGGAGAACCAAACTGATCTGATGCAATCAGAAGTTCATCCTTTGTATCTGCTGCATGAAGTACGCGGTTTACAAAATTATTGCCATTTCCATACACCCAGTTACTGCGCAGGATGAAATGCTTGTGTGTAAATTCCTTTACATAATTCTCCCCTGCTCTCTTGGAACGTCCGTAAACGGTCTTCGGATTTGTGTCATCGAACTCCGTATATGGGGTATGCCGGATTCCGTCAAATACATCATCCGTGGATATCTGCACCATCTTGGCCCCTGTCTTTCTTGCCACAATACTTAAATTTCTTGCTCCCAGCGCATTCACACGGTATGCAAGCTCCGGTTCTTTTTCACAGAAATCTGTATCTGTGACTGCCGCACAGTTGATGATCACATCCGGACGGTTGATCACTCCGAAATTCAGCACCTCATCGGTGTCCGTAATGTCTAATTCTTCCTTATCTGTGTTAAACACTTCCATTTCCAATGGATCCAACACTTCATTGATGGCCGATCCGATCTGTCCGGATGCACCAACAATCCATAATTTTAACATATCTGCTTCCTCCGCATCTGCCGGGACCGGCTGACGCCAGTCTCTCTGCTTTCCTTTTAATATAGCTAGTATACACAAAAAAACCGTCAGTTTCAATTCTTAACCAACGGTCTCAAATCTACTCCTCTATGGTATTTTTTTCCACACATCGGTAATGTCAGCGTTTTTACTGACCTCCTGCACCACTTTTGTGCTGCTTATATGTAGAATATCTTTCCCTTCATTCTGCATAAATACAAACACCGCAAACAGAATCATACAAATAAATGTACGGATTCCCAGGCTTCCCTGTTCTGCCTCTTCCTCACCATACAGTTCACTATAAGATGCCCTGTATCTGGGATGTATTGCCGGTATCCCGGATTCCTGATAGCTGTAACGTGTCTGTTCCAGAAGTTCTCTTCTTCGCTTTTCCGCTTCATTCACATGCGCTCACCTCTGAAACAATATATGAGATATCTGTTTCACTCATGTGCAAAACTTACTGCATACAGGCTCTTTTTCATGTTTTCTAAGAATTTCTGCTTAACGATCTGCCAGTTCTTTTACGATGTCTTCCCATGTCAGACCTTTTTCTACCATCAGAACCATTGCATGATACAGGAAATCCGCGATCTCATATTTGACTTCTTCCGGATTCGGATTCTTTGCTGCGATCACAACTTCCGTTGCTTCTTCTCCAATTTTTTTCAGGATCTTATCAATTCCCTTATCAAACAGATAATTCGTGTAAGACCCCTCCTTTGGATTCTCTTTACGGTCTGCGATCGTGTCATATACCGATTCAAAGATCCGAAGGGGATTCGTCTCATCATAGTCAATTCCTACAAGCGGCTGGAAGAAGCAGGTCGGATTACCGGTATGGCATGCTGCTCCGATCTGATCTACTTTTGCAAGCAATGTATCCAGATCACAGTCAACCGTCAGGGATTTTACATACTGGAAATGA
>ERZ809146.1376-NODE-1376-length-10557-cov-3.160636_pt1 | contig 10557 bp, 9 predicted proteins | sample MGYA00520794_ERZ809146 | MGnify/ENA primary metagenome ERZ809146 (study PRJEB31570, sample SAMEA3212995) | Homo sapiens | biome: human-gut; feature: human gut; material: fecal | place: Sweden | collected 2011 ... | reverse complement strand
CCTTGTAACCGGAATTGCTACAGCAAATTATGACAGTGTTCCGCTTGTATGCTTTACAGGTCAGGTTCCGCTAAACCTTATGGGAAATGATGCGGCAATCGGGTTTGCGGCAAGCCAAGGCAATTTTGAACTTAATGTTTTTATGCCTGTAACAATTTACAATTTTCTACAATCGGTAAGGCTTTTAAGTGAGGCAATGATTAGCTTTAATAAAAACTGCGTAAGCGGTATTAAGGCTAACAAAGAGAAAATGGACTGCAATCTTCATAATTCGCTTATGCTTGTAACAGCTCTTAATCCATACATAGGATATGAAAATGCTGCAAAAACCGCAAAGTATGCTTATAAAAACAACATTTCACTCAAAGAAGCTTGCACAACACTCGGATTTTTAAGTGAAGAAAAATTTGAAGAAGTATTCCATCCGGAACAAATGGTATAAATATAATAAAATAGTAAAAAGGCACGAATCAAAAAATTGATTCGTGCCTTAAGTTTATATTGATTTATTTATTAATCTGCTTTGAATACTTAGCGAGATAAACTGTTCTCATAAGGAAACACTCTGCTTTTGGAACAAAATGAGGACGATTAAAGATTGAAACGTCAACCTGAGCCTCACAACCCTTTTCCATAATAAGATCAAGAGCCTGCATATCGCCGTCACTGTTACCTGTAACAAGAGCGCCGTTACCTTGAATAAGAACTGCATTTCTGCCGTCAATTGCTTTGCCTATTTCTTTAGCACATTCGTCTGTATCGCCGTCAATCCAAGGAACACATTTAACGTCTACACCAACGATTTGAGCAAAGTCATCAATCATAGGATACATTGTTTCGTCAAGACAAGAAACAGCAACCTCATACGGATTTGCAACATGCTTAATCATTGTGCAACTCTGGCTTGCATAAATAGCTCTGTGAATCTTAGCACACTTTGGAGCAATACCGTTAATAGCAAGACCTGTTGTCATATCAACGTCAACTTTTTTGCCACCATCGTATGTAAGAGTAAATATATTACCGTTTCTTACAGATGAACCAAGGTCGCAAATAGCTTCAGGCATCTTGCCTGCATTTTCCTTATTAAGGAAGTAGTTAAGCTTATTGTCAACAGAATATGTTTTATCCCAAGAATGACGAAGATAATTATCCTTAATTACCTTTTCACAACATTTTTCAAGAGCGCCTGCTACCTCAAATGCCTGGTCAAAACTTTCTCCGAGGCAAAGAGTACCATGATGCATAAGCATAAATGCACGACAGCTTGGGTTCATCATTATACATTTTTCAACTTTCTTACGAAGAGGGTTTGTTGTAGACATAGCATATTCGGCAACAGGGACATAGTCACCTAAAACTGGCTTGAATTCATTATATACATTTTTAATTTCCATACCTGTAATGCTGACAATAGTCGCAGCCTTTTGGTGAGTATGAATAACGAAATTAACAAGCGGATGATGCTTATATGCATCAGCGTGAATTCCCTTTTCACTTGACGGTTTAATATCACCCTCGTGTGAACAGTCATCAATATTAACAACAACAACCTCATCAGGTGTAAGCGTATCATACGCTCTGCCTGACGGTGTGATAACAAACTGAGTATCGCTGATTCTTGCAGAAACATTACCCCAAGTACGAGCGATAAGACCTGTTTCAAGAAGCTTTTTACCTGCTTCAACGACTAATTTCTTAGCTTCTTCAACATCGTAAGCCATATATTTTCTCCTTAATTTTAAATATTATATAAACGCACATAAAGGGAGCAAGTATACGCCTGCTCCCTTAAAGCTATTGATTAATAATCAATCTTTTCGCACTGAGAAAGAACCTTATCAAATCTCTTGATGCATTCATCGATATCCTCTTCAGTGTAAGCACTTGAAGTGTAAAGACGAGAACCTGCAAGAGTTACAAGACCCTCAGCCATATAAGCAGCACCCATATACTGCATTTCAGTCTGACGAATACCGGTTTCCTTAAGAACTGAAGGAATAGTCCAAGGCTTTCTCCAGTTAATTCTAAAGTGCATTGTAGCAACAGTATGAAGCTGGCAAATAGAGCCAATGTTGTAGCAAACAAACGGAAGGTCATACTTCTTGATTGACTTGTTAATACCCTTAACAAGTCTGTCAGCCATCTGACCTGCAACTTGACAAGCATTTCTCTTTTCGATTTCTGTAATTACAGTATAACCTGCAACGCAAGAAATAGGAGTAGCAGCCATAGTACCGCCGCACATTGCCTTATGAATCTTCTTGCCTTCAGCCTTATCAAGACCTGCACCAAGATACTTCATAACCTCTTTGTGACCGCCGATACCGCCTGCACCAGGATATCCGCCTGCAATAATCTTACCAAAGATTGTGATATCAGGATCAATACCATAGTAACCCTGTGCACCGGAAAGACCGATACGGAAACCTGTTACAACTTCATCACATACAAGAAGAGCGCCATACTTACGGCAAAGTGCCTGAACACCCTTAGGGAAGTCCTTATCTACAGGACGAGTTGCTGATTCAGGACCGCATGGCTCAATGAATACAGCAGCTGTACCGCCACGGAATTTATTAATAATAAGCTTCTTCTCAAGATCTTTAAGGTCGTTAGGGAAGAATTCCTGAGTATGCTTAAATACGAACAAAGGAACACCGTGTGACTGAAGGTTAAGAGTACCCGGAACACGCATACCCCAAGCAAGCTGGTCAGACCAACCGTGGTAAGCGCCGCCCATCTTAATGATATTCTTATGACCTGTAGCAAGACGAGCTACACGAACAGCACACATACATGCCTCAGTACCTGAACCGAGCATACGGAACATTTCTACTGAAGGTACACACTCGCTGATTTTCTTAGCAAGCTTATATTCATAAGGATGGAATAAACCTGTTGAAGGACCGCAATCGTCAAGAAGCTCTTTAACTTTTTCTTTAACGACGTCATCATTTGAGCCGATAATAGTAGGACCGCCTGCCTGAAGGAAGTCAAAATATTCGTTTCCGTCGATATCCCAAAGTCTGTTGCCCTTTGCCTTAGTCATAACAATTGGGAACGGATAGTTGAAAGCAAGGTTATGCTGAACGCCGCCGGGAATTACTTGCTTAGCCTCAGTAATCATTTCCTTTGACTTAGCACACTTCTTCTCAAAGTATTCTTCTTCATACTTTTTGAGAGCAGTACGGTTGATTGAGTAAATTGGTTTTTTGATGAGCGCATCAAGTTCTGCTGTGAGTACGGCTGCATCAGGATACTCTGTAATAGCAAATCTTGTATCCATTGTAGTATTCCTCCTTAGAATAACATAAAGTATTTTACCGTGAACACTTGCTCGCCATTGGCGGTGAGCGACGGCTCACTAATATTTACACTATAAGTATATCACTTTTTTACGATTTGTCAAATTGATAAATATAAATAATTCAATTATTTTGTTGCAAAAAATCAACATAAATGATAATATACATTGTATAAAATAAGATTTGAGAGGGAGATTTGTAAAGCTTGCACAAAGTGATACAAGTAAATTTGTGCAACACTACAAAATTCATAAAAATGTTAGAAAAAAGATATAAAGAAGCTTTTGAAAGAGCAAGCGAAGAACGGCAGGAATTAATTCTTGAAACCGGAATTGAAGAATTCTCATCAAAAGGATACGAAAAAGCCAATATTAATGTAATTGCAAAAAAATGCGGAATAAGTATCGGGCTGATGTATAAATATTTTTCAACTAAAGAGGACTTGTTTATCACCTGCTTGCAAAGAGGAATGAAAATACTTGATGACATACTTGACGATATTATGGCAAGCGATGATAAAATTCTTGTAAAAGCGGAAAAAGTAATTCGTGCGACTTGCTTTCATTCAAAGAAAAACGCCAATTACATTAAATTATATAATGAAATCGGCGCAATCAAAAACAAGGCGATGGTCGATATTCTTGCAACGGCGATTGAGGAAAGTACGAGTCAAAAATATATAAAAAGCATTACTCAAGCGCTTGAAAACGGCGACGTAAGGTCTGACCTTGACCCAAAGCTTTTTGCTTTTTTTCTTGACAATCTTTTAACAACTCTTCAATTTTCATACACCTGCGACTATTACAGAAAAAGATTTGAAATTTACACCGGTATCGACGTAAACAAAATGGACGATGAGCAAGTGGTAAATCAATTATTAAGTTTTATTGAGTCTGCATTTACATATGAGAAGAAAAAACAGCGGTAAAAATTTACATTTTGCTTGAAAGTAAACAAAGTGTACTGTATAATAATATTATTAGTATTACACAGCATCTTTTTCGCTCAAAAGCCTTTTGTATAATCTGCTGCGTATATTTAATTACGGAGGATATAAGTATGAAAAAATATGTAATTACATATGACATCGGCACAACCGGAATCAAAACCTGTCTTATTGAAATCGAGGATACAATGAGAATTTTAGCATCAGCAACAGCAGGATACAACCTATATGTTGATGATGAAACAGGTGTTAAGGGAGGAGCCGAGCAAGACGCAGACGAATGGTGGGCTGCAATGTGTTCAACTACAAGAACTGTGTTTGACAAAATGCCTAATATCAAAAAAGAGCAGGTTGAAGGTATCAGTTTCTGTTCCGCTATGCAAGGTCTTGTCCTTGTTGACAAGGAAGGAAAGTGCATAAGGCGTCCTATGACTTATATGGACCAACGTGCAAGAGAAGAGCTAAAAAAAGGTATGGCTCATGGTGTTCAGATTGCGGGCGCAGAGGTTACAAAGCTTTTAAAATATCTCAAATATACAGGTGCCGTTTCTTCATCAGTTAAAGACCCTATTTGGAAGTACAGATGGGTTGAGGCGCACGAGCCTGAAAATTTCAAAAAGATTTATAAGTGGCTTGATATTAAAGAATATCTTATTCTCCGTGCAAGTGGCGAATTTGTTATGACTCAGGATTCAGCATTCGGCACACTTCTTTATGACACAAGAAAAGGTCATGAGGGTTGGTGCAAGCCGGTTTGCGATATGGTTGGTGTAAAGATGGAACATCTTGCTCCGATTAAAAAGAGTACGGAAAAGGTTGGCGAAGTAACAGAAAGTGCTGCCAAAGAACTTGGACTTGCTCCGGGTACTGCTGTTTACGGCGGTGGCGGTGACGCATCTCTTATAGGTGTAGGCGCAGGCGCAACAGAGGTCGGCGACACACATATTTATTCAGGTACGTCAGGCTGGGTAGGAACAGTTGTTGAAAAGCAAACTGTTGATACAGGTGCTATGATTGCAGCAATTGTAGGCGCTGACCCTGACACATTTAACTACTTTGCTGAGCTTGAAACTTCTAACAAATGCGTCGGCTGGGTTAAAGACCACCTTGCTCTTGACGAAATCGGCGTATTTCTTAAGAAATACGGCAACGCGGCAGACAGCCTTGAACAGACTGAATTCAACCTTTATGATTATCTTGAAGAAGTTATTGATACAGTTCCTGCCGGCTCTAACGGTGTTGTATTTACTCCTTGGCTTCACGGCAACAGATGCCCGTTTGAAGACCCTAATGCCGCAGGTATGTTCTTTAACATTAGGCTTGAAACAGGCAAAACAGAACTTATACGTTCGGTTGTTGAAGGAATTTGCTTCCATATGAAATGGATGTATGAAAGACAGGGACTAAAAGTTAAAACTTCCGATGCTGTTCGCTTCTGCGGTGGCGGCGCTCTCGGAGAAACAACATGTCAAATTCTTGCAGATATTCTTGAAAAGGACGTTGTTGTTGTTGAATCACCTCAAAACATAGGTGCTGTAGGTGCTGCTGCTTGTATTGCAGTAGGTATGGGTCTTGTTAATTCAATGAAAGACGTTAAAAAACTTATTCCTGTTAAGACTACATATCATCCAAACACAGCAAACCGTGCCGCTTATGAAAGAAACTTTAAGGTGTTTAAAAATCTTTATAAGTGTAATAAGCAAAACTTTGCTATTCTCAACGGACAAGAATAATATATTAAGCAAAATTTAAGGGGCTGCAATTGCAGCCCCTTTTTTTAGAATATTTTAGAATATTATTTATTTTCTTCCTGCGTTGCCGGATTAGATGAACGAAGAAGTTTATGCACCTCGTTATCGGTCAAGCGACGTGTTTTCCCCGTTTGAAGCATACCAAGCTTAACAGGACCTATTGAAATTCTCTTAAGCCTTGCAACCTGAAGTCCGACAGCCTCACACATTTTTCTGATTTGGCGGTTTCTGCCCTCACGCAGAATAAATTCAAGAACAACTCTTCCCTCTTCCTCGGAAATAATATTTATATCACAAGGAGCAGTTTTTCTGCCATCAATTTCAATTCCGTTTCTCATTTTTTCAAGCATTTCATCGTTAACACTCGGCCTTACCGTAACACGATAAACCTTTGCGTAATTATGCTTTGGATGAGTAAGTGCATTAGCAAACGAACCGTCATTAGTAAGAATAAGAAGTCCCTCACTGTCTTTATCAAGCCTGCCGACCGGATAAACCCTTGCATCGCAATCCACAAGGTCCATTACAGTTTTTCTTCCAAGCTCATCAGATACGGTTGTAACATATCCACGTGGCTTATTTAGCATAATATAATACATACGTTCTTCTTTGGTAATTTTTTTACCTCTGACAGCAACAATATCTTTTTTAGGATTGATTTTATCCCCAATATGCGCAACATGGCCGTTTACCTTAACTTTACCCATTTCTATAAGTTCTTCGCTCTTGCGTCTTGATGCAACGCCGCATTCAGCCATAAACTTTTGAAGTCGTACTAAATTGTTGTTACCCATTTTCTTTAACATCCTCGTCTGCCTCAATCGGCAGTCTTTCCAATATTTTATCATTATAATAAACTATCGCTTCGCCGAGCTTATCCCCCTTTTTTATCGGAGCGTAAACAAAGGGATAGTAATATTCCAAAACTTTAACGTTGCCTAAAAGGCAGCGTTTTTTATTATATCTGCACTTAACATAATTCTTATTGCCGCCGACTAAATCAATTTTGATTTCATTTGAAATAGTAATATAATTATATTTTTTCTCGCAAATTTCAGTATAATAGGTATGAGCGTCCCAATCATCAGGGCAATTAAGTGTTACGCAAATGATTGTATTATTTTCATATTTTTTTGCACTTATCAAGCATCTTCCTGCTTTTTCTGTAAAACCCGTTTTTACACCAATGAATTTGCCGTCTTTAAGATTATATGACAAAAGTTTATTATGATTATAAATCGTTTTAACGTCATCATTAATTTTTATATCGGCACTTTGCAAAGATACAATCTTTGAAAACATCTTATTTTCCATAGCGCAAGAAGCAAGCAAAGCCATATCGTGTGCGCAAGAATAGGGTTGCCCCTTATCAAGCCCCGACGGTGTGGAAAAGTACGTATTATTCATACCGATACTCTTAGCCGTATCGTTCATATATTCTGCAAAATTTTCAATAGTTCCTTTTAGGTATACAGCTACGGCATTTGCGGCATCATTACCGGAAGAAAGCATCATACCCAAACACAAATCGTAAAGCGATATTTTATCCCCAGCCTTTAGATATATAAGCGAGCCCTCAGTACCGTCAAGCATTTGAGAGGTAACAGTTACAATATCATTAAGCTTATTACTTTCGCAAGCAATAAGGCAAGTCATAATTTTTGTAGTTGACGCCACACTTCTGTGCTCATAGATGTTACTTTCATAAAGAATCTGCCGAGTGGTCATATCCATAACGCATAAACTTGATGCCAAAAAGGTTGAGCCAAAAGCAACATTGGGAAATGCAAATAATAAAGTAAAAAGAAATAATGCAATTTTCTTTAACAAAACAATCACCTACATAAATATATGCAGGTGATTGAGATAATAACAAAATTATTCAGCCTTAGCTTTTTCGCTTGCAGGTACTTCTTCCTTGCTTTCAGGCTTAAGAAGTTCTGTAACCTTATCAACAAGTTCAGGAATCATTGCAATAGCACGGTCAGCAGATGAGGTGTAGTTATTAATCTGCATCATTCTGCATTTGCCGTTTTCAATAACAATAAAAGCAACAGGAGTGATGGTGATACCACCGCCGCCACCGCCGCCGAAAAGCTCTTGATTTTGCTTTGACGGAAGATCTGTACCGCCTGATGTAAAGCCGTAAGACACCTTAGATACAGGAATTAAAGTAGTTGTACCTGTAACCATAGGTTCGCCGATGATAGTTGAAGTGTCAACCATCTGACGCATCTTTTCAAGAGTGTTTTCCATTATTTTGTTTACCGGAGTTTCCTTCATAATCATTTATCCCCTTTAATAGATTTTTTATTTATAATTAAATTTTTGATAAATATAAATACTGCTTTAAAGCCGACCTTTAATATAAGTTTGACATTAATGCTTGCTATAAGCTGAAATTCAAACTCTGTTCTCTCTGCAAGAAAATCAGGCTGAATATAATCGTCGAAATTGTCAACCTTCATACCATTTAAAATCATACCCTTAAGCGGATAATAATATTTGCAAAGGGTACCGTAGGCACGAGCGATAAGGTCTGCATCACCGCCGCCCACCAGTATCATAACATAAAGTGAGTAAATATGTAAACCCCTAAATAACGTTAAAACAGCATTATTCGCAGTTTCTGCGACATTTGTTAACAAATCGAGTATTCCTACAATGCCCTGCGTATCCCAAATCTTTTTAAGTGGGTTAGGCTTTGGCGGCTGTTCACTCTTTTTATCTTCACTTTTAACTTCCTCTGTTTTTTGAGTTTCGTCAGTTTCGAGAGATTTTGCCTCAGCCTCTACGGCAACATCGGAAACTTTTTCGATAGGAGTTTGCGTTTCTTTGTTCTTTTTGTCTTTCTTGCTATTCTTTTTATTTTTGCTTTCCTTAGCTACTTCTTCTGCCTTTTTTTCAGGAAAAAGCACAAAAGAAAGAATTTTTGAAAGAACTATATCCTTTTCAATAAAAAGGATTTGAATTTTTGTGTGCCAACCTTTGTCATAAACAAGAGTGACGGTAGCTGAAAGAGATAGAATTGCAATAATGATTACTGCCAAAACAGCAACAATTATAAGAAATACTTTCATTATTATTCAACCCCCTCTTCAAAAGTTTCTGCATCAGGGATATCAGGTTCTTTGCTCTTCTCATCCTCAAAAAGCGAGGTTTGAGAATCGTCCTGCTTTTCCTCCTCAGGTAAATCCGGCAAATCATCAAGGCTGTTAAGAGAAAAGCAACGCAAAAATCTGTCCGTCGTACCGTATACAAGAGGTCTTCCGGGTAAATCAAGCCTGCCCTTTTCCTCAATAAGCCCTTTTTGGATAAGATTAGATACCGGGCCTGAACAATCAACGCCACGTATTTGCTCAATAAAAGAACGTGTAACAGTCTTATTATAAGCCACAATCGCAAGAACTTCAAATGCCGCCTGACTTAACGGAGTATTCTTTTTAATTTCAAGAAGTCCTCTGACTTCATCTGAATATTCCTCTCTTGTGCAAAGTTGATATTTGCCGTCAATGCGAATAAGTCTTAAACCACGATTATTTTCATCATACATAGCTTCAAGATGGCCGAGCATTTTAATAACGTTTTCAACATCAACATCAAGCACTTCAGCCAATTTACCCGGCTCAACAGGATCACCTGCCGCAAAAAGCATAGCCTCAAGAGAAGCCATAATATTATTACTGCTCAATATCATTCACCTCGTCCATCATTCGTACAGTCGGATTATTCATTTCGCCATCAATTAGAATTTTTTTAGTTTTAGCAAGCTCAAGCACAGCAAGAAACGTTGCCACCATATCGCTTTTGGTTTCAGCATCGGTAAATAAATTTAAAAACTTTACTTTTTTGCCACCAAAAAGCTTTTTCATAACGGTAGACACTTTTGAAGCGACAGCCATAAATTTCTTTGCAACAATTACCTTAAATGAATCAAGCGGAGGCGGTAATTTACGTCTTCCCCTGCCTGCAGCATTAATATATGCGCTCAAAAGCTCCTCAACCTCGTGAAAACGCTCATAATCATAATTGATATGACCTTCTTCAGGTTGACGAACGAATCTGTTAAAACCGTCAGTTTGTTTTGCAAGCTTGCCTGCCATTATTTTACAATCCTGATATTCAATAAGTTCTCCGGTAAGTTCCTTTTTAAGAATTTCCGCTTCCTCGTGCCGAGGCAAAAGCGATACTGTTTTAATATAAATCAATCTCGCAGCCATTTCGAGAAATTCACCGGCAATATCAAAATCCTGTTCTTGCATCTGCCTAACATAATCAAGATATTGATTTACAAGCTCAACTATAGGAATATCGTTAATATTTAATTTATGCTTTGAAATAAGATGAAGCAAAAGGTCCATCGGTCCTTCAAAAACATCTATTTTATAATTAAGCTGTTCCATTAATTACCTCACCAAAAGACCAAACAAAAGCTTTGGAATTATGCCTACAACACTCATAAGAGCATTAGAAAGCAAAGAAATAGGAGTATCAAGCACACCTGTAAAGAGAGCAATCATAATTGCAATCATAATATATCTTTCATATTTCA
>ERZ809146.1366-NODE-1366-length-10622-cov-3.447998_pt1 | contig 10622 bp, 11 predicted proteins | sample MGYA00520794_ERZ809146 | MGnify/ENA primary metagenome ERZ809146 (study PRJEB31570, sample SAMEA3212995) | Homo sapiens | biome: human-gut; feature: human gut; material: fecal | place: Sweden | collected 2011 ... | reverse complement strand
TTTAAAGAAGTTAAGAAAGGCATTAGATTTAACACAGCAAAAGTTTGCAGATAAAATTGGCATGAAACAGAATACTATTGCGCAGTATGAAATTGGACGTACTGTTCCAAGTGATGCTATTATTTTTTCGATATGTCGAGAATTTAATGTAAATGAAGAATGGCTCCGTAACGGAACTGGCGAAATGTTTTTGCAGTCGAATCGAAATGCTGATATTGCAAGGCTTACTAAAAAGTTGTTAAGTGAAGAAAGTGACTCATTCAAAAATAGATTCATTTCAATGTTGGCAAATTTATCTGTAACAGAGTGGGAATTTCTCGAACAGAAAGCCAAAGAACTTGCTGGTGTTAATGATGAGTTCAATGATTAATGCATAGGAGCAAAATATGAAAGATCGAATCAAACAGCTCAGGAGAATCTTAAATTTAACACAAGACAGTTTTGGATCACGCATATCCGTAAAAGGTAATACAGTTGCACAATGGGAATCAGGCAGAAATGATCCTCCAAGTGTAGCCATCTCATTTATTTGTAAAGAATACAACGTAAATGAAAATTGGTTGCGTTATGGTACTGGTGATATATTTACCAAAAACGAATTTATCGAAACATATGAAATTTCTGTGCGATTAAAATACTTGCGTCATATTTTAGATATAAGTCAGCAAGACTTTGCTAATAGTCTTGGTATATCTCGTGGAAATATTGCTGCATATGAAGTTGGGAAAAACAATCCTAGTCAATCTGTTATTTCATTAATTTGCAAAACATACGATGTTAATAAAGACTGGCTACGTTTTGGGACCGGTGAGATATTTATTTCAGATACACAAACTTCTTCATTTGCTGATAGAATAAAACAATTACGCCATATATTAGGTCTGACACAACAGAAATTTGCTGAAAGATTAGGTGTTAAAAGAAATACCGTTGGTCAATGGGAATGCGGAATAAACGCTCTAACAGATCAGGTAATAACATCTATATGTAGAGAATTTAATGTAAATGAAGAATGGCTTCGTAACGGAACTGGCGAAATGTTTAAATCAGATCGTGATACTGCTATTGTAAGACTTGAAAATTTGCTTGCATCCGAGCCTGACGACTCTTTCAAGCATCATTTCATAAATAAGCTTGCAGACCTTTCTCCAAGCGAATGGAACAACTTGGAAAAGACAATAGATATATTTGCCAATATAACAAAAAACCGAACAGATCAATAATAATCTGCCCGGTTCATGGTTAGATGGTGTCATCTAACAGTGTCTTGATCAGATCATATATGTACTTCAGATGTTTTTCTGCCTGTACATCTTCTATCAAGACAATAATCTCTCTTCGGTAGTCCATCTTCAATCCCTCCTTCATTCGACATTATACGCCGATAAGGATTGGCATTGTGATGCTTTTACAATATTTCCATAATTATGGAAATTTACTTATATTCACTATCGAAAAGATCTGTTATCCTTGTATCTAACGCTTTTGCTATAGCTTCCAGTTCATCAAGAGTTGGCGACACTTTTTCGTTTTCGATATTGTTAAGCGCACTCTTACTGATGCCGGTTAGCTCCGCAAGCTTGATAAGCGTTATGCTCTTGTTTGATCTTGCCTGCCAGGTTAATACTTTCATCTCGCACCTCCTGCAGGCTATTATGTACAAATAATCAACAATCTATTATTATAATTTTATGCGTATTATGTGTATTTTCTTCTTGACTTTTATGCGTACTATGTGTATAATATAATCATAAGGAGGTAAGAAATGACAGTCAGAGAACTTGAAAAACTTCTTCTCCTAGATGGTTGGATCGCAGTCAAGCAGGTTGGCTCACACAGGCAGTATAAACACCCTGACAAACCCGGCAAGGTTACAGTTCCAATACATAAGGGCGATGTAAGTAAAGGTACAGCAAATTCAATATTAAAACAGGCAGGGCTCAAATAGCCCTGTCGGTTAAACATGAAAGGGGATTTTCCAATGAAATTAGTTTATGAAGCTATCTTTACTCCTTTTGAAAAAGGGGACGGATTTACAGTTGAAGTACCAGACCTGCCTGGATGTGTCACGGAAGGAGACACATTAGCAGAAGCTATTGAAATGGGACAGGATGCAGCATCTGGTTGGATTCTAACAGAACTAGAAGAAGGCAATGATTATCCAAAACCAAGTGACCATGTCATTGTTCCTGAAGGATCCTTTTCTAATTATCTTGTATTAGATATGGATGATTATTCAGAACGATATGGCAGCAAGTCTGTGCGTAAGAATATTACTATTCCGGCATGGCTTAATACTTATGGTGAAAAGAACAATATCAATTTTTCTAAAGTTCTTACAGACGCTCTACTCAAACAGGCATCTAATTAGATACATGCATCTGGCTGTTTTAATAAAAAGTTGCACCGGTGCAACTTCATAAAAAATTCCCCCAAGTGTTGGAAGCACTCAGGGGAAAGGTTACATATAAACCCGAAGGCTTATCTATAACAACTTTGGCGAGTTCATTATATCATAAGCCTTCTATTTTTGGTAGGCTTATTTTTATGCCTATCTTTAGATAGGAGTTGATTATTATGTGGTGTGAAATTCGGAATAACGGCTCTGCTGTTTATTGCGAAAGGTACGTTGATCCTTTAACTGAAAAGGTTAAAAAAGTATCTGTATCAATGCCTAGCGCATCAAATCAGAACAAGAAAAAAGCACAGCGAATTTTAGATGCAAAAATCAATGCTATTTTTAGCAAGACGAATCAAACTAAAGCTACTCTTTCCGATCTTTTAGATGCTTATTCTGCAAGTCAAAAAATCACTTGTAAGCTATCTACAGCAGTCAGAAACGAGCATGTGATCAAACTCGTTATAAATCTGCTTGGAGCTGATACTATCGTTGATAATATCACTTCTCAATATTTTAACGAACAGCTTTTAAACTCTGGCAAATCTATTGTAACTCTAAATTCTTATATAACTCGTTTTCGTGCTATGTTGAGTTGGGGATACAAGAATGATTATCATGATAATTACAGTCTTCTTTCCAAGCTTGAATTATTTCAAAATTCAGAGCAGGAAAAATCTGTCTGTGAAAGTCGTAAATATCTTGAAAAAGATGAAATCAATATTCTGCTTGAATATATGAGCAGCCGCGGTCTGTGGCACTGGTATTATTTTTCAAGCATGCTTTTGCTAACCGGTATGCGTTGTGGTGAACTCATTGCATTAAAAGATGAATCTGTCGATATAAAAAATAGCGTTATTCATGTCATTGCAACTTACGATTATCGAAACGACGTTGTTACCGTTCCGAAGACGGATAAATCCGTTCGTGATATTCACATCCAGCCGGAGCTTGCTTTATTAATAAAAAAATGCAGACTTTGGCGTAAACAGACGCTGCTTGCAAACGGATTTAAAAGTAATCTTTTTATCCCTTGCATTCATACCGGCTCTTATACATCTTATGATGCATACTGTAAATTTTTGCGTGAAGCTTCCGAACATGAATTAAATCAACGTATCTCTCCACACAAGCTTCGGCATACTCACGCTTCGCTTCTTGCCGAGGCTGGAATGACCGACGATCAAATCGCGCGACGTCTTGGCCATAATCATAGTAAGGTCACTCATGATATTTATATTCATGTCACGAAGAAGATGTCTGAAGCTGATAATGCGATTATGGACACTATTTTTTTAACTTCTTAATTTTTTTGCCCAATTTTTGCCCAATTCTTGTTTTTTTGGTGTTTAAAAAAAGCCTGAAAACCCTTGATTTCACTAGGTTTTCAGGCTTTTGGTTCAAAGCCGAAAAAGGGACTCGAACCCTCGACCCACGCATTACGAATGCGTTGCTCTACCAACTGAGCTATTTCGGCGTTTGTTAAAAGTTCCAGATGCCGTATAGCGGAACATTTAAAAGTCCGTTATTCATATACATGTCATCTGTTGAAATTCTGATAGACGTTGCATTGTTATATCTCTGCTTGAACACCTTGGAACTCTGTGCTTTCGTATGTGGCTCTGTCTGTACATCAACCGGTACAACCTCACCATCACCTTCATACACAAAATCAACCTTCGCTGTTGCAGATGATATCCAGAAGAACAACCTGCCAATATTCTTATTCGCATATAATTCTTCCATCGCATACTGCTCGGCTATCATGCCATCCATCGTATCAACGATATTGGTCTGATCTATATCATAATAATGAATGCCTGCCATAATCCTTAAAAGGCCATGATCCAAATGATAGATCTCAAAGGACTTTTCATCCACCTGCTCTGCAAGTGGCAATATACCATGTTTTACACGGTACACCTGACGGACAACTCCGATCCGTACAAGATGGTCAACTGACGACTCATACTCTCTGGCTCTCGCCTTTGGATCTACGTATCCGTACATAAACTTTTTATTCTCTTTGGTAAGCTGAACAGGAATACTGTTCCAGATCAGCATCACCTTTGTTAAAAGTTTCTTCGGTGTTACTTTTACTATATATTCGGTCATCTTGTCAAGTGTTTTTTGCAAAATACCGTCAACTTCTTCAAAATTTTCATTTTTGTAATATGCATTTACCGCTTCCGGCATTCCCCCGGTCACTAAAAATGCATCCAGCATCGTATCTACGCTTGCCCGTACCTCCTCCGGCAATCCTTCCAGTCTCTGGTTCTCAATGTACTTCCAGAGTTTTCTGCCTTTTCCTGCCTTTAAAAACTCATCAAAGGTCATCGGCGTTAACTCATACACAAAGAGATCATCCTGGCATTCTGCTTCACCCGGCAACATTCCATTCACTGTTGCAAGCATGCAGATTCGCACGCCGCTGCTTACCTTGGCATATTCTACCAGATTTGGAACCGCCATTGTACTAAGCTGTACATTATCAAAAATCAATAACTTTCCCTGAAAGTCATATTTATCCAATGAAGTTGTTAATTTCGCATGTAGTTTCTCCGGCTTTCTCTCCTTTGAAATATACTGACAAAAATCCGGATACTGCTCCAGATCGATAAGAATGTGTTCATCAAAAAAACCTGTAGCAAAATCAAGGGCTGCCCATGTCTTTCCTACAAACTTTCCTCCTCTAATGAGTGCTGCTTTATTTTCTCCAATCTCATACCATGTTGCCAGATTGTTCATGATATTTCTAAACATTTGTACTCACCTCTACGACAAACACATTTGTCATTTCTACATGCTGCTTCAACAGACACTTGCCCGAAGAATTATTCTCCGGGCAAGATACTGCTTTAAAACATATTGTTCTAAATTCTATTAAGCATCTTTTCCTATCGAAAGGAATCCATTCTCATTTGCCTTAAGAAGGAATGCAAGACCAATGTTCTTTCTGTTTTCACCTGTTGCTTTGTAGATCTCACCAGTCTCAACCAGAGATTTTGCAATCGTGTTCAATACATCTTTAAACTGCATCATCTCCCGTCTGTCCTTCGAACTAAGCTTAAAGATATACTGATTCTTTGAGCTGATCAAAAGAATACTGTATGTATGGATGTTATCCTTCGAACTTCTGATCGCAGAACCGATCATTCTGGAGTTCGCAATAATAACCTCTGCATTCTCATCTGGCAGATATTCTGATACAATCAGTTTATAAATCTTCAGATAATCCTGCTCTGCTGTCGCATTGACAGGCATCTCAGCCACCGCAAATTCAACAACAGAATCGGCGAGCTTGATCGTACCGCCTTCATCATTGATCGTTGCTGAACATTCTTTTGGAACACATAAGCGGAAAAACTTGTTCTCCACAATCTTCTGTCCCTTACCCGGTTCACGGATAATCAGATCTACATAATGCATTTCCAGTTTGTTCATCGCTACGATAGCAGTCTCATCACCGGTCTCTGCAAGCTCGATCAGTGCATCATACAAACTCCAGATCTGCTGTGTTGTAAACGGAACCAGTTCAAACAGCTTTTCGATAGCCGGAACGTAACCCATACTTGCATTTTCGATATAGAGCTTGATAGCCTCTTCGTTATCGAGTCCCTTTTCAACCTTATAATTAATAACTCTGAACAGATTTTCCTTATCCCAGTCATCAAAGTTCGCATTAAAGGCTTTCTCAAAATACTTGATACTCTTGATCTCGCCCTTATAGTTTTCCTGTTTCTCCTGAAGCTGATAGATACGTCCAAGTTCATATCCTGCTCTGGCACTTCCAAGTCCAAGTGCTTCCAGATATGCTTTCTCAATCTCGTACGGCGTTGCTATATAGAAAATCTGCTGTTGTTTCATCATTGCGATCTTAATTGCTGCAGATTCACTTCCTGCCTGAACCGCTCTTTCCCATTTCTCAACGGCCGTCTGGAGATCTTCACCCTTCAGTTCCTCAAGATCCTTGATATAACCTTCTGCTTCCGGTATACCGTTCTCTCTTGCCTTCTTGAAATATTCCAGAGCCTTTCTTCCATCTCTCTTGGTACGGAGTAATCCATAATAATAAATACGTCCCAGATAGAATGCAACTCGCTTATGTCCCAGCCGTTCTGCATTCTCGTACCAGTTCAAAGCTTTCATGTAATCTTTCATCTGCTGATCGTATACATTACCAATCAGGAACGCAAGTTCCGGATCCTTCGTCGCTTCAAACAACTGCTTTGCATAACTGATCGTCTTTTCCAGATCACGGTATGGGCTGTCCTCATCATAGTATAGCTCTACAAGCAGGTAACTTGCTTTGATGCTTCCAAACTTCAGTGCCTGCTTGGCAGCCTTCATGGCACCTTCATAATCTTCCAGATAGTAACAGTAGATTGCTTCATTGTAATACTGCATATCTCTCCGGTTTGCACTTTCTTCACTGACCAGTGTCGGATCAATAAATGCAAATGAGTTTGCTACCTCGAAGATAATCTCCTCGTACTGTTCAATGATCTCCATCGTTGCACATACGAAACGCATACATGCCAGTCGTCTTCCCTGATAGAACGCAAATGAAACAATACCCTTTTCCATATCCTTATGGTAGTATGTCGTGCAGATACCATCTGCATACTCTGTAATATATGCTTTCAACTGTAAATCTTCGTCAAATGCATCATTACAATATCTCAGATAGTTTTCCAACGTCTTCTTAGAATCCTTTGGTATACTGTCGTAATAAACATAGATTGCAAAGTCTTTATATGTAAGGCTTGGTGCGTAATATTCTTCACCGGTTGACTCATTAATCGTCTTTACCCAGTCTTTTGGAAGTTTGTGGATATATCCTTCCACCTGATTGTGTACATAGGAATACTGATACTGTAACCTGGATGCCTCGATCACCTTATATCGTGGCTCTTTTCCCTTTTCTTTTCTTCTCTGGGAAATCTCCGTATACAGCTTATCTTTTTCCTCAAATTCCAGACTGTCTTCATGTGTGCTTGCATATAACACGCGCTCATAAGATGCCCTTGCCTTTGCATCACCGGCATCAGCAAGCTTCTTATACCACTGCATTGCCTTTTCCAGATCAACAGGAACGACGAAATCACTCTTATTTCCATATTCATCAATCCGGTTCAGACCGCTTTCATAAATAGAACCAAGGCTCATGTATGCTGCCTTGATACCATAATCCGTTGCTGCCATCTCGAAGTACTTGATTGCCTTTGAAAAATTCTGGATTTCCAGCATCATCTTAGCAAGCTTGTATATCACATCACCATCACGGTTCTGATTCACATACTTCTCGTAGTACTTTGTAGACTTGTTCATATCTACATTTATTTTTGCGTTGCGGTAAACACCCTTTTCATAAAACTCAGCAAGTGCGAGCAGGGCATCATCTCCATATGATTTGTACTGGGTATCCATAATACCGATATCTGCAACCTGTTCCAGTATCTTAACAGATTCTTCAGAATCACCATTATCCATAAGATTCATAGCCTTGTTATACTGTAACTCTACATTATTAACCGGCGCTTTCTTTTTCGAGAATCTGGACACGAAAGGTATTTTCTTAAAAATCCCATCAAAAAATCCCATATCTGCTTCCTCCGATGACACATATCCATTAATAATCTGATTTTATCACATTCAACCAAAGCGTGCAATAAAAACACCAATTAATTAACAGAAGATTTTATGCATTCGCTGTCAGATATTCTGAGATCTCCTTTACTGCTGCTGCTTCATCTTTTCCATCTGCAATGACCGTAATCTCCTGTCCTTCTGTAAATCCCATACTCATCATGCCCATAATGCTCTTGGCATTGATTTTTTTGTCATCTGATACAAGATGGATCTGGCTCTCATACTGACTTGCGATCTGTACAAGTACTGCCACTGGTCTTTCTTCGGTTCCTTCGGTCATGGTTACCTTAACTGTTCTTTCTAACATTTTTTCCTCCTACACATACGACTTTTGTCTTAGGTCTTCTGCTATTTCACTTATTTTTCTTAATCTATGATTGACTCCCGATTTTCCAATGGGAGGATTCATCATCTCGCCTAATTCTTTCAGCGACGCATCCGGTTCTTCCAGCCGGAGTTCTGCAAGACTCCGCAGATTATCCGGAAGATATGTGATACCTCTTGTTTCTATCACATAATTGATATCCTGGATCTGTCGGACAGCCGCACTGACTGTTTTATTCAGATTCGCTGCTTCGCAATTTACCCTGCGGTTTACATTATTACTTATATCTTTTAATATTCTCACATTTTCCATATTCATTAAAGAAATGTGAGCGCCCATGATGTTCAACATATCAACGATCATGGTTCCATCCTTTATATAACAGACACTATACTTTTTTCTGGCAATGACACGGCTTTCGATATCAAGCTCCGCCATGATCTTCCCGATCATTCCGGCACGATCCTCATTATTACAGACGATCTCCAGATGATATCCTTTCTTCGGATCACTGACCGATCCGGATGTCATAAATACACCTTTGATAAATGCCCGTTTGCAGCATTGCTGCTGCACAACCATCCGGTTGACTGTCATATCCTGACAGCTTACCTTTGCTACGCCATTCTGAGATATCCCAAAATCAGGCGAGAGCTTCAGTGTCTGCATCATCCGTTCGATCTCCTGTTGCTGATCTAACACCATCCGGTAGATTCGGCTGTTGCTCCCGGTTCTTTTTACGGAACATTCCATACGGATATCAAATAATACCTTGATCAAAGCTGCCATCGTCTTTGCTATAATACTGCGTTCTGTCGTTATACAGAGTTTAAAGAGTGAACCATTCCTGTACCATACATCTGCCACCATCGACATCATTCCTGAAAGCTCTGCGATCCTGCAGTGTCTGGCACTGCTGATATTCTTCGCAAGTTCTGCTTTTACTTCCGAGGAAAAGGACATATGTCTCACTCCTGTTCTACAATTTCTTTACGACTGCATCTTTTCCGATATCACGGTGATATATTCTCACAGTGTATGTGGATTTCTGCAGACGATTATATACTTCATTCGCGATCGTTACAGAACGGTGTTTGCCACCGGTACAGCCGATCGAGATAACAAGCTGGTTTTTGCCTTCTTTAATATAATTCGGAATCAGGAACTGTACCAGATCTATAAATTTATCCAGAAATTCCGGTCCTTCCTTACAGTTCATGACATAATCCTGAATCACCTTATCATTTCCGGTCAGTGGTCTCAATTCTTCATCATAATAAGGATTTGGCAGAAATCTTACATCCTGCACAATATCCGAATCTCTTGGGATTCCATATTTGAAGCCAAATGACATAATGGTAATGATAAAATTCCCATATTCCATATTCTGCACAAAGATCTTATCCAGTTCAGATTTAAACTCCCGAACCAACAAATTCGTTGTATCTATGATATAATCGGCTTCATCCTTGATAAAGCCGATCAGTTCTCTTTCTTTTTTGATACCATCTATGATCCTTCCGTTCTTTGCAGATAATGGATGATTCCTTCTTGTTTCCTTGAACCGTTTTACCAGCTTCTCATCTGAACATTCCATAAACAGGATCTCATACTGGTATCCATTTTCTTTCATGTCATTTAAGCAGGCATTCAACTGGCTTAACGCTCTTCCACTCCGGATATCGACACTGATCGCCACGTTATCAACTTGAATCTGTTCATCATATGCAATTTCCGCAAAACGCTTAATAAGCTGGATTGGGAGATTATCCACACAGAAGTATCCTGCATCCTCCAGCGTTTTCATCGCTGTTGTCTTTCCTGCGCCGCTCATTCCTGTCACAATTACAAATCTCATCCTAGAATGCCCCCAGTGTCTTTATCTCAAGCTCCAGATCCACACCGGAACTGTCTTTTACTTTTTTCTTTACATCGTCTACCAACTGCATGACATCAGCCGCCGTTGCGCCGCCTTTGTTCACCACAAAACCACAATGCTTCTCTGATACCTGAGCTCCTCCTACAGTATAACCGCGAAGTCCCGCATCCATAATCAGTTTTCCTGCAAAATATCCCTCCGGTCGTTTAAAAGTCGATCCTGCCGACGGATATTCCAGTGGCTGCTTTGAGATTCTCGCTTCTGCCAGCCGTTTCATCTCTTCATCTATCTTATCCATATCTCCGGTCTGAAGTTCAATTACAGCTTCCAGCACAACCAGACCATCCTGTTCTGCCTTACTGTGGCGG
>ERZ809146.1361-NODE-1361-length-10648-cov-9.818371_pt1 | contig 10648 bp, 10 predicted proteins | sample MGYA00520794_ERZ809146 | MGnify/ENA primary metagenome ERZ809146 (study PRJEB31570, sample SAMEA3212995) | Homo sapiens | biome: human-gut; feature: human gut; material: fecal | place: Sweden | collected 2011 ... | reverse complement strand
GCCGTTCTCCCTGCATGGATTTCCTGCCCCCTTCCGGCGGCGTTTTCCGGCTCTCCCACTTGGGGGTCATCGCCGGGTATCCCATGCAGACGGTCATGCTGTTTTCAAGGTCCAACGGGCAAAACGGCAACAAAAAAGCCGTCACAGAACAGACCAGCCCCGCCTTCGCTTTTTCTGGAAGGTCATGCTAGTCGGTTATGTAACGGCTGAAAGCCAAAATGTTCAGCCCCGCAGGGCCTGAACGAATATGTAAAAATATGTTATATTCAATTGTTGGGATAGACTACCACAAAAATCGAGCCGTGTCAACAAAAACTTTTGAGAACGCGTCACTTTCGGCAGCTTGCAAGAAAAAGCGAGGAAAACTTTGGCAAAAAGAGAGAGGGCTGGGCGGTGCCAGCCCTCTTGACAAGCAGATTTATATAGTTTGAAGGCGATTTTTCAATGCTATGATATTTTGATGGATCTGCATGATCACATCCTTAAACGCAGCATCATCTTTTCCAGTCGGGTCTTCCAATCCCCAGTTATCATCAAATGGTCTACCAATAAAAGGACATCCCACATTGCAGCCCATGGAGATGGCGATATCCGGTTCTGGAATATCCGAAATCAGCTTAGAATACTGCGTCTGCTCCATGTCGATGCCATAAAGCTTCTTCATCAACCGCACGGCATCCTGATTGATTTGCGGCTTGGTTTCCGTTCCGGCAGAATAGCTTTCAAACACGTCGGACGCCAGTGCTTTGCCCAATGCCTCCGCAATCTGGCTGCGGCAGGAGTTATGGACACAGATAAATGCAACTTTTGGTTTGGTCATGCGGGAAACCTGCCTTTCGTTTTGTTTGCGATTTTTACGAGGAAAAGCATCACAGGCACTTCGGTCAATACACCAACCGTTGTGGCAAGTGCGGCAGGAGAAGTCGTTCCGAATAGAGCGACAGCTACCGCAACCGCCAATTCAAAGAAGTTGGATGTGTTACGTTCGTTCATGCTCTTACCTTCTTCAAAATAACGATGACTTCATCCTTTTTCAGCACCTTGCCATAGGACACCACCTGACCGTCCACCACCAAAGCGGGGGTGGTCATCACACCATAGGCGGCGATCTTTTCAAAGTCCCGCACATGGTCAATGGTCGTATCCATCCCAAGCTCCCGCAGTGCGTCTACAGTTGCCGCTTCCAGCGCATTACACTTGGCACAGCCGCCCCCAAGAATTTTGATCCCGGACTCCTTCTTTTCAGCTTCTGCCGCCTGCATTGCTTCCGGCGTACAGCTCCCGCCGCAGCAGCAAGGCTGCTTTTGTTCTTCTTTTTTCTTACCAAATCCGAAAATTGACATTTTGATACCCTCCAATTATAAAATGAACCCCTGAAACAGGTTGAATAAGTAGCCTACAACGATAATGCCCAAAGCGCAGATAGCGATAAAAACACCCAGCAGCTTCGGCTTAACTGCCTTGCGCAGCATGATCATTGACGGCAGGGACAGCGTAGTGACGCCCATCATAAAGGCAAGCACCGTACCAAGCTGTGCGCCTTTTCCAAGCAAAGCCTCAGCAATGGGAATCGTTCCGAAAATATCGGCATACATAGGAATGCCGATGATGGTTGCTAATATTACGCCGAAGGGGTTATGGCTGCCAAGAACCGCCACAACCCAGCTTTCGGGAATCCAGTTGTGAATGACAGCCCCGATGCCTACGCCGATGAGAATGTACGGAAAGACCTTCTTGAAGGTTTCCGCTACCTGATCCTTGGCATAAACCAGCCGTTCCTTCTGCGTCAGTGTTGGGGAGGCAATGTCCACGGCAGATGCCCTGCGGATAAATTCCTCCACCTGATTTTCCATGTGCAGCTTTTCAATCAGCGTACCGCCAGCCACAGCAATCACAAGCCCCAGCACCACATAGAGAATCGCAACCTTTGCCCCGAAAATACTCATCAGAAGAACAAGACTTCCCAAGTCCACCATAGGCGATGAAATCAGGAATGAGAAGGTCACACCCAGCGGCAGTCCGGCACTGGTAAATCCGATAAACAGTGGAATGGACGAGCAGGAGCAGAACGGTGTTACCGTGCCGAGCAGGGCTGCGATGCAGTTTGCCCAGATACCGTGAAACCGCCCCATAATTTTCTTACTGCGTTCCGGCGGAAAATAACTCTGAATGTAGGAGATCAGATAAATCAGCACACAGAGCAGCACGGTGATCTTAATCACATCATAGAGGAAGAACTGAATGCTCCCACCGATTCGGCTTGTTGCGTCCAATCCCAATGTGCCGAGTAGATTTCCAATCAGCGTATTCAGCCACTTCATGCCGAGGATTTGATCGGTGATAAACTTGCCCATCAGGAGCAGCACCCCCCTTCGCTATTAGAGCCGCAGCCGCAGCAGGTCAGTCCCTCTATAAATTCTTTGAACTGGGTCAGGGTTTCGCAGTTCAGGGAGTAGTGCTGCCACTTGCCATCCTTGCGGGCATTCACTAGTCCGCACTCCATCAGAATCTTCATGTGGTGAGAGAGGGTCGGCTGGGTAATTTCAAACCGTTCCAGCAGCTTACAGCCGCACTTCTCACCGTCCGACAGCATCTTTACGATTTCCAGCCGGTTCGCATCGCCCAGCGCCTTGCAGATCAAAGCCACATCCATAGCATTCATAGAAACACCTCACATTGATAATCGTCTATGTGTATAGTGTAGCATATACATAGATGATTGTCAATACATTTGTGCAAATAAAAGCAGGTACACCGCATTTCTACAGTGTACCTGCTTTTCATCATATTGTGGGTAGTTTGTCTACTACACCAATCCGCCTATTCGATTCTTACACCACACCGCTTTGTAAGGCTCCTTTTCGGGAAAACGTCCCAAAATTGGTGTAGTTGTGGTGTAGTACCGCAGATGTCGTCTGAAATCCGTTCATAATTTCATCGTATCTGCGTTTTAATTTTGCATTTTACTGCTCAATCGGCTTCATCGTGGGGAACAGCAGCACGTCACGGATAGAAGCGCTGTCCGTCAGCAGCATGACCAGACGGTCAACACCGAAGCCGAGGCCGCCCGTGGGAGGCAGACCGTACTCCAGAGCGTTGACGTAGTCGTAATCGACCTGTGCCTTGCAGTCGGGCTCGATGGCCTTGCGCTCGGCGACCTGACGCTCGAAGCGGCCCTTTTGGTCGATGGGGTCGTTCAGCTCACTGAAAGCGTTGCCGTACTCGGTGCAGTCGATGAAGTACTCAAAACGCTCGGTGAAAGCGGGATCATCCGGCTTGCGCTTGGCCAGCGGGCTGATCTCGACGGGGTAATCATAGATGAAGGTGGGCTGGATGAGCTTGTCCTCGACGAAGGCGTCGAAGAACTCGGCCAGGATGGCGCCCTTGGTGGGAACCTCGGGCAGCTCCACATGGTGCTCCTTGGCAGCGGCGATGGCGTCCTCATCGGTCTTCCAGTCGTTGAAGTCAACGCCGGAATACTTCTTGACGGCCTCGATCATGGTCAGACGCTCCCAGTGGCCCATGTCGATCTGCTTACCCTGATAGGGGATGACCAGGCTGCCGCAGATCTTCTGAGCGAGGCGCTTATACAGCTCCTCCACCAGGTCCATCATACCGTGGAAATCGGTGAACGCCTGATACAGCTCGATGGTGGTGAACTCGGGGTTGTGCTTGGGGTCCATGCCCTCATTGCGGAAGATGCGGCCTACCTCATAGACGCGGTCCATGCCGCCCACGATGAGGCGCTTCAGGTACAGCTCCGTCTCGATGCGGAGCACCATGTCCATGTTCAGGGTGTTGTGATGGGTGTAGAAGGGACGTGCGGATGCACCGATCTCGAACGGGGTCAGGATGGGGGTATCGACCTCGAGGAAGCCCTTCTCGTCCAGATAAGCACGGATCTCCTTCAGGATCTTGCTGCGCTTGACAAAGGTCTCCTTGACTTCGGGGTTTGCGATGAGGTCAACATAGCGCTGACGATAACGCATCTCGGTATCGGTCAGGCCGTGGAACTTCTCGGGCAGGGGGCGCAGGCTCTTGGCCAGCAGGGTGATCTCCTCGGCACGGGCGCTCAGCTCGCCGGTCTTGGTGCGGAACACCTCACCCTTGACGCCGATGATGTCGCCCACGTCCAGCTTCTTGAAAGCAGCGTAAGCGTCGTCGCCCAGCTCGTCACGGCGGACGTAGAGCTGGATGTCGCCCTTATCGTCGCGCAGATGGGCAAAGCTTGCCTTGCCCATGACGCGCTTGGACATCAGACGGCCGGCCAGTGCGACCTTCTTACCGCTGTCGGTCTCGTTGGGCAGATCCTTGAACTCTTCCTTCAGGTCAGCAGAGTAAGCATCCTGAGGGAACTTGGTCAGGGTAAAGGGGTCGCGGCCTGCAGCCTGCAGGTCTGCCAGCTTCTGGCGGCGCACCTGCACCTGCTCGCTCTCAGACAGGCCCTGTGCGGGGTTCTTCTTCTGTTCTTCCATAATTTCCTCCCGCTTGGCTCAGTTTGCAGAGTGGGTGATGCCCAGCACCTTGTAGTTGACGGTATGGCCGGTGGGCAGCAGGACTTCGGCGGTGTCGCCGACAGCCTTCTCCAGCAGGGCGTGGCCCACGGGGCTCTCGTCGCTGATCTTGCCGTTCAGGGGGTCAGCCTCGGTGCGGCCCACGATGTCGTACTCCTCGACCTCGTCCTCACCCTCCATCTGGATGGTGACGTGGGTACCGACAGAGACGTTCTCAACGCTCAGCTCGCTCTCGTCGATGACGACAGCGTTCTTGACCATCTGCTCCAGCTCGGTGATGCGGTTCTCGACCAGACCCTGGGTGTTCTTGGCCTCATCGTACTCGCTGTTCTCGGACAGGTCGCCGTGGCTGCGGGCTTCCTTGATCTCTTCTGCCAGCTCCTTGCGGCGGACAGTCTTCAGGTATTCCAGTTCCTCCTGCATTGCCTTCAGGCCAGCAGCGGACATCTTGATCTCTTGTGCCATTTGGAAATCTCCTTATCTATTTTTTGGGGTACGGCAGAGTGTCATAAAACATAAAACCGCACACGAATGCCATTTTGACCTATTCATTATAATAGCAAGCCGCGGCCTTGTCAATAAAAACTGCCGCCCTGCGGGCCAAAAAGGCCGCAAAAAAGCCCCGCCGACAGAGGGAAGTGCCGACAGGGCTTGGAAAATGTCTTATTTAACCTCTCCGTCACGGCTTCGCCGCGCCACCTCCCCTATCGAGGGGAGGCTTTGGCATGTCGGGCAGAGATGGCTTCGTCCGGAGACAGCCGGGCGCTGTTCTCATTGGCAGGCTTAATCTTCACCGGACTCATCCAGATTGCCCAGCTTCCTGGCCTGCTCGACCACAGCGGGAACCAGCATCTCAGGCAGGATCTCGTAGCGGGCGAACTCGGTAGTGAACCAGCCGCGGCCCTGGGTGGTCTGACGGATGAAGGTGGTGAAGTTGGCCAGCTCAGCCAGAGGCACTTCGGCGATGATGGTCTGCAAGCCGTCCTCACTCGGCTCCATGCCCAACACGCGGCCGCGGCGCTTGGTGACGTCGCCCATGATGTCGCCGGTATTGTCGTTGGGAACATGAGCTTTCAGGGTGTGGATAGGCTCGAGGATGACAGGGCCAGCCTCGGGCATTGCGGCCTTATAAGCCAGCTTTGCAGCCATGATAAAGGCCATTTCGGAGCTGTCCACGGGGTGGTAGCTGCCGTCCAGCAGGGTGGCTTTCAGGCCGACCACAGGATAACCGGCCAGCACGCCCTTCTCAGCGGCAAGGCGGACGCCCTTTTCAACAGCCGGGAAGAAGTTCTTCGGCACGCTGCCGCCGAACACCTTCTCTTCGAAGACGACCTGCTCACTGTCGCAGGGCTCGAAGTTGATGACGACATCGCCGAACTGGCCGTGGCCGCCGGTCTGCTTCTTATGACGGCCCTGCTTCTGGCAGGCCTTGCGGATGGACTCGCGGTAGGCGATACGCGGAGCCTCGAGGCCAATTTCCACGCCGAACTTATTCTTCAGCTTGGCCTTGACCACGTCGAGGTGCTGCTCACCCAGACCGCCGATGATCTGCTGATGGGTCTCGGCGTTGTTGACGTAGCTCAGGGTGGGGTCTTCTTCCATCAGACGGGCCAAAGCGCTGCTGATCTTGCCCTCGTCGCCCTTCTTGGCGACGGTGACAGCCATGAACAGGCTGGGCTTCGGGAAGACGGGTGCGGGCAGCTTGACCACGCGGGAAGCGTCGCAGAGGGTGTCGCCGGTCTTTGCGCTGACCAGCTTTGCCACAGCGCCGATGTCACCGGCACCGATGCTCTCGGCCTCAGTCTGCTTCTTGCCCATAACAGTGAGGGGCTTGCCCATCTTCTCGGTCTCACCGGTGCGGGCGTTGACGAGAGAAGCGCCTGCGGTGATCTTGCCGCTGACGACGCGCAGATAGCTCAGCTTGCCCACGAAGGGGTCGGCCACAGTCTTGAAGACGTAGGCAGCGGTAGGCTCGCTCTCTGCACAGGTCAGCTCGACGGGTTCGCCGTTGGCATCCTCAGCCAGAACGCTGTTGTGCTCCGGGCTGGGCAGCAGCTTATGCATATTGTACAGCAGCATATCCAGAGCCTGCTGGTTGACAGCGCTGCCGCAGAACACAGGGGTGATGAGGCCATCCTTGACGCCCTTGCGCATACCATCGACGATCTCTTCGGTGGTGAATGCCTCGCCGCCGAAGAACTTCTCCATCAGCTCGTCGTCGGTCTCGGCGATAGCCTCGCTCATAGCCTCGATCAGGCCCTGGAAGCGGTGGCCGATGTCGGGCAGATCGACCTGCACCTGCTTGCCGCCCTCATACTTGAAGGCCTTCTGGCTGAACAGATTGATGTACACGGGGGTGCCGTCGTCGAGCTTCGCCGGGACGACGCAGGGGCAGACGGTGGAGCCGAACTTTATCTTCATGTCCTCGAGAATCTTGAAGTAGTTCGCGTTCTCCAAATCGCACTTCGAGACGAAGACCATCGTTGCCTTGCCGTTCTTGCGGGCCAGCTGGAACGCTTTTTCCGCACCGACGGTCACGCCGCTGCGGCCCGACACGCACACCAGCACACTCTCGGCCGCACGGATGCCCTCGTACTCGCCTGCCTCAAAGTCGAACAGGCCCGGAGCGTCGATGAGGTTGTACTTGATGCCCTCATACTCCACCGGCACGACCGATGCCGACAGACTGGCCTTCCGCTTTGCTTCCTCGGGGTCAAAGTCCGAAATCGTGGTGCCGTCCTCGACCCGGCCCATACGCTCGGCAGCGCCCGAAAAATAGACCAATGCCTCGGTCAGCGTCGTTTTGCCGCTGCCGGCATGGCCTGCGATCAAGATATTACGGATGTTGTTGCTTGCGTATTTCATATCGGTTTTTCCCTCATTTCCGCCGCACAGAGCATTCTCTCTGTTTTTGTGGCATATTTTACAAAGATAATACCACACTTCAAACGATTTTTGAATATTTCATTTGAAATTTTCGGCTTTTACCCTGCCAAACTTCCCAGCTTTGTTTTGTGCATTTTGCCTTGAGGGCAAATATTTTATTGTAAAAGCTGCCGTAGCACGCTATAATAGGGCCACCGAACCCAATTTTTATGCAGAACAAGGAGCACCACACGATGAAACGCACGGATTACATCAACTGGGACGAATACTTCATGGGCATTGCCCTGCTCACGGCCATGCGCTCCAAGGACCCCAGCAGTCAGGTGGGCGCCTGCATCGTCAGCCCGGAAAACAAGATCCTCTCTCTGGGCTACAACGGTATGCCCATCGGCTGCGACGACGACGCCATGCCGTGGGAGCGGGAGGGTGAGCCGCTGAATACGAAATATATGTACGTCTGCCACGCCGAGCTGAACGCCATCCTCAACAGCGCCCACAACAACCTCAAGGGCGCGCGGGTGTACGTCACCCTCTTCCCCTGCAACGAGTGTACCAAGGCCATCATCCAGTCCGGCATCGCCGAGGTCGTCTACTACAGCGACAAGTACCACGACACCGATTCCAGCGTAGCTGCGCGGTTCATGTTCAAAAAGGCCGGCGTCCGGCTCACCCCCTATCAGCCCAGCGGGCGGAAGATGGAGCTGGAGTTGTAAGATGTTAAATTTTTTCATAGCACCTTGATTTTTGCATTGGATCGCAATTTTGACAGGTGGGGTCAAGTGCTTCCTCTTGACCCCACCTTTGCTCTGTATTATAATAGGGTCTGTGAAAGTATAAATATTCAAATTTTGGCGCATAGAGAGGAATATATACAATGAATCTTACGAACCGCAGCTTTTTGAAGCTTCTCGATTACACTCCCGAAGAGATCGAAGGTCTGCTTGACCTCGCCGCCGACCTGAAGGCAAAGAAAAAGGCCGGCATCCGCCACGATGCTCTGCGCGGCAAGAACATTGCCCTTATCTTCGAAAAGACCTCCACCCGCACCCGCTGCAGCTTTGAGGTCGCCGCCCACGACCTGGGCATGGAAGTCACCTACCTCGACCCGTCGGGCAGCCAGATCGGCAAAAAGGAGTCCATCGCCGACACCGCCCGGGTGCTGGGCCGGATGTTCGATGGCATCGAGTACCGCGGCTACGGCCAGAGCATCGTGGAAGACCTGGCCCACTACGCCGGTGTGCCGGTGTGGAACGGCCTGACCAACGAATTCCACCCCACCCAGATCCTTGCCGACTTCCTCACCATCCGGGAGCACTTCGGCCACCTCAAGGGCATCAACTTCGTTTACTTCGGCGACGCCCGCTACAACATGGGCAACAGCCTGATGGTGGGCTGCGCCAAGATGGGCCTCAACTTCACCGCCTGCGCCCCCAGGAAGTACCAGCCGGACGCTGCACTGGTGGAGCAGTGCAAGGCCATCGCCGCCGAGACGGGTGCGGCCATCTCCTTCGAGGAAGACCCTTCCAGGGCCGCAAAGGGCGCAGACGTCCTCTACACCGACGTCTGGGTGTCCATGGGCGAGCCGGTCGAGGTCTGGGCCGAGCGCATCAACGACCTGGCCGCATATCAAATCAACCAGAACCTGATGAATATCGCCGGCCCCAAGGCCGTGTTCATGCACTGCCTGCCCGCCTACCATGACCACAAGACCACCGTGGGCAGGGAGATGGGCGAGCGCTTTGGCCGCGACGCGATGGAGGTCACCGACGAAGTCTTCGAAGGCCCCCAGAGCATCGTCTTCGACGAGGCCGAGAACCGGATGCACACCATCAAGGCTGTCATGGCGGCCACGCTGGGCTATAACGGCTAAATCATCCGTTTACTCTTTCTTCAGTTGTTCCAAAACACTGCTCAAATACTCCGGAAAGAAATATTTCAGCTCTTCATGGGTGGGATAGTGCTTTACATCCGTATGCACTTCCACGCCTGCCGCTGTCAAATCTTCCAACAGCGCCCTAATGTGCTCTTCGTAGGTGTGCTCTTTATCTGAGTAGTGAATATATACGCGCTGCGTTTTTGCCGCTGTATCTTCCCGAATGCGCTGTTTCAGTCGATGATTCAGCGCATTTTTGTTTTTCTCCGTAACCGGTCCACCCAGAATTTCTTCCAACGTAGGACGGAACTTTTCGCTGTCCAGATAGTTTCCTAAAAAATACTGCGGAGCCGCGACTACCATCACAGAGTTTGGATAATGAATACCAAAATTCAGTGCTGCATATCCGCCCTTGCTTGAGCCGCTGAACACGATGTATTTGAACAGCGTTCTGCTCTCCGCAATGCACCTGTCAATCAGCTCGAATACTGCCGTCTCTACGGCATGATTTTCCTTGCAGCCAAGATAATACACACCCAGCTGTCTCGGCCCGAAATCATCCTTGATCAAAAGTCGGTTCACGCCGCATTCTTTCAGCGTCCGCACCTGATTATACCGGGGACCTGCGTCGTTGCACGCCTGAAAGCTCACCACCAGAATATCGCTCTTTTTGCAGGGAAAAAACATATACCGAAGTGTCTGACCATCCTGCGCCGTAAATTCTTTCTCATTCCACCGCTGGACAGCCTCCGTATAGATTCGGTTCACGCCGCGATGCCAAAACGAACGAATGTTCATGCTCTCACCTCAAAGACATTATAACATTCCCTCTGGTTGTTTTCCAGATTCACCGCCGGGATGTTCCTTCGATTTTTTCTTGCAAAAAACGCCCTCTGCCCGTATAATGGTAAGACAACACTTTCTTGCTGATAAAGGAGGCCCACAATGGGCGGAGGACACATTTCGCGCCCCGATTTCGGGATGCCGCAGCCCGACCCGGCCTACCCGCTGACGGAGTTTTACTGCCTGTTGCAGCGAGCCTTAGACCGGGAGGGCGTTTTTGCCCTGCCCGCGCTGTATGCACAGTTCCGCGCTCCGGCCCGGCGTATCTACGCCGACGAGGCGGCGGATTTTCTCACCCTCTCCCCCGACGAAGAGGTAGGTTCTGCCCGTCTGCTGGCCCCGGCGCAGCTGCAGCTGCTCTATTCCTCCCTGCACGTCATGCCGGATGGTGCGCCCGCCGCGCTGCTGCTCACCGAAGAATGCACCCGGACGGTATACGCCGTCCAGCTGCTGCCGCCCTTCGTCTGGGAAGACCCGCTCCCTCCCCTTCCGGACGCTCCGGCGGCTCTGAGCCTCACCCTTACCATGCGGG
>ERZ809146.1360-NODE-1360-length-10653-cov-3.843084_pt1 | contig 10653 bp, 9 predicted proteins | sample MGYA00520794_ERZ809146 | MGnify/ENA primary metagenome ERZ809146 (study PRJEB31570, sample SAMEA3212995) | Homo sapiens | biome: human-gut; feature: human gut; material: fecal | place: Sweden | collected 2011 ... | reverse complement strand
AGTGTTCTGTGGATTTTGAAACGGATGAGGATGCGGGAATGATCCGTGTATTTTGCACGGTAAAAACAGAGGGAAAAACAGGTGTGGAGATGGAGGCACTGACAGGTGTTCAGGTGGCACTTCTGACTATTTATGACATGTGCAAGGCAATTGACAAGCACATGGTTATGTCTGATATCCATCTGGAAGAAAAAACAGGAGGCAAAAGCGGAGATTTCTGCTTTGAGGAAAAATGATAGACAGGTGCGGAAGAAATATTGATTATCTCAGGATTTCCGTAACTGACAGATGTAATTTGCGGTGTATTTATTGTATGCCGGAGGAGGGAGTGCAGCATGTGGAGCGCTCCCTCATTTTGCAGGAAGAGGAAATTTTGAGGATTTGCCGGGTGATGGCAGAGCTGGGAATCCGGAAGATCAAGCTTACCGGCGGGGAGCCGCTGGTGCGGCCGCGGATGCCCCTGCTGGTGGAAAAACTGAAAAACATGCCGGGGATCGAGAAGGTGACTCTGACTACAAATGGTGTGCTGCTGAAAGAGCAGATGAGGGATTTTGCCCAGGCGGGACTGGACGGATTGAATATCAGTCTGGATACTATGGACAAGGCCTGCAGCAGACGGATCACCAGAAGGGATGAGCTTGGACGGACACTTGAGGGGATTTCAGAGGCGCTGAAGTATCCGGAAATTTCATTGAAGATCAACTGTGTGCCTCTTGGGATTCCGGAGCAGGATCTCTGCCGGGTGGCGTTTCTTGCAAAAGACCATAAGGTGCATGTGCGGTTTATTGAGATGATGCCTATTGGAATGGGAAAAGAATTTCATGGGGTGTCGGAGGAGGAACTGCTTGGGATCCTTGGGGAAAAACTTCCGCGGTTTTCGCCGTATGTGGGGGAGCCGCTTGGAAATGGTCCCTGCCATTATTATGATGTGGATGGCTTTTCCGGGAAGATCGGATTTATCAGTGCGGTGAGTCATAAGTTCTGCGGGGAGTGCAACCGGATCCGGCTGACTTCCCAGGGGTTTTTGAAGACTTGTCTGCAGTATGCGGCGGGGCGGGATCTTCGAGGGGTAATCCGCAGTGGTGGTTCGGATGAAGAGCTGAAAGCTGTGATCCTGGAGGCTCTGGCGGAGAAACCGGACGGGCATGCTTTTGGCGGAGGGTTGGAGAAACAGAAGGATGATAAGACGGAGAAGCTTTGTATGGCTCAGATCGGAGGTTGAGTGATGAAGAGAGTTGCGGTGATCACTTCTAGTGATAAGGGTTACAGAGGGGAACGTGAGGATCTTAGCGGGCCGGCTGCGAAAGAGATTGTGGAAGCGGCAGGGTATGTGGTTGTTTCTATGGATGTTTTGCCGGATGACCGTGGGTTGCTGAGTGCACGGATGGCTGAGATTGCGGATCAGGGTCTGGCGGAGCTGATCTTGACTACGGGTGGTACCGGGTTTTCACAGAGGGATGTGACACCGGAGGCTACGGAGGATGTGATCGAGCGGCGTGTGCCGGGGATCCCGGAGGCGATGCGGGCGTTTAGTCTGACGATCACGAAGCGGGCGATGTTGAGCCGGGCTACGGCTGGGATCCGGAAGGGAACGCTGATCGTTAATCTGCCAGGGAGTCCTAAGGCTGTGCGGGAGTGCCTGGGTGTGATTATTGACTCGCTGGGGCATGGGATTGAGATTTTGACCGGTGAGGCTGGTGAGTGTGGACGGTAGTGTGTGGTGTATACTTAGACTAACGAACGGACGCCCAACGGAGGCAGGGCCAGTACGGTGACACGCTGCGCGGCCTGTTCGGCTGCGTCGCTGATTTGCTGCCATTCGCGCCAACTCGCCTGCGGCTCAAACAGGGCGCTCGGTGGCAGCAGCTATACTCGCCTCTCGACGGCCGCTCCGCTAACGTCACCGTACTGGCCCTGCCTCCGTTGGGCTGGCTGTTGGATGTGGTAGGTTTTATGATTAAAATTCATCTCTAGCGATTCATAATTCCTGAGGCTTGAGAGTTACATGTGGTAGGTTTTGGAAATCAATATTGCTGGTGTGATATAGGAATAAATTTGGTAATGATGTGTGATTAATAGGAGTTTGCTATGGGAAAAGTACTTGCGGTTTGTATCAGTGAGAAGAAAGGAACACAGAAGAAGAATGTCGGGTCTGCGGTTTTTGTGGAGGACTGGGGGCTTGAGGGGGATGCTCATGCTGGGAAGTGGCATCGGCAGGTGAGTCTTCTTTCCGGTGAAAAGATCGATGCATTTCGTGCAAAGGGCGCAGAGGTTGAGGATGGTGCTTTTGGTGAGAATCTGGTTGTGGAAGGGATTGATTTTGCAAAGCTTCCGGTTGGCACCAGATTTCGTTGTGGTGAGGTTGTGCTGGAGCTGACTCAGATCGGAAAGGAGTGCCACAATGGCTGTGCTATTTTTCAGAAGATGGGTGAGTGCATCATGCCCCGGGAAGGTGTGTTTACAAGAGTGCTGAAAGGTGGAAAAGTTTCTGTCGGTGACGAGATGTCTGTGGATAAGGCTATGATTTTTGATACCCATGCCCATTATGACGATGAGGCTTTTGACGAGGATCGGTTTGAGATGCTTGAGAGTATGCAGGAGAACGGGATTGGGCATATTGTGGATGTGTGTGCTTCCGTGGGACATTTTGACCGGGTTTATGATTTGGTGGAAAAGTATCCGTTTGTTTATGGTGCAGTGGGGGTTCATCCGGATGATGCGGATAAGGTAGATGCAGCTGTTCTGGATGAGATCCGAAAATATTGCGACATGGAAAAGACAGTAGCCGTAGGCGAGATCGGCCTGGATTATTACTGGCATAAGGAGAGGGAAGAGCACCTTCTTCAGCAGAAAGTATTCCGCCAGCAGATGGACATCGCCCGTGAAAAGAAGCTCCCATTTATGATCCATAGTCGGGATGCAGCGGAGGATACGCTGAATATTGTGAGAGAGTATATGAGGGATGGAATGTATGGAGGGATCATCCATTGCTTTTCCTATAGTAAGGAGATCGCAAGGGAATACCTGAATATGGGACTCTACCTGGGAATCGGTGGAGTGGTTACTTTTAAGAATTCACGGAAGCTGAAAGAAGTGGTGGAGTACGCACCCTTGAATCAGATCCTGCTTGAAACCGATTGCCCGTACATGGCACCTGTGCCAAATCGTGGAAAGAGAAACAGCTCCCTGTATCTGCCGGAGGTTGTGAAGACGATTGCAGAGATTAAGGGTATAAGCTGCGAGGAGGTTGTGGCTGTGACGGAGAGTAATGCGATGAAGGTGCTGAATTTAATTTAATAAATTTCAGAGATGTTATTGGGGTATGAGTAATAAACGAATATTCAATTGATTTTGCTGAAGATAAAATGAAGAAAGAGCTGTTGCGTGACAGGTGAATAAATCATCTGTTTCGCAGTAGCTCTCTTTTTATATTTAAAGAGAATAAGTTAATGACAAGCGCTCATATATGAGCGCACCATATTGGAACAATATATGATAAAATAAATATGTTCTTTCAAGAAAGTCAGATATAGTAGGAGGTGATAACTGTGAAACTCAGAAAAGCTAAAAATATCATAATACAGGAGGAGGTACCATAGGATGGAAGACTACGAAATTTGGGGATATGCTGTTTCTAAAATGAGGGAAAAAAGAGGCATAACGCAAGGAAAGCTTGCTGAGCAATTAGGATATTCAAGTTCTCATTTTAGAAGATTTGAGAAAGGCCAAATCCCCAACCCGTCTTACCGGATGATGATCAATATAGGAGAAATTCTTCACATGGATATGTTGGGAATCACTGATCAAGTGCGGGAATTTGAAGAACAGATAGATAAGAATTATGGCAAGGATGACTCTGCGAATGGAAAAGTGAAAAAGAAAATAGAAAAATTAATCATAAATAATGATTGATTAATCAAGAGTGTGCGGGGAGTAAGTTGAATTTGGTTAAAATATATTTTTATTAGATTTGGTGAAACCCGCCACTATGAGAAAATATGACTTTAAGAAGTTTGTTTCTATGAAAAACTGTACTATGGTTTGAAAATGATGTTTTGAAATAAAATTAAAAATCGAGAAATCTGAGGAAAAATCTTGACTGAACTGAAAGAACATTATATAGTATATACATACTATACGTTAATACATCATAAGTTCAAATAACGATTTATCGAACACGTCATTGAAGAAATGACCCACAGTGTGTGGAAATGAGAGCTATCGGTTTTTCCGGTAGCTCTTTTGTTTTGCAAAAATACAAGAAACAGATAAAAAATATTCAGAATTAATAAAAGTATGATAAAATTAAACAAAATACTTGATAAGGAGGCCGCGATGGAGAAGGATTATTTTTTAGGTTTGGATATGGGAAGTGGATCTGTTGGATGGGCGGTTACAGATGACCAGTATCGTGTATTGCGTGCTCATGGAAAAGCTATGTGGGGAACCAGATTATTTGAGTCTGCAAATACGGCTGAAGATAGGAGGATTAATCGAACAGCCAGAAGGCGACTGGATCGAAGAAATCAGAGAATTGAATGGTTACAGGAAATTTTTGCAGAAGAGATTAATAAGAAAGATTCTGGATTTTTCAGGCGTATGAAGGAAAGCCGTTATTATCCTGAAGATAAAAGAGATGAAAATGGAAATTGTCCGGAATTACCGTATGCACTATTCATAGATGAAGATTTTACAGACAAAGAGTATCATGAGAAATTTCCAACGATTTATCATTTAAGAAAATATCTTATGCAAACGCAGGAGACACCGGATGTACGTCTTGTTTATCTGGCGCTGCATCATATGATGAAGCATAGAGGCCATTTTCTGCTGAAGGGTAATATAGAGCAAATAAGAGAATTCAGAACAACATTTGATCAATTTCTGAAAGTAATAAGGGATGAAGAAATAGGTTTTGCAAAAACGATTGATGAAGAAATATATGAAAAAATAGAAGAAACTTTAAAAGATGTAAGCCTGACTAAGTCAGCGAAAAAAACAAAACTTATAAAAATTCTTCAAGTTACCTGTCCGGAAGAAAAAGAATTACTGGCATTGATATCGGGCGGAACTGTAAAATTAAGCAATATTTTTAATGATAAATCTTTGGATGAGTGTGAAAGACCGAAACTTTCTTTTGCAGATGCAGGTTTTGATGATTATGCAGGTGAAATACAGACAAGTTTGAATGAAAAATATCTGATCATTGAAAGCGCAAAAGCAGTATATGATTGGGCTGTGTTGGCGGATATTCTTGGTAATTATTCCTGTATTTCAGACGCAAAAGTGCAATTATATAAAAAACATAGGAAAGATTTGCATCGCCTGAAGGCGTTTGTAAGGGATAATCTTTCAAAAGAAGTATATAGAGAGATATTTTCAGATGTAAGTGGTAAACATAAAAATTACTGTTCATATGTTGGAATAGCAAAGATAAACGGAAAAAAGAAGAATATTGAAGGAAAAAAATGTACAAAAGAGGATTTCTACGGATACCTGAAAAAAAGTGTAATTGCACGCATTGATGATCTGGAAAAAACAGAATGGTTAAAGCAGGAACTGGAAGCTGGCAATTTTTTGCCTAAACAGACAACAGGAGAAAATAGTGTTGTTCCTTATCAGGTGCATTTATATGAGTTAAATGCGATGATATCAAATCTGGAGGATAAGATTCCGTTGTTCAAAAAAGATGGAGAAAAAATCCGGAAGATTTTTACTTTTAGGATTCCTTATTATGTAGGACCGTTAAACGGAATCTCTGTAAATGGAAAAACAACGAATTGGGCAGAGAGAAAAGCAGGAAAAATATATCCGTGGAATTTTAGCGATATGATAAATGAAGAGATCAGTGCGGAAAGATTTATCCGTCGTATGACCAACAAATGTACATATCTTGATCATGAAGATGTACTCCCCAAATATTCGTTATTATACAGCAAATTTGACGTGCTTAATGAACTTAATAATGTTCGGGTAAATGGTGAAGTATTATCTGTAGAATGGAAACAGAGGATTTATGTAGATGTATTTCAAAGATACCGTAAGGTCACACAGAAGAAACTGAAGGATTATCTGAGAAAAGAAGGACTCATAAGTGAAAATGCTGTTATTACGGGAATTGATGGCGATTTTAAAGGTTCACTGACAGCATATCATGATTTTAAAGAGAAACTAACAGGTGTGATTTTAAACGAAAAAGAGAAAGAAGAAATTATTTTAAATATTACTCTTTTTGGTGATGCACGTTCATTGTTAAAGAAAAGGCTTGAAAAAATCTGCCCACAATTGACAGATAGACAGAAAGAAAGCTTGAGTAATTTATCGTACAGGGGATGGGGACGATTATCTGAGAAATTTTTAAGTGGAATTACAAGCCCTGCATTGGCGGGTGAGGAATGGACGATTATAAGAGCTCTTTGGGAGACTCAGGATAATCTTTCACAGCTTCTTGGATCGAAATATTTATTTAGGAAAGCAGTAGAAAAAGAAAATGGAGAATTAGAGAAGCAGGAGATCACATATCAGTCTGTAAAGGAACTATGTATTTCTCCGGCTGTAAAGAGACAGGTATGGCAGACTTTATTAATTGTAAAAGAGATTTGTAAAATAAAGGGAAATCCACCAAAACGAGTTTTTTTAGAAGTTGCACGGGAAAAGACAAATAGTGGAAGAACGGAATCCAGGAAAAAGAGATTGCAGGAATTTTATAAATATTGCCGTACACATGAAAAAGAGCTGTATGATGAAAAAATACAGGGTGAGTTGGAAAATAGTTCGGATGCAGATTTAAGAAGTGATAAATTGTTTCTGTATTATACACAGATGGGAAGATGTATGTATACAGAAGAACGTATTGATATAAACGAATTATGGGATAATCAGAAATACGACATAGATCATATTTATCCGCAATCAAAAACAATGGATGACAGTATAGACAATCGTGTACTTGTAAAAAGAACAGCAAATCAGGAAAAAACAGATATATATCCAATTCAGGCAAAGATACGGGAAAGCAGGAGAGCTTTTTGGAAACAGTTGCAGTTAGCAGGACTGATCTCACTGGAAAAATATAAGAGGTTAACCCGTGCTACAGAATTTGAACCAGGAGAGTTGGCAGATTTTATTTCAAGACAGTTAGTAGAAAACCGGCAGACAACGAAGGTTGTAGCAGACATTTTAAAACAGGCATTACCAGAGACGGAAATAGTTTATGTGAAGGCAAGGACAGTTTCTGATTTTCGGCGTAGATTCGAGTTTGTCAAGATAAGAGAAATGAATGATCTTCATCATGCGAAAGATGCCTATTTAAATGTGGTTGTTGGAAATACGTACCTGATAAAATTTACAAAAAGTCCGGTGAATTTTATTGAAAGTCATTCAAATCGAAGCTATAACCTTAAAAAGTTGTTTACAGATGGTAAGGTAGAAAGAAATGGAGAAATAGCCTGGGTTTCTGGTAAGAATGGAACAATTGGAACTGTTCGGGCTGTTATGAAAAAGAATAATATTCTAGTTACACGTAGAGTTCATGAAGCTACGGGTGGATTGTTTGATCAGCAGCTTATGAAAAAAGGTAAAGGGCAGATTCCGATTAAAGGAAGTGATAACAGGCTGCAGAATATTGCAAAATATGGCGGGTACAATAAAGAAGCAGGAGCTTATTTTGTTTTGGTGGAATCTGATGATAAGAAAGGTCAGAAAAAACGTACAATTGAGTATATTCCTATTCGATTGAAGAAACAGGTGGAAGAGAGCAAAGAGAAGCTGTGCAGGTATTTGATTGAAGAAAAAGAGCTGATTAATCCTGTTGTTTTGCTTGATAAAATTAGATTTGATTCATTGTTCCAAATTGATGGATTCTTTATGTGTGTTACTGCAAGACAGGCAAAACAATTAGTATTAAAAGGTGCAATTCAGTTAGTATTATCACCACAAAATGAGGTTGTTTTAAAGAAAGTAATTAAGTTTATTAATCGCAGGAAAGAAAATAAAGAAGTTAAAGTTTACAAGTCAGATAACTTAGATTCTACAATGTTAAATGCGCTATACGATGAATTTGCATATAAGCTTAATAATACAGTTTATAGTAATCGTTTGGGAGGATTGGGGAAAAAGATTTTAGCTAAAAAAGATAAATTTAACAGTTTAGAAATAGAAGAGAAATGTCAGGTGTTATATGAAATTTTACATATTTTTCAATGTAACAGAATAAGTGCGGATTTGAAATTAATTGACGAGAAGGCGGGGGGAGTTTTGACAATGAGTAAGAATATATCCAGTTATGAAAATGTTTGTATTGTAAATCAGTCACCAACAGGTATTTATGAACAAGTGATTGATTTACAGAATTTATGAGTTGGCGAGTAGTTGTCATTTCTAAGCGTGCAAAATTGGATTATCAATTAGGATATATGGTAGTACGAAATGAGGAAGTGACAAAAATCCATCTTGGGGAAATATCAACTGTTCTAATTGAGTCTACAGCAGTGTCAATTACGACCAGTTTATTGACTGAACTGACAAAAAAGAAGATTAAAGTAATTTTTTGTGATGAGAAAAGAAATCCATCTTCTGAATTGATCGGATATTATGGAAGCCATGATACCAGTAATAAAGTTCGAAAGCAGATTCAGTGGAATCGTAACATCAAAGATGCAGTATGGACAGAAATTGTAACAGAGAAAATACGAAAGCAAAAGGAACTGTTGGAATACCTGGGAAAGGAGGAATCGGGAGTACTGCAGTCGTATTTAAATGAGATTTGCTGGAAGGATGAGACAAACAGAGAAGGACACGCTGCAAAAGTATATTTTAATGCATTGTTTGGGCTTTCATTTACCAGAACGGAAGATTGTTTAGTAAATGCGGCATTAAATTATGGATATAGTATTATTCTATCTGCTTTTACAAGAGAAATTGTTGCAGGCGGATACATCACGCAGCTGGGATTGTTTCATGATAATATGTTTAATCAGTTTAATTTTGCTTCGGATCTGATGGAACCATTCCGTATTTTGATTGACCGCGAAGTGGTAAATATGCCCATGACAGAATTTGCACAGGATGAAAAAATGCGCCTTGTGGATATTTTAAATCAGGAAGTTGTGATAGATGGAAGGAAACAGTATGTGAATAATGCGATTAAGATATACTGTAAAAGTGTGTTTGATGCATTAAATGAGAATGACAGTGCTTTGATCCGATTTTATAAATTTGAGTTATAGGTTTATGAGAGTATTGGTATTTTTTGACCTTCCGGTGGTTACGTCAGAGCAACGACGTGAGTACACTAAATTCCGGAAATTCTTACTTAAAAACGGATTTTTGATGCTACAGGAGTCTGTGTATTGCAAAATTGCATTGAATGGAACTGGGGTAAAGAGTATTGTAGACAGTATACATAAAAATAGTCCACCGGAGGGGTTGGTTCAGTTACTGTCTGTGACAGAGAAACAATATTCAAAAATGGATTTAATTGTTGGAGAAGTAAAGTCGGAAGTTTTGGATAGTGATGAAAGGCTGGTGATTTTATGAAACTTGCGCATTTGGATATGGAGAACACGATAGAGTTGGATTGCAGAAAAACAACAGAGTGGATTATTGAATCACCAGTTCTTTTTCAAAAATATGTACATCTTCTAAATTCACAGGTAAACGGTGAAGAAGGAGAATTTGTTCTATCAAATGACGACACAATCCTTGATATTGAAAAATGCATGGAGGTAGTTGTGAATCCATTTGCTTTAGATTTTGAAGATCGTCGAATTCAGAAAAAACTGTATTCGCAGCTTCAGAAAGCAGCATATGGCGAAGAAATGTTTATGGATACACAGAAGATGAATGCGGAGTTACAAAGTTATATTTTTAGGCTGGAGAATATTTGTGGGTATGATATTGAAATAGACACAGCTATGGATGTTCAACTGGTGTTTAAGGCATTGGGAGTAAAGATGGAAGGAGGAGAATATAATTTTACTGAGAAGCTTGTACAGTATATGAAGATTATGGCAGAGTTGATGGGAAAGAAAGTGCTTGTTTTTGTAAATATAAGATCCTATCTTGAAAATGAGCAGATCCAGGAACTGATAAAAAATGCTGTGTATAATGAAATTTCATTATTATTTATTGAAAACATACAAAGATACTTCTCAAAAACGGAAAATTATTATATAATTGATAAAGATGGATGTGAAATCTATTGATTAAAACTGTTTGGATACTATAACGTATGTGCGTGTGAGGCACTTCATTTTTGAATTTGAGGTTTGAGAATGATGTAAAAACGTATAGTATTCAAACTATACTTCTTTCCGCACTGTTCACACTGAAGTTTGAGAATGATGTAAAAACGTATAGTATTCAAACTGCTTATGCGCATTCGATATCGAAACTACAGTTTGAGAATGATGTAAAAACGTATAGTATTCAAACTACTTCGCCGCATGTTATATTTACCAAACGGTTTGAGAATGATGTAAAAACGTATAGTATTCAAACCAATTAGGGCATTGTTGGAAGAGTGTATCGGTTTGAGAATGATGTAAAAACGTATAGTATTCAAACCCTAGTCCTGTCGCACAACGTCCTTATCACGTTTGAGAATGATGTAAAAACGTATAGTATTCAAACCATTTTTTCTTGTTTCCATAA
>ERZ809146.1357-NODE-1357-length-10671-cov-3.607762_pt1 | contig 10671 bp, 9 predicted proteins | sample MGYA00520794_ERZ809146 | MGnify/ENA primary metagenome ERZ809146 (study PRJEB31570, sample SAMEA3212995) | Homo sapiens | biome: human-gut; feature: human gut; material: fecal | place: Sweden | collected 2011 ... | reverse complement strand
ATATACCTCATACCAATCCGCTATTTGTGCCATCTCCAAGAAGCGTTTTGAGAAATTTAATTTTGATGCTTCAAAACGGACAATTATTTAAGGCAATAGAATATTCTTTTCTAAGAATTACCGTTGCAACAATTCTTTCTGGTGCTATTTCATTTCCGATAGCACTTCTTATATATAACTCAAATCTCGCAAAAGACATTTTAAATCCGGTCATCAGTGTTATGAGGTATATCCCAGTTACAGCATTTTATCCTTTATTGATCATGTGGTTCGGAATAGATGAATTAATGAAAATTGTATTTTTGTTTATTGCCACATTCGTATATATGATGCCATCAGTTGTCCTATGTTTGGAAGAAGTAAGTCAGGACTTAATTGAAACAGGATTAACGATGGGGATGAATAAATTGCAAACTATATTCAGAATACAGATTCCAGCATCTCTTCCAAGTGTTTTAAATAGCTTCTTAATGATGTACGGTATAGGATTTACTTATATTGCAGTGACAGAAACCATCAACGCTAAATATGGATTGGGATACATCATTCAGCAGTCGTCTTCAAGAGGAAGAACAGACTTAGTTTTTATGGCAATTATAGTAATTATGATAATTAGTGTTTTATTCGATTTTTCGGCTAAAAAGCTGGTGAAGCATGTCTTTAAATGGAGGTATGTCAATGATTGAATTAAATAAGTTATCTACTGGTTATAGTAGAGACAAACCATTGCTCAAAGATTTCAATTATAAGTTTGATGCAAAAATATATGGGGTATTAGGAGAATCTGGTTGCGGTAAAACTACCTTACTAAGAACAGTCGCAGGATTAATTAAACCGATAGGTGGTCAGGTTCTCGTGGATGGGAATATTGTAACTAAAGCGAGCAAAAACAATATTTACATGATGCATCAGAATTATACCTCATTTGACTGGCTGAAGTGCTTAGACAATGTTCTAATCTCAAAAAAAATAAGAGGAAAATTAGAAGAAAAGGATGTAGCGGAAGCAAAAGAGCTTTTGTCTCTGGTCGGGCTAAACAAAAGTATGGAGAAATATCCAAAGCAACTTTCCGGCGGAATGAGACAGAGATTAGCTTTAGCAAGAACTTTATTCGCAAATCCAGATGTAGTGCTTATGGATGAGCCACTATCAGCACTTGATTCTTGCACGAGAAATAAAATGCAGAATCTAATCGTAGAGCAGCACCAAAAAAGCAACAACACGATAATTATGGTAACACATAGCAAGGAAGAAGCTAAAAAAATGTGTGATGTAATTATAGAATTTTAAAGGAGAAAACGGATGAGATTTTTAAAAGGATTTTTCGTGGAAGAGGTTCCGCAGGAGGAAGATTATGATTTTGGACAGATTATCGAAGATGTGGACGTTGGAGGAGCAGAACTTGATGCAGTTCGTACAGATACCTTAATTGAAGACATTTATTCCCAAAATGAACTGGCGGATAAAACAAAATCTATCTTTAAAATCGAGGAGCTCATCAATTCGCTTCCTAAAGAGATGGTTACTGAAACAAAACGAAATTCCGTACTTGCAACGCTTGAAGTATTTGGGCTTAATGAGTCGGATGTAGAGAATGACGGAATGAAGAGAACAGAAATACTCAATAGTATTCTGATTAAAATTTCAGAAGAAGCAGACAAGTCCATTAGAGAAAAGGAAGAGGAAATCGAGAATCATAAAAAAGAAATCGAGCGCTTAGAAAAAGAAATTTCGGCGCAGCAGCTCGAATTGAAATCTTCGCAGGCAACTATCGAAGCAGAAAATAAAAGGATTGTTGACCTTATTAAATTTATCAAAGGAGAGAACGAGTAATGGAATTAAGTAAACTTATTTTTATTGTTGCAGTTTTCATTGTTGTTTTAATCTTTATCCTGTTCCCAGAGGCGAGGACATTATTTTCAGGATTTACAAGATTATTTATTAAAGATATGGCAACAACACCGGAGGGCGCAGAGGCGATTTACGGAGAAAAAATTAATCAGGCGCAGGATGCTTATGGTAAAGCAGATAACGCATATCGTATTGCCGCAGGGAAACTGAGTAATGCAAAAAAGGAAACTGAGAATCTTAAAACAAAACTACATAGGGTAGAGACAGAATGTGAATCTCTTGTAAAATCCGGGAAAATTGATTTAGCTCAGTTAAAAGCGGAAGAAAGAGAAGAAATTATTGCCGATATAAAAAGACACGCTGAATTAGTGAAAGCTTATGAGGACGCAGCAAATACGGCAAAAGAAGCGCAGGAAATGTGCGAAAAAAATCTTCGTAAATTGAGAAGAGAGAGTAAAGAAGTTGTAGAGAATATGAAAGTTAAGAAACAGTTAAAAGAAGTTTATGACGATATGGATGAGCTGAAAAATGTAACGGCAACAGACAAACTTCTCGACTCTGTTAGAGATAAAAATAAGGACTTAGATGCAGTTGTTGAAGGAGCTAAAGTGGTTCACAACAATAAGTTGTCTACGAGATTGACGAAAGCGGAGGTGGAAGCAAGAAAGACTAGCGGTAACGATTATTTAGAGAGCTTAAAGAAAAAATACAATAAATAAGAGGAGAAAAGTATGAGTACAAAAAGATTTAGACTTACTAAGGCATCAAAGATTTTAATTGTGGTTCTGGTTATGGCATTAATTGGAGGCGCGATTTTTGGAGGAGTGAGAAGTGGTTTTATTAAGACAAAATCATTCTCCGACAATCAGAAGTCCAAAAACAAAATTACTCTATTTAAGAGTAGTAAAACAAAGTCATCAGATGATGGAACAATTAATCTTTCTTTAGACGAATGGATTGGTTAGATTCTAGCCCCTACATATTGGAAACAATGTGTTTGAACTCCTTTGAATTGCTGGAATAAAAGAGCATATCCATGCTCACCCTAAAGCTGTTCGAGCTACAGCATAGCCATGAAATAAAGGCAAGTGCGAATGCGACGAAAGTAGAAAGAATCGAACAGATGACATATGGTGAAATAAAAGCATATTTGTTGAAATGCAGATATGTCCTAAGTGTTGAAAGAATGGGAAATCAGCCGCCAAGCTCCGAATAGGAGAAGGTTCAACGACTAAGAGCTTTTAAAATCGTTAAAGCCTGTTGAGGAGTGCCGTATTATATATGGTAGTGATATAGTCTAATCTGCATTGAAAAATGCAGTGTCATTTTAGTATAGGATTTTATGAATATTGATTTTGGTATGGGAAAATATGTTTATAAAATTGAAAATAAAATAAATAAAAAGATTTATGTAGGACAAACAAATAATTTAGACAGAAGAATGCAAGAGCATAAGCACGACGAAAGAAATAATCATCCAATTCATAACGCCATTAAGAAATATGGATGGGAGAATTTCGAAGTTTCTGTTTTATATTATGGAGTCAATTATAACGAAAAAGAGAAAGAATACATAAAATTATATAAAAGCAATAGAAAAGAGTATGGATATAATATAACTGCTGGAGGACAGGATAGTTCTGGAGAAAACAACCCTCAGAGCAAATTGTCTCAGAGCGATGTATATCAAATAATCTCTGATTTAAAAGGAAATAATTCTATTGAATGTATTGCAAAAAAATACAGGACTACAGTAAAAACTATAAGAAATATCAATGCCGGAATTTCTTGGAGAATAGGTTCGCTTCAATATCCTATAAGAAAACGCAAACTAAAAATATTAAATAATGAAGAAGTAAAAGAAATAATTTCATTATTGAAAGATGCGAATAATTCCATAGAAGGAATAGCTGATATGTTCAATATAAAACCATATATTGTTTTGAATATAAATAAAGGAAACACGTATAGGTTGGATTCAGAAATATATCCTATAAGAGAAATTGGAATTCCGGGTAGAGATATCGAAAGAATAGTAGAAATGTTAGAGCAAGAAAATATTCCTATTAAAGAGATTGCAGAAAAATTTAATAAAACACTTTCTCAAATATATAGAATCAACAAAGGAGAGTGCTGGCATAACGATTCATTAAAATATCCTATACGAAAAATGACAGTCGAGCGTAACGAACTCGGCCAATATAAATGTGGAAATCTATTATTGACGCAAATGGAGGCTTAACGACTCAGCCAGATTCCATTTACGGTAAATTAGGAATTAATGTAAACCTTAAAGTCATTAACGACGCAACTCAGTCAAGCAATGCGCTCATTAAAGGAGATTTAAACGCCGCTGGTTACACAATTAATAGAACTGCTTTCTTATCTAAAAAATTTAAAGAGGCAAATAAGAATGTTGTAATGCCATATATCACTAATTACTCTAATGGCGGAGACGGTATTATCGCAAAATCTTCAATTAAAACTGTGAAGGATTTAGTTGGGGCAAAAATTGGAGTTCCGGAATTCTCAGAAGCACAGACGTTAGTTTGCTGGTTTGTAAATCAGTCTGATTTATCCGATAGAGAGAAAAAGGATATTATTAGTAATCTTGTATTGTTCTCTACCGCCGACGATGCGGCTAAAGCATTTTTTGCTGGACAGGTTGATGTGGCTGCAACATGGGAACCGTACTTAACTCAGGCAAAGAACATGACAGATGCACATATCCTCTTTAGTACGGCAAGTTCAACAAATCTTGTCATGGACGGAATTCTTTTTGATGAAGATTTTGCAAAGAATCACTCAGACGTTGTAGAGAAGTTCATTCAGGGTTCGCTTGAAGCAGCAGATATGTACAACAAAGAATTTGATACGGTCAGAAACGTAATGCCAATGTTTAACACTGCATCAGATGAGGATATCAAGTCAAATTGCTCATCTGCTAAGTTAACAACATGGAAAGATAATGTGGATTTACTGAATGGAACTGCAAAGACAATTTATTCAGACATGTGCAAAGTTTGGATGTCAATCGGAGAATCTGTAAATACAGGTTTAGTTGACACCTTATTTGACGATACATATGTCAAGAATATTGCAGATAACTTCGATTCAACAGAAGTATCAAACACAGATACTATGAAAGTGACAAACGACAATAAGGATGACGTAGAAAATACAGAAGCTTTACTTTCCGGTTCGGCATCAGTTACATTTATCAAAAATACTGCAAAATTCTCTGACTCTTCAAAAGCCGCAAAAGAATTAGATAAATTCATTAAGATGGCAAAGGTACTGGATGGGGCAATTATCGAAATTGCAGGAAATACAGACCCAAATCCAAACTCCGATCCAAAAGATACTTACAATAAGAAGCTGTCACTTCAGAGAGCAGAAACGGTTAAGAAATATTTTACTGTTAATGGTGTTTCTGCCGATAGAATTGTTGTAATTGGGAATGGTTCTAAGCATCCAGTCGTAAAGAATGACACAGAAACACATAGAGCAATGAATCGCCGTACTGATGTATCATTTAAGATTATCGAAAGATAATGATTCTGTTAAAAATTAATGCGTTCCTGATTTTTCTGGTTATCTGTTTTCTGACTGGATTTATTGCAGGAAGACGCAAAAGAAAATAAACAAATTTGAGCTGGCTGGCTTTTGTCGGTCAGCTTTCTTACTCAAAAGGAGTTTGAATGCAGGATATAAAAGATTATTGGACAGACAAAGAAAAAAGAGCAGAAATTGCAAAGGCTCATACGAAGGAGATGGAAGAAAAATACTCGAAAGAAATAAAGTATTCCATTGAAAACACAAAGGTTTGTACCTCTATAGATATCTTAAGGACAGAAAAAGAAGAACCAGAGAATACTACGGTAAAAACTCGATTTTATGTCTGCGATATAGATACAGTTGGAGCAATTTTAGAGTTCTCTTCAGAAGATAAAAGAATTGCGGCTTTAAATTTTGCTTCATACAAAAATGCGGGTGGAATGTTCGTCAAAGGAAGTAGAGCGCAGGAAGAATGTCTCTGTCACGAGTCATTTTTATATAATGTGCTAAAAGAAAATGAGTCATATTATGAAGCAAATAGAAAGAATAAAAATCGTGCCCTATATCACAACAGAGCCCTTTATTCTCCAGATGTTATCTTTGAGAGAGAAGGAAGACTTTGTTATTGCGACGTAATTACTTGTGCCGCTCCCAATAAAAGAGCTGCTCAAAAATATTGTAATGTTTCTGATGAAGAAAATTCAAGAGTTTTAGAATCAAGAATCGATTTTATCTTAGATATAGCAAAAAGGCATAAAGTAGATATTCTGGTTCTTGGTGCTTTCGGATGTGGAGTTTTCGGACAAAGCGGAGAGGAAGTTGCAAAAATATTTCATAAGCTGTTGTTGCGAGAAGAATATGGCTGTTTTGAGAGTGTCGTATTTGCTGTTCCTGCGAGTAAAAACGGGAATTTTCAGTGCTTTTACGATTGTTTTAGCGGTGAAATTTTAGAAGTGAAACATAATAGTCGATAATCAGATTTTCTATACGGAGGAATTTTATGTACTGTGCTTATATTACTACTATCAGAAAAATTAGAAAACATAGCAACGCAGACAGATTACAGTGTGTTGAGGTATTTGGGCAGAATGTAATTGTTGATTTGAGTTATAAAGAGGGGCAGAGAGTAGTATTTTTCCCGACAGACGGGCAGTTATCCGCTGAATATGCGGAAGAAAATAACCTTGTAAGAATTAAAGACGAAAATGGAAATAATGTTGGCGGCTACATGGATGAGAACAAAAGAAATGTTACTGCAATCAAATTAAGAGGAGAGAAATCAGAAGGTCTTATTCTTCCAATCGAAACGCTGGCTAAATATACAGATATTGAAAAATTAAAAGATGGAGATCAGATTACCGTCTTAGGCGGTCATGAAATTTGTCGTAAATATATTCCTAGAAAAAATGAGAGAAGCAGTTCTAACCATTCAAGAAGCAAAGGTAGTAAAAGAAAGAATAAGAAGAAATTAGCGGTAGTTTATCCGTTCTTTAAGGAGCATAAAGATACCGCGCAGTTAGCTTATAACATGAACGCTTTTAAGCCGGGCGACACGATTTACATTACTCGTAAAATGCATGGAACTTCTGCTCGAACAGCAAAAACCGTAAAAATTGAGGATAAAAATAGTTTTGTTAGAACATTTCTCCGAATGAAGCCGAAGAAAGAAAAAAATGTTGCTGTTGTGTCTGGAAGTAGAAGGGTAGTTTTAGAAGACGTAACGAGCAATGACGGATATTACTCTGATAATTCATTTAGGAGAAAATACCATGAGTTGCTCAAAAATCGTATTCCAGAAGGAATGGAAATCTTTTACGAAATTGTTGGCTGGGTAAACGAATCAACCCCAATCATGCCGTCGGTTTCAAATAAAAAAGTGAAAGACAAAGAATTTTCAAGAAAGTTCGGCGCTTCAACCGTTTTTGCTTATGGATGCGAGCCGGGGGAATCAGAAATGTATGTTTATAGAATGACGATGACTTCACCAGATGGAACAGTAATTGAACTTCCATGGGAAGCAGTTAAAATTTGGTGCGAGAAACTCGGAGTTAATCATGTTCCAGAACTTGAGAAGTTCATGTTCACAACACAGGAAGACTTGAAAGAAAGGGTAGACAAATACATCACTGGAATGCCTGCGGATGAAATCGGCAAGACCCATATTGCAGAGGGCGTAGTTGTTAGAATTGACAATAGAGAAAGCTTTACAGCCTTTAAAGATAAATGCTTTGAGTTTAAAGTTTGCGAAGGAATTATTAAAGATACGTCCGACGTTCCAGATATGGAAGAAGCTGAAGAAGTTATGGAGGAAAAGGTTAGTGCATAAAGTTAAGCCTCGATTGATTGTAATGGTTGGGCTTCCCGCAAGTGGGAAGTCTAGTTATGCAAAGGAATTAGAAAAGGAGAATCCAATAAATTCAGTTATAGTTTCATCTGAAGCAATAAGGGAAGAGATCTGCGGAAGTATAGAAGATCAATCTAGAAATGGAGAAGTATTTAGAATTTTCCATGAGAGAATCCGAAGAAATCTCGAAAAGAAAAAAGATGTTATTGCAGATGCGACTAATATTACGATGAAATCTCGCCGAGCAATTTTAAACCGCGTTAATGGCTTGGACGTACATAAAGAATGTTATATCATGTCAAAACCATTTGGTGGTTGTTTAGAAGATAATAAAGATAGAGAACACCCAGTTCCAGAAAGGGTTCTGTATAAGCAATTACTTAAATTCCAAATACCCTTTTACGAAGAAGGCTGGGATTACATTTCTATAATATCGTGCGGTAATTCAGATGACTCTTATAGGTTATTTTCTGTCTCAGATTTATTCAGTTTTATGTATCAGTTCGATCAAAAAAATCCACACCACAATAGAACGCTAGACGAACATTGTTCAGAGACATACAAATGTTTTTGCAAAATGAGAGAGTGCGATGCTTATATTTTAAAGCTAATTAATCCTTTTGCTGCAGGAGCACTCCTTCACGATGTTGGGAAAGTGTTCACTCAAAAAATAGATGAAGATGGAGTTGCTCATTACTACGGACATGCGGAAGTCGGAAGTTATATGGTTCTTACCGACTTACGAAAGCCTACTTGTTTGATGGGTGCTAAATACCTTCTTGATTGTTGCTTTTTGATAAATTATCATATGTTGCCGTTTGACTGGAATAGCGAAAAATCTATACTCAAATGGAGAAGTAGATTTGGAGACAAGAAATTTAACATTTTACGAGACTTTCACCAATGCGATATTGCAAGAGGTAAAGTAGAAGAAAAGGAGAAAACTATTGAGAGATGTAAGCAGGATTAAAGAGTTTACAGATGAATTCGCAGAGATTTGGGCCGATGAATTTCCAGATTGGAGGTTTGGACAGTTGATGAATAATTTTTTATCATGGCTGTCTTCATACAAAAAAACAGATTGTTTCTTCCCAGAAGAGAAAGAAATGATGGAATTATTTAGAGAATATGCAGGCAGGAAAACAGGTACTACAGAGGAGTAATATTTGGAGAATTATAGAAAAATCGAAAAAATCAAAACTTTAATCAAAACTCTTAATGAAGCTTCTGAAGTATATTATAACTATGGAAACTCGGTTATGAGTGATGCAGAGTTCGACAAAAAAATAGACGAGCTGAGGAAGTTAGAGTCAGAAACAAAATTTTATTCATCTAATAGCCCTACTCAAAATGTTGGGGCTACAATTCTAAAAAATATCCCAGAAGTAAAACATGATATTCCAATGCTTTCGCTTGATAAGTGCCATTCGGTAGAGGAAGTAGTTGAATTTTCTAAAGGAAAAAATTCTGTTGCCTCTATTAAGCTTGACGGAATGAGTGTCCGACTAATTTACAAAGATGGAGAACTTTTTAAGGCGGTTTCAAGGGGAAATGGAATTATTGGAAACGATATTACGGAAGCCGCTAAACAGTTTACGAATGTACCGCTACATATAAACAAAGAAGGCATCTATAAAATAAATGGCGAAGCGCTTATTAAACTTGATGACTTTAAAGAAGTAAATAAAAACGGAGAATATAAAAATAGTCGCAATTTAACTGCAGGAACATTATCTACGTTAGATACAAGTGTGGTAAAAAACAGAAAAATTAGCTGGTATGCATGGGAAGTAGTCGAAGGGGCTAAAGATTCTTTGTTTTCTTTGCAGTTATCGGAAGCAGAATCTCTTGGCTTTGATGTTGTTCCGTTTAGGAGCGTTGTTTATGGAATGACAAAAATCGATGAAGTAATAGTTTTTTTTATCAAGAAAGCGGAGGAAATGAATCTGCCACAGGACGGAGTTGTATTTAAGTTTCAAGATACAAGTTACGGAAAATCTCTTGGATACACGAGTCATCATTTTAGAAACGGAATCGCATGGAAAGCAAAGAACGATGATGTGGAGACGAAATTAAAGGAAATTGAATGGACAATGGGAAAGACAGGAAGTCTTTGTCCGACAGCTATTTTTGAGCCGGTAGAGCTAGAGGGTACTACGGTAGAAAGAGCGTCTCTTCATAATATTTCCGTCATGAGAGAAACACTTCATCAACCATTCGAAGGACAGGTTATTGCAACATATAAAAGCAATTTGATTATTCCTCAGATAAGATGGGGCGAATATCTATCAGCAGAAGAATTAAAAGATAAAACGCTTATTAATCCTCCAGATAAATGCCCATTATGCGGCGGTGAAACAGAGATTGTAAAGGAAAATAACAGCGAAGTTCTTATTTGCAAAAACCCTGATTGCCAGGGAAAACTGCTTGGTAAACTTTCTCATGCAGTAAGCAAGAATGCGCTAGATATCGACGGATTATCAGATGCTACATTACAGAGATTTATTAATAAAGGGTGGATTTGTTGCATTAAAGATATCTACCATCTTTACGCACACAAAACCGACATGCTCAGAATGAATGGATTTGGAGAAAAATCAATTGAAAACTTGTTGGACAGTATAGGGAGATCAAGAATTATTTCGCTTGATAGATTTCTTGCCGCATTATCAATCCCATTAATTGGAACATCTGCAAGCAAAGACATAGCTAAAATGTGTAATTACGATATCGAAAAATTCAAGCAAATCATGGGCGAAAGTCCGTATAAATTTACCGCAATAGACGGATTCGGAGATAAAATGGCTCATTCGCTATTTGTGTGGTGGACTAATAATTGTGGCAGATTCCTTGAGCTGGAGAAAGAATTCTTTTTTGAAGAAGTAAAAGAAAATCCGGCAGAAAATAAATTAGAAGGA
>ERZ809146.1320-NODE-1320-length-10823-cov-8.586088_pt1 | contig 10823 bp, 13 predicted proteins | sample MGYA00520794_ERZ809146 | MGnify/ENA primary metagenome ERZ809146 (study PRJEB31570, sample SAMEA3212995) | Homo sapiens | biome: human-gut; feature: human gut; material: fecal | place: Sweden | collected 2011 ... | reverse complement strand
AGGTACGGCGCCTACGGCGCCAGTATACATGCCGCCTGCCGGCGGCGAAGCCGCACTGCCGCAAAGCGGCATACAAAATAGCGCCCGCAGGGCGCTCACCTCCCCAGCGGAGCGGTACTATATACCTCCCGAGGGCGGAGCCCTCAACCCGCCTGTAAGGCGAAGCCGATCACAGGCAGAACCCTGCCAGCCCAGGGCGTCAGCCCGGAGGCTGGCTCAACCCTCAGCCCCGAAGGGGCTGTCAACCTTCGGGAATACAGGTAAGCACCGTAGTGTCACTTAGTGCCCTTGAAAGAGTGCCGCATATGATATAATTATAATGATACATAAAGCAAAGGAGAGGAGGAAAACATGGGACCTTCTGATTTGCTGAAGCGGTACTTCGGCTATGATTCCTTCCGGCCCCGTCAGCAGGAAGTGATTGAGGCCATTCTGCAGGGGAAGGACGTGATGGCCATTATGCCTACGGGAGCGGGAAAGTCTATCTGCTTCCAGATTCCGGCTCTTCTTTTTCCCTACGGCACGGTGATTATTTCTCCTCTGATTTCCCTGATGAAGGATCAGGTGGAGTCCCTGACGGAGCAGGGCATTCCGGCTTCCTTTGTGAACAGCACCATTCCCTACGAGGAGTCCATCGAGCGTCTTCGGGATCTGTACCGGGGGAAAATCAAGCTGCTTTACATGGCGCCGGAAAAACTGGAGCCCTCTTATTTCACCCAGTGCCTTGCCCAGGTGCCTCTTTCCATGATCGTCATCGACGAGGCCCACTGCGTATCCCAGTGGGGCCATGATTTCCGCCCCTCCTACCGGAAAATCAAAGATTTCATCAATTCCCTGCCCCGCCGGCCGGTGGTGACAGCCTTTACGGCCACTGCCACTCCCGTGGTGGAGGCGGATATGAAGCAGAGCCTGGGTCTGGAGAAGGCCCAGGTGTTCCGCACAGGCCTTGACCGGCCGAACCTGTCCTTCCGGGTCATCCAGGGGGCGGGGAAGGAGGATTTCATCCTTCGCTATGTGAAGAGCCATAAAAAGGAAAGCGGCATTATTTACTGCGCCACTAGAAAGGCGGTGGACCAGGTGTACAGCCTGCTCCTGCGCCGGGGAATCAGCGCAGGCCGCTACCATGCAGGCATGGAGGATGAAGCCCGGCGGAAGGCACAGGAGGATTTCTCCTTTGATAACGTAACAGTCATGGTGGCCACCAATGCCTTCGGCATGGGTATCGACAAGAGCAATGTGCGCTATGTCATCCATTACCAGATGCCCAAAAGTCTGGAGTCCTACTACCAGGAAGCAGGAAGGGCAGGCCGGGACGGCGGGAAATCGGAATGCATCCTTCTCTACAGCAGCAGGGATGCAGGCATCCAGCGCTATCTCATCGAACAGGGAAACCAGGATGAAGACCAGCGGAAAATGGATTATCACCGGCTGAATGCCATGGTGGATTACTGCCAGACCACATCCTGCCTTCGGAATTTCATCCTGGCCTACTTCGGCGAAAAGGTGCAGGAGCCCTGCGGCCACTGCGGCAACTGCGAAAGCGGGAAGGGGAAGGTGGACATTACCGACACCGCCTCCCTGGTGTTCCGCACCATCCGCTCCCTTCACGAGCGCTTCGGCACCGCTGTCATTGCAGATGTGCTTCACGGAAGCCACTCCCGCATGATTTTGGACAGGAAACTGGAAACGGCGCCTACGTTTGGGAAATTGTCCTTCGTGAAGGTCACCCATCTCAAGAGCGCTCTCAATAATTTCCTGGCCGACGGATATCTGAGGCGGGAAGGGGAACCCTATGCAGTGCTGAAGCTCACAGATAAAGCGAAGAACGTGCTGGCAGGAAAGGAAACGGTCATGGGGCTTGCCTTCGGTGCGGAAGACGCCATGGCAGACGCGGCGGTGGAAAGGAAAATCGACAGGAATCCTCTCCGCCGGGGCGGTCTTTTCGAAAAGCTCCGTACCCTCCGCACCTTCATTGCCCGGGAAGAACAGGTGCCGCCTTTCGTGGTATTTTCTGATGCCACCCTGGAAGACATGGCAGCCCTGAAGCCCCAGACATTGGAAGACATGGGAAAGGTGCACGGCGTAGGCGCCTTCAAGCTGGAAAAATACGGCGCCCGCTTCCTGGAAGTCCTTCGCGGTGAGGAAGGGGAAGAAGAAAGGGAAGAGGAAACGGACAATGAAGAGGACAGCCTTCTTTTGAATGAGCTGAAGGATCTCCGCCGCCGCATGGCAGGAGAATTCCATAAGGCGCCCAAGTCCATTTTCTCCGATGACATTCTGGAATCCATGGTGCTCCAGCGGCCTTCCACCCTGGAGGAACTAAAGCGTATCCGGGGCATCGGCTCCAAAAAGGCGGCAGCCTACGGCGTGCCCTTCCTGAAGATTTTAGGAAGGGGCCTCCCTGCTGAAGCGCCTGTTTCCGGTGATATTATCCAGGGAGCCTACTTTCTTTTCCTGAAAAAGGCAAGAGACCGGCTGGCGGACAAAGCAGGCCTTCCGGCGGAAGACTTCTTCTCCGAAGAAAACCTCCGCCGCCTCTCCGGCGGCGACAGCCATGTCCTTTCCTCCCTTCCTCCGGCAGAGGCGGCGGAATTCCGGAAAGCCGTGGAGAACTATAAGAAAATCAAGGGGAGATAATGCGGCGGGCAGCGGTATTCCCGAAGGCTCTCCGCCCCTTACGGGCGTGAGGGTTGATGGCGCTATTGGGCCTGCGGCCCTCAGCGCCAAAGGTTCTGTCCGGGACCGGCTGACGCCTCCCGGACGGGTTCAGGGCCTTCGTCCCAGGGAGTTATATAGTACCACTGCGTTGGCGAGGTGGGTGCCTGCCGGCACCATTTTATAAAGCCGCCGAAGGCGGCATATATACTCATCGCCGCGGAGCGGCGATACCACCACCTTCTGAACCCTTTGAACCCTCTGAACCTGGGCCACGTAGTGGCCCCATGGGCGATACCACAATCCTCAGCGGCCAAAGGCCGCTGTCAAACCTGAGAACCCTCCGGCCATTTGGCCGGTCAATCTTAAGAACCTTTTTGGCCAGAAGGGAGTCAGCCCTCTGAACCCGGGACCACGCAGTGGCCCCATGGGCGATACCACAATCCTCAGCGGCCAAAGGCCGCTGTCAAACCTGAGAACCCTCCGGCCATTTGGCCGGTCAATCTTAAGAACCTTTTTGGCCAGAAGGGAGTCAGCCCTCTGAACCCGGGACCACGCAGTGGCCCCATGGGCGATACCACCATCCCCCCAGGCCGCAGCCCCATAAACCTTCTGCACTTTTGAATGCACCGCATTTTTTCTCAAATGAAACCATCAAAAAAGGAGACACCATGAGCCTTGCAGATAAAGAATACCTTGGCATTGTAAAGAACATACTGGAAAAGGGAAAGCTGGGGCAGAACCGTACCGGCATGCCGGCCTACAAGCTGCCCCACCAGATCATGCAGTTTGACCTGGAAAAGGAATTTCCCATCCTCACCACGAAATTCGTGGCATTTAAGACGGCGGTGAAGGAAATCCTCTGGATCTGGCAGAAGCAGTCCAACGACGTGCGTCTGCTGCAGCAGTGGAACTGCCATATCTGGGACGAATGGATGCGGGAAGACGGCACCATCGGCAAGGCCTACGGCTACCAGCTGGCCAAGTACCACCAGGTGGACACCCTTCTGGAAACGCTGAAGAAGGATCCCCAGAGCCGCCGCATGGTGGTGGATCTCTGGAATGCAGGGGATCTGCCGGACATGGCTCTTTATCCCTGCGCCTTCCTCACCATGTGGGATGTGTCCGATGAGGGCAGGCTGAACTGCATGCTGGTGCAGCGAAGCGGCGACATGGGACTGGGCGTCCCTTTCAATATGGCCCAGTACGCCGCCCTCATCCATATGATTGCCCAGGTAAGCGGCCTTCGTCCCGGCCTCTTCACCCATGTCATCAATAATGCCCATATTTATGAAAACCATGCGGAGGCGCTGCAGATGCAGCTGCAGCGGCTGCCTGAGGCCTATGAAGCGCCGAAGCTGGTGCTGAACCCGGAGGTCCGCAATTTCTACGATTTCCAGCCGGAAGACATTGTGCTGGAAAATTACAAACATCATGATAAGATTGCCATGGAGGTGTCCGTATGAGCCTTTCCATCATTGTAGCCCGGGCGTCCAACGGGGTCATTGGAAATGAAAACCGCCTCATCTGGCATCTGTCCGACGATTTGAAAAGGTTCAAAGCCCTCACCATGGGCCATCCCATCATCATGGGACGGAAAACCTTTGAAAGCCTGCCGAAGGTGCTGCCCGGAAGGACTCATTATGTGCTTACAGGAAACAGGCAGTACAAAGCGCCGGAGGGGGTGCTCCTTTTCCACACGGTGGAAGACCTGCTGGCCGCTCTGCCGGAGGGGGAGAACTTTGTCATCGGCGGCGAGCATATGTACAGGGAAATGCTGCCCCATGCAGACACCCTCTATATTACGGAAGTCATGAAAGATTATGAGGGAGACGCCTTCTTCCCGCCCTTTGACGAAAAAGAGTGGCAGCTCACGGAAAAAACTGCGGGAGAAGGGGACATTCCCCATGACTTCTGCACCTACAAAAGAAAGTAAGGAAGGGATACTATGAAAATTGCAGTACGCTATTACAGCCGCGGCGGCGCCACGGAAAAGGTGGCAAAGGCCATTGCCCGGGAAGCGGGAGAACGGGCGGAAACTACGGACAGGGGACTGGATAAAAAGGTGGATCTCCTTTTTATCGGAAGCGGCATTTACAAAGGCCACATTGACAGCCATGTGAAAGATTTCGTGGAAAGCCTGGATGCGTCTAAGGTGGGAAAGGTTGTCTTCTTCAGTACCGCCATGCTGGGCGGCGGGAAGAGCGATGAGGAAATAGGAAAGCTCCTTTCGGAAAAGGGGATTCCCATGGACACCCGAACCTTCCACTGCCATGGCAAGTTCCTCTTCTTCCACAGAGGCCATCCGGATAAAAAGGATCTGCTGGACGCGGAAATCTTTGCACGGAAAATCATCAGGAAATAAAAATGAAGCAGCGCTTTGGGGGCGCTGCTTTTTTGATGCCCTGCCAAGGGGTGGAATCATGGGCCGGATGACAGGATGCGCTTTTGCCGGTCACATAAGGGTACCGGTTGAAATCTTCGGTAATTTCAAGGATATTTTGAGGAATTTATATTTCAAAGTGTCCGAAAAGATAATTTCAAATATCGAATTTATTAGATTAAATGATTCAAATTTGAAAGTTAATAAGAATTATAATTAATAAAAACCTAATTCGAGAATACATGCTTAAATATTTAAATACGGTATACCATATAAAAAATATTTGGTATTATTGACTAATAAGGCATGGCGGGCTTATGATAGGGCCGTAGTAACGAGAGCAGTTATCAGTTATATAGAAAGGGGAAGGGGATATGATGCCTCTTATTTTTGCAAAGGAGGGGGACACCGTCACCATCCGGCGCATTGCCGGACGGGACGATGTGCGCCAGCACCTGGCGGAACTGGGTTTTGTGGTGGATTCGCCGGTGCTTATTGTGAGTCATATGGCCGGAAACCTCATCGTCCAGGTGAAGGGAAGCCGGGTGGCCCTGGATAAATCCATGGCCCGGAAGATATTTTACTGAGAGAAGGAAATCTGAGATGAAAACATTGAAGGAAGTGCCCGTAGGAGGGCAGGTGACAGTGAAGAGGATTCATGGAGAAGGACCTCTTCGCCGCCGCATTATGGATATGGGAATTACCAAAGGCACCGAAGTGTACGTGCGTAAGGTGGCTCCTTTGGGAGATCCGGTGGAGCTCACTGTCCGGGGTTATGAACTGTCTATCCGCAAAAATGAAGCGGAAGCCATTGAAGTGGAGTAAGGGGGAAATCGTATATGTCAATCAGAATTGCCCTGGCGGGCAACCCGAACTGTGGGAAAACGACTTTATTTAACGAACTCACCGGCAGCTCCCAGTACGTAGGTAACTGGCCCGGCGTGACGGTGGAAAAGAAGGACGGCCTCCTTAAAAAGCATAAGAATGTCATTATCCAGGATCTGCCGGGAATTTATTCCCTTTCCCCCTACACCATGGAAGAAAAGGTGGCCCGGAATTACCTGGTGAATGAACAGCCCGACGTGATTTTAAATATCATCGACGGCACGAATCTGGAAAGAAATCTCTATCTGTCCACCCAGCTCATCGAAATTGGTCTCCCTGTGGTGATGGCAGTGAATATGATGGACCTTGTGAAAAAGAGGGGAGACACCATCGACGTCAGGAAAATGGGAGAAGCCCTGGGCTGCGAAGTGGTTGAAATTTCTGCCCTCCAGGGAAAGGGCTGCATGGAAGCCGCCGAAAGGGCAGTGGAAGCGGCCAGGGCGAAAAAGCGGGTCCACCTCCCCTCCGTCTTCACCGGCAGCGTGGAGCATGCCATTGCCCATATCGAAGAAACCATTGCGCCGAAGGTGGAGGACCGTTTTCTCCGCTGGTATGCCATCAAGGTCTTTGAACGGGACGAAGATGCCACTGCAGCCCTGCAGCTTGACCCGAAAACCGTGAGCCATCTGGAAGGGCACATTAAAGACTGCGAAGAGGAAATGGACGACGACTCCGAATCCATTATCATCAACCAGCGCTATTCCTATATTGCAAAGGTCATCGGCTCCGTGCTGAAGAGGAAGACCGCCGCCCATACCATGACCCTGTCTGACAAAATCGACCGGGTGGTGACCAACCGCATTCTGGCCCTGCCTATTTTCTTCCTCATTATGACGGCAGTCTATTTCATTTCCTGCTCCCTCATCGGCGGACCGGTGACGGACTGGGTGAATGATGATTTCTTCGGCGGCATCGTTTCCGACGCCGCATCGGATATGCTAACGGCCATCGAAGCGCCGGACTGGCTGGAAAGCCTGGTGGTGGACGGCATCATCGGCGGCGTTGGCACGGTGCTTGGTTTCGTGCCCCAGATTCTTGCCATTTTCTTCTTCCTCTCCCTGTTGGAAGACTCGGGCTACATGGCCCGGGTGGCCTTCATTATGGACCGGATTTTCAGGAAATTCGGACTTTCCGGAAAATCCTTCATCCCCATCCTGGTGGGCAGCGGCTGCGGCGTGCCGGCAGTCATGGCGGCAAGAACCATTGAGGACCAGCGGGACCGCCGCATGACCATCATGCTCTGCACCTTCATCCCCTGCTCCGCCAAGGCGGTCATCATTGCCATGATTACCTCCACCTTCTTCCCGGACTCCGTCCTCATGGCGCCGTCCATGTACTTCCTGGGCATTGCGGTCATTGTCCTTTCCGGCATTGCGCTGAAAAAGACCTCCGCCTTTGCCGGAGAACCGGCTCCCTTCGTCATGGAACTTCCGGCGTACCATATGCCTTCCATGAAGGGCGTGCTCATCCACATGTGGGAAAGGGCGAAAGGTTTCATTATCAAAGCCGGCACCATTATCTTTGCGGTCTGCGTCATCATCTGGTTCTTCTCCTCCTTCAACATCACCATGGACATGGTGGATGATATGGAAGAATCCATGCTGGCAGGCTTCGGACACATGATTTCCTGGATTTTCGCACCTCTTGGACTGGGTGACTGGAAAGGCGCCGTGGCCGTCATCACGGCGGAAATGGCAAAAGAAAGCGCCATCGGCACCCTGGCCGTACTAAACGGCGTAGCCAAGGAAGCGGAAGATGAAGTGGTCATGGCCGGAATTTCCGGTATGTTCACCCCCATTGCCGCCTTCTCCTACATGATTCTGAACCTCTTCGACCCGCCTTGCATTGTGGCCATGGCCACCATTGCCAGGGAAATGGGAGACAGGAAATGGGCAGCCCTGGCCATCGGCTTCCAGGTCATCCTGGGCTACTCCCTGGCCTTCATCGCCTACAACTTGGGCGGCTGGCTCTTCTACGGCTTTGACTTCGGCATCTATCAGATCCTCTCCATGGCCCTTAGCCTGGCAGGCCTCTACTTCATCTTTAGACCGGCACCGAAGGCGAAAGAAGAAAGAGCAGAAGGCGCCGGAGCCAAAGCGTGAATTCAAAACAAGGGAAGCGCTGATTAAATCATTGTTTGCTTTTATTCTTGAATTTTTATGCAATGCGAGGAATGGGCTGACGCGAATAGCGAGCTATTTAAGGAAGCCCATGACGAAACAGTGTATAAAAATTCTTATAAAAGAAAACTCTATGAATTAATCAGTGCTTCCCAAGGGAAACGGTACTACAATTTGCGCCTCCAGGGCGCCACCACAACCCTCAGCCCCGAAGGGGCTGTCAAACCTGAGAAACCTAAGAACCTTCAGAACCCTCACGCCGAAAGGCCTGTCATATAGAAAGGAAGGATATCCATGAGCATCGGCACCTATGCCCTGCTTGCCATCATTGCCATTCTCTTCGTCCTTGCCTGTCGTCATATTTTCCGTGTCACCCTGGGCGGCGGCAGCTGCTGCGGCGGGGGCGGAGAATGCCCTGCCTGCCGGGAACGGAAGATGAAGATTCACGGCGGCTTGAAAAGGGAATAAAAGATGTAAATGATGGGCTCCCCCTGTGAGAGACAGTAAGAAATCAGACTGTCATCACAGGGGGAGCTTTTGTATACATAAATTTTCATAGAAATTGACCAAATGACAGTCTGCTTCCTGCCTCTACGTCATTTCGAGCGATGCTGCATGTAGTTTCGGATTTTATTTCAAAAGATTCATAAACACCATGAGGATGGAGGCGTTCAGGAAATCCACCACGAAGGCGCCGATTAAAGGGATGACGAAGTAGGCGGTGTGGGCAGGGCCGAAGCGTTCGCACATGGCGTTCATATTGGCAATGGCGTTCGGCGTGGCGCCCATGCCGAAGCCGCAGGTGCCGGAAGCCATGACGGCGGCTTCGTAGTTTCCTCCCATGACCCGGAAGATGACGAAGTAGGCAAAGAGGGCAATCACTGCAGTCTGGATGAGGAGGGTCACCATGAGGGGCACCGCCAGATCCGCCAGCTGCCAGAGCTTCAAACTCATAAGGGCGCAGGAGAGGAAGATATTGAGGCACATGCCGCCCAGCACTTCACTTTCCTTCTGGTAAATACCGTAAAGGCCGGTGCCTTCGGCAATATTGCGGATCACAGCGGCTACGATCATGGCGCCGATGTAGCCCGGGAATACCAGGCCGATGTCGATAAAGAACTGGCTCACGTAGGTGCCAAGGCCCATGGCCAGGAGGAGCTGGCCGAAGGCGTACATGAAATTGTCCATGTTGAGGTAGTTGGCCGCAGCGTCTTCATCTTCCTCAGTCTCCGGATGGGGCCCCATTTTTCCACCGGGAAGGGAAGCGTCTATTTCCTTTCCCTCCGAAGAGGTGAGGCGGAAGCGGCGGATGAGGAGCTCACCGATAGGACCGCCGATGAAGGAGCCTGCCACCAGGCCGAAGGTGGCGGCGGCAAAGGCGATGGTGGTAGCGTCGGAAAGGCCCATGGATTCCAGCACGGGACCGAAGGAGCCGGAGGTGCCGTGGCCGCCTACCAGGGGAATGGAGCCGTCCGCCAGTCCCATGAGCGGATTTTCACTGAAAACCTGGGCAAGGGAAATGCCGATGAGGTTCTGGATGACGATGAGAATGCCCACCAGCACCGCCATCTTGATGACAAGAAGGCCCCCCTTCTTGATGAGGCTTACGCTGGCCAGGTAGCCGATACTGGTGAAGAAAAGCATCATGCACCAGTTCTGCATCATCGTGTCCTGGGTATAAGTCCAGATGCCCTGGGTGTAGAGAATGCAGTTCAGGATAGAGAAAATTGTACCGCCGATGACAGGCGCCGGAATGCAGTATTTCCGAAGCAGCTTGATTTTCGTCTTCAAAAAGCCGCCAAGAAAAAAGACAGCCACCGCCGCCGCCAGAGTCTGGTACATATTCAAATTGATTTCCATAATAAGTCCCCCATTGTTATATTTTCAGGAAATAAACAGACTGATTGCAATGTGCACAATAGCAAGTATAAATGAAAGTCATAAGAGATTCAAGAAAATATAGAAGAAATGCATAATATATAGTCCTTTCATAAGTGTTTGCTTTATGGGTGTACTATGACGGTCTGCGTAAACCATGTATAATAGAGCCATACAATGAATAGTAAAGGAGTATGCCATGTTTGATTTTCTTGATATAGGCACCCTGATTTATCGTGTGCCCGCCCTTCTCATCGCCCTTTCCTTCCACGAATACGCCCATGCGGCGGTGTCCGATGCCCTGGGGGATCCTACGCCCTCTCTGGACGGGCGGCTTACCATCAATCCCATGGCCCATCTGGATGTGCTGGGGACTATCCTTCTGGTGCTCTGCGGTTTCGGCTGGGCCAAACCGGTGATGATTAATCCGAGATACTACAAGGATTACAAAAGCGGCGTTTTGAAGGTGTCCTTTGCAGGGCCGGGTATGAATCTTTTTCTTGGATTCCTGTCCATCCTTCTTTCCGCCATCCTGCTCCGGCTTGGCATGCTCAGCCGGGAAAGCGCTCTCTTCCTGAACTGGATTATGATGTACAATGTGTGGTTTGCCTTCTTCAACCTTATCCCCGTACCGCCGCTGGACGGCTCGAAAATCCTCTCCATGTTCCTGCCGGGAGAACTGTCTTTCAAATACGAAAATTTCAACGCCCAGTACGGCTTCGTCCTCCTTATGGTGGTAGTTTTCAGCGGCCTCATCAACCGCATCATCAATCCCCTGGCCAATCTTTTCATCTCCCTTGCAAGCTATGTGGTGTACCTGGTGTTTTAACTAGTGTGCTAGTGTGCTAGTGTACTAGTGGGCTGGTGGGAGTGAGGCAGCTGTCGGCTGTTGGCTGTTGGCT
>ERZ809146.1318-NODE-1318-length-10828-cov-3.336768_pt1 | contig 10828 bp, 9 predicted proteins | sample MGYA00520794_ERZ809146 | MGnify/ENA primary metagenome ERZ809146 (study PRJEB31570, sample SAMEA3212995) | Homo sapiens | biome: human-gut; feature: human gut; material: fecal | place: Sweden | collected 2011 ... | reverse complement strand
CTATTCTAAAAAGCAGTTAGAATTATTCTAACTGCTTTTTTCGTTATTCTGAATAAAAAAACAGGAAGCATAAAAAAGTCCCTCATTCTTCAGATGCTCCCTATCACATTCATCTCGTATAATGATATCTGCAAGCCAGTATATAAACATTTTCATCATCTATCTGATAAATCAGCCGGTCCTTATCATTAATACGTCTTGACCAGAAACCTGCCAAATTTCCTGTCAAGGGTTCCGGTTTACCGATCCCCTGATTGCCATTCCTGCATATATCCTCTATCAGCGCATTGATCTTCTTCAGTGTCTTTTTATCTTCGGTCTCCCAGTAAACATAGTCTTCCCATCCGTTCTGCGTGAATACCTTATTCATCATTCAACCTCTTTCAACTTATGAATACCTGCTTTTCCTTCCTGTAATTCCATAATCCAGTCATAATTTGCGCGATCTTCCATAAGATAAAGATTTTCCATAAGATTGTTGTAGGATTCTTCCGACATCATCACCACATTTCTGTTGTTTTTACGAGTAACGATCATGGTTTCATAGTCATCTGTAACCTTATCCATATAATTTTTCATATTTTCCCGTAAATTCGTATAATTTACCGCTAACATATACGCCCTCCTTTTCTGTACAGTATTCTGTACTTTTATTATACGTACATTATATACAGCTGTCAATAATCTATACAAAACATGGATTTTTTTGCATTTTTTTATTTTCTGTTTTATAATTTTCCCTGAAAAAATACTTATGATAAGGGGTGACTTCTCATGCATCACAAACTTTCTTTTCGCAGAAAACTGCAGGCGTTTTTTCTTTCGCTGCTGCTTGTTCTGCTGACAGCCGCAGGAGTTCCCTCTGCTGCTTATACAGCTGAGGCTGCTTCTGCTGACACGACAATGGCTGTCCATTTTCTGGATGTGGGACAGGGACTTTCGATCCTGGTACAGTCGCGGGGAGAGAATCTTCTGTATGACGGCGGTGACCGGGGACATTCCAGTTTCGTGGTTTCGTATCTGCAGAAACAGAATATTTCTACCATCGACTATATGATTTCCTCCCATTATGATGAGGATCATGTGGCTGGTCTCGTAGGATGTCTGGACAGTTTTTCCGTAAAAAATGTGATCGGCGCGGATTATGTGCAGGATACGAAGATCTATCAGTCTTTCGAGAACAGTGTTGCCTCTCAGGGACTGACTGTGCAGCATCCGGAACCAGGAACGGATTTCGCCTTCGGAAGCGGGAAATTTACGGTTCTTTCTCCCCAGTCTATCAGCAGCAATGATAACGATAATTCTGTTGCGATCCGACTGGAAAACGGAAGCAATCATTTCCTGTTTACGGGAGATGCGGAGTCTGCCGGTGAGGAAGCGATCTGTAATCTGGGACTGGATCTTTCCTGCGATGTGATCGTTCCGGGGCATCATGGTTCTGCCACTGCTACTACCTGGGATCTGCTCCAGGAGACAGTTCCGGAATATGCAGTGATCAGCTGTGGCGCCGGTAATTCCTACGGGCATCCGCATAAGGATACTATGGACAAACTTGCCGATATGGGAATCCAGGTGTTTCGTACGGATGAGCAGGGTACGGTTATCGCGGTCAGTGACGGAAATAATATTGAATGGAACCAGAGTCCGTGTAATGATTATTCTGCAGGTGATGAATCGGATACCGGTACGCAGCCTTCTTCTGCTTATGATAATTCCGGTGCATCCGGCTATGATTCTTCCGATGGGGCGGCTTCGGATTCTCAGGCTGAAGTGCAGGCTGATCCGGAACCGGTCGGGGATATGGTATGGATCTCTGCTACCGGAAGCAAGTATCACCGAATCCCCAACTGCGGAAATATGAACCCGGATAATGCTACGGAGATGACGCGCGCGCAGGCGGAAGCTGCGGGGTATGGGGCTTGTAAGAAGTGTTATTAGAAACGACAATGTATTTCAGACCTGGTGAGTATTATGTCATGTTAACGTAATATGGATAATCTTTAAGAATATTATTTAAGGACAGCTGTATCATACACTGATATGATATGGCTGTCCTATCTTATTATTTTCTCTTCTGTAGGGTCCTGGCTTATGCCTGGGTAGATTCTGGCTGATTATTGTCTCTTATTCGAAGTTCAATTTCCAGCATTTCCTGATTGTCTTCAATTCTCGTTCTTACATTATTTTTCAATATCCTCCGCCGGCTCGGCCGGTACGAAGACTCTCTTCTTTTCTTTCTTCTCTTTTTTTGCGGCTTTGGCCCGCTCGGTGGCTTCCAGGCAGAATTCCATCTGGGAATTTATCAGGGTTTTTCCCCGTTTATCCTGTTTCTCATAGAGACCGGAGGGCTTAAGGATATGCGCTTTTACATTGTCACGGAATTCCAGATCCAGCACATGTTTGATCTCGTCCTTGATTCCCTCATCTTCCACAGGGAAAACGATCTCCACACGACGATCAAGATTACGTGGCATCCAGTCTGCACTTCCCATGTAGATCTCATCGGAACCACCATTATGGAAATAGAAAATCCGGCTGTGCTCCAGGAAATTGCCGACAATGGAACGCACATGGATATTTTCACTGATACCCGGAATGCCCACCTTCAGACAGCAGATACCACGAACCAGAAGATCGATCTTTACACCGCAGGAAGAAGCGTAATACAGTGCCGCCATGATCGCAGGGTCACACAGGGAATTCATCTTCGCCACAATGTGGGCCTCTTCTCCGTCTTTCGCATGCTGTGCTTCTCTCTCGATCATTTTTACAAAACGGTCTTTCATCCAGATGGGCGCAACGATCAGACGGTTCCAGCGTTTCGGCTCGGAATATCCGGAAAGCATGTTAAAGACAGCCGTTGCATCCTCACCAAACCGCTCATCACAGGTAAAAATACCGCAGTCTGTATAAAGTTTGGCTGTGGAATCGTTATAGTTTCCGGTTGCCAGATGGACATATCGGCGGATTCCGTTTTCTTCTCTTCGCACAACAAGGGTGATCTTGCTGTGTGTCTTCAGTCCTACCAGACCATAAATTACATGACAGCCTGCTTTTTCCAGCATTTTGGCCCAGACGATATTGTTTTCCTCGTCAAAACGTGCTTTCAGCTCCACAAGAACAGAAACCTGCTTGCCGTTTTCTGCTGCCTGAGCCAGCGCTGCAATGATGGGGGAATTGCCGCTGACACGATACAGTGTCTGCTTGATTGCCAGTACATCCGGATCTTTTGCCGCCTGGCGCACAAAATTCACCACCGGATCAAAACTCATATATGGATGATGCAGGAACACATCCCCTTCCCGGATCACCTGGAAAATGTCTTTATCATTCTGAAATGCCGGTACTGCTGCCGGTTTGTACTTCGGCTCCTTGAACTGATCATATCCATCGATACCATAAACCTTCATCAGCATGGTCAGATCCAGCGGTCCGTTGATAAAAAAGATGTCATCTCCGTGAACCTGAAATTCCATTTTCAAAATATCCAGAAGCCTCGGGTCCATCTTATCTTCCACTTCCAGACGGATCACTTCGCCCCACTGACGCTTTTTCAGCTGTTTCTGGATCTCCACCAGAAGATCCTCCGCCTCATCCTCATCGATGGAAAGATCTGCATTACGCATGATCCGGTACGGATGTGCACAGATCACATCGTAGCTTAAAAACAGTTTGTCAATGTTCCGCTCAATGATCTGCTCCAGAAGCGTTACGGTTGTATGACCTTTTTTTTCGGAAGGGATGATCACCACTCTCGGAAGCACGGAAGGCACCTGCACGGTGGCAAAATCTATCTCTTCTTTTCCTTTTTTGGTATCTTTTCTGGAAAGAAGTGCTCCGATGTTCAGTGTCTTGTTACGGATCAGCGGAAATGGTCTGGAAGAATCCATTGCCATGGGTGTCAGAACCGGATATACATTATCCTCAAAATACCGGTCTACAAATTCCTTCTGTTTCTCAGAAAATGCCTCATGCTCAAAGATCACATGAAGTCCTGCTTTTTCAAGGGCAGGAACCAGAGACCGGTTTAATGTACTGTACTGTACGTGAACCAGATCATGGGTCTGCTGGCTGATGGCTTTCAGCTGCTCTTTGGCTGTCATTCCCGCAATGTCCGTTTTTTTGTACCCTACATGAACCTGGTCTTTCAGGGATGCCACACGGACCATATAAAATTCATCCAGATTGGATGAGGTAATACTCAAAAATTTCAGTCTCTCAAACAGAGGCAGATTTTTGTCCCTGGCCTCACTGAGTACGCGGTCGTCAAATTTGATCCAGCTCAGCTCTCTGTTTACAAAATATTCCGGTTTGTCAAATTCCTTAAATTTCATACAAAAACCTCCTCCGTTATCTTCTTCCTTTCCGTCTCATTACAAGCCGGATGCCAAACACCTCTTCAAAAAATTCCTTTTTATCTTTCAGAAGACCCAGTTCCAGGGAAACATCTTTCGCAGAATCCACTACCAGATAAAGAATTCTGTCCTTCAATGTTACATTGAGAGCTTTTACCTTCTGGTAATGGCTTCTGTCCATGGCATTGGCCAGACGGAGAATTGCTGTCAGCTTCGCTGTCAGGAGATAATTTTCCCTGTTCATGGAAGTTTCACGGTTGATCTCTTCATAGCAGCCGAATTCTCTGGTATTATACCGCACCGCACTTGCGATCACCTGCCGTTCCTCTGTGGAAAGGCCAATGATCTCCGTAGCCATGATGATACGGTAGGAACATTCTGCAACATCACTCATACTGATATATTTTCCGCAGTCATGAAGAAGAACCGCGATCTGCAGAAGAAGGCGTTCACGTTTTCCCATGCCGTGGATCTTTTTTGTACTGTCAAAAATATCCAGTGCCAGATCGGTGGTTCCTGCAATGTGATTCTTTCCGCTGGAATACCTTTTGGCAATATTTGCGGACGCCACCAGGATATCATTTTCAAAATTGTGGGCGCTTTTCAGATATTTGTTTTTTTCTGCATAATCATAGGCAATTCCATCCAAAAGAGAAACACCGGGGATCCACAGTGCTTCCGCCTGAAAAATTTCTATGAAATTTCGGATAATAACCATGTTCGGCACGATCAGGGAAGCATATTCCGGTTCCAGTTCCATGGATTCCGCAAGATCATAATCTGACATGTTTACGATGGTCTCGTATTTCTTCAGGAATTCTTCCTTTGTGATCATATTCTCCCCGGATCTGTCCTGAAAAATCGTATCTGTGAGAAAATCTCCCATCAGGATCAGATTGGAAATTTCTTTATCCTTAAGATAGAGCCGCTGGAAACACATCAGATCGTTGCGGATAAATTCCTCCACCAGCCGGTCATAATGTGGAGTTGTTTTCTCCAGTTCTTTTAACCGTTCACGGATACGAAGACTTCCCATTCGGATACTCTGGGTCAGCACCAGCGCATCTTTGTCAAAGAGGGAAATCTGCAGGTTTCCACCTCCGATATCCAGAATTGCCGTGCCTTTCTGAATGGCTTTTTTGAAGCCGGATTCAATGGCCGCAATGGATTTATATCCCAGAAAATGCTGCTCCGCATTGCTTAAGATCTCCACACGGATCCCGGTTCTCTGGAAAATCTGTTCCAGAATAATCACCGGATTCTCCAGTTCTCGCAGGGAGCTTGTGGCACACGCACGCCAGCTTTCCACCCCAAAGTCAGCCATCATGCGTTTAAAATCATCAAGGATCCCGCAGAGTTCATCCACAGTCTCCATCTCAAGCCGTCCTGCCGCGTAAGTTCCCCGTCCCAGTTCCAGCTGGTAACGGACATCATTGATCTCCCTAAAGCCGGTCCGCTTTGACATTTCAAAAATCTTCATGCTGACTTCATAGGATCCTATATCAATTGCCGCAAAGGTTGTCACCGCCATAGTTCATCATCCTTTCCCCCAATACACAGGTGGACTATTTTCTCTTTTCTTCCTCTGTTCCCACAATGTAATCAATAAACTGCTGTGCGGCACGTCCGGTCAGTCCGCCATGAGAAAGTTCCCACTGGTTGGCTTTCAGAAGAAGCTCATCCTCCGGCATGGTAACGCCATAACGGGCTGCCAGTGTGCGGACGATCTCCTGGAACTGTTTTTTGTCCGGTTTGCCAAAATAGATACGGACTCCAAAACGATATACCAGGGAAAGTTTCTCCTGTACGGTATCGGAAGAATGCAGATCGTCTTCATCTGCGATCTCCAGCTTGTCTGCCGCACGCTCACGCACAAGATTACGTCGGTTACTTGTTGCATAGATCAGGACATTGTCCGGTTTTTTCTCAAGACCGCCCTCGATCACTGCTTTCAGATATTTATATTCAATCTCAAATTCCTCAAAGGAAAGATCATCCATATAAATAATAAAACGATAGTTACGGTTTTTGATCTGGGCGATCACTTCATTGAGATCCTGGAACTGATGCTTGTAGGCCTCAATGATGCGAAGACCCTGATCATAATACTGGTTCAGGATACCCTTGATACTGGAAGATTTACCGGTTCCCGCATCACCAAAGAGCAGACAGTTGTTTGCCTTTCTTCCCTGCACAAAGGCCTCTGTGTTTTCGATGAGTTTTTTCTTGGCGATCTCGTAGCCTACCAGGTCATCGATCTTCACATGTGCGATCCTTGTGATCGGCTGGATTTCTACTTTGCCATTTTCATCATGGCCGATACGGAATGCTTTGTGAAGACCCAGCTTACCTACACCAAAATCCTTGTAAAAAGATACCATATCATCCATGAACTCTTCTGTTGTGGCAGCTGCTGCCAGTGTTTTGCTCATCTGGCAGATACGGTCACGGATTCTGGTATTAAAGAGCTTGCTGTTCTCATCCGGTGTCTGATAATCACAGATCACTTTACAGCATACCGTTCCAAACACTCTGTCAAATACTGTGATATCAAAATCATACAGTTCCTTGAATATCTGAAAATCATTCTTTGCCAGGTCATTGATGCTGCCTTTGATAGCCCCACGGATCTCGCTTGCCATGCTGAAGGCATTCTCGTGATTTACCAGAAGAAATGTAAGATATGTATGCCAGATATTTCCGGAAAATCCATACATTCCCGCCAGTTCCACCAGCCCGTTGATGCTTTTGAAAAACTGGTCTTCTTTTGCCTTCAGAGCTTCTTCATCAGATTCATAAAGATTGATAAGCTCTGCCATATTGTTCAGTATCTCACCGTCCGAAAATCCACGGTAAAGGATACATTCCTGAATTCTTGCCAACATAATAAATAACTCCTCTGTATCTTAATAATTTCCAAGAACACGGAGAACATTCGCCTCCGCCTCAATTCCTCTTAACGCATTTTCCACAGCGCTTTCACCAAGTTTTCCTGTAAAGTCCACGAAGAAACGGTATTCCCAGGATTTTCCCGGGATGGGACGGGATTCGATCTTAGTCATGTTCAGCCCGTTGTAGATAATGTGGGAAAGCATGTTGTAAAGGGTTCCGCTTTCATGAGGCAGCTCAAAACAGATGCTGATCTTTCCGGCTTTTTCCTCGTACTCCGGCTTCCGGCTTACAATGATGAAGCGTGTGGAGTTTGCTTTTTCCCGGCAGATGTTTTCCGCAAGGACCTTAAGGCCGAATACCTCGCCTGCCTCACGGCTTGCGATGGCTGCCACACCTTTATCTCCCACTTCGCTGACCTTTTTGGCTGCGCCTGCGGTGTTTTCCACTTCCTTCTTTTTCCAGGACGGGTACTCTTCCAGAAAGGCTTTGCACTGAGCAAGTCCCTGTGGATGGGAGCAGACTTCCCTGATATCTTCCACCGTTGCATCCGGCATTCCAAGAAGCACATGATCCACACGGATGATCTGCTCACCTACGATATAAAGTTTGTATTCCATGAGAAGGTCGTAGATATCAGCCACGATACCTGCGGTGGAATTCTCGATGGGAAGTACCGCATAGTCTGCTTTTCCGTGGGTTACATCCTCCATGGCTGTACGCCAGGTTTTTACGTGATAGCTTTCGATGTTTTTCCCAAAGTACTGGCGCATGGCTGCATAGCTGTAGGCTCCCTCGACTCCCTGGAATACAACGGTTGCATTTTCAAGGGGAACATGCTTTACAGTTGTAAAATTACGCTCTCCGTAAATCCCATGTTCTGTAAGCAGCTGATACTGTCTCTTACGGCTGATGGCCATGATCTGGCGGAAAAGCTCCTGCACGCCAAGGCTGTTAAAATCTCCGTGAGCTTTTTCTTTCAGGGTATGGATCTTCTGGCTCTCACGTGCCGGATCCAGTACCTGTTTGCCTGTTTTTATTTTATATTCAGCGACTTCCTCACTCACCTTCATTCGTTTTTCAAAGAGACGTACGATCTCGCTGTCAATCTCATCGATCTCGTCTCTGTATCTTTCCAAATCAGTCATTAATTTCCTCCGTTATGTTTCCTGATAATTTCTGTAAGATCCCCAAGGAATGCCAGGGAACCAAAAGCAATGATCACATCCTCTTTTCCTGCCAGACGATAGGCCTCTGCCACTGCAGATTCGATGTCATCAAAAGGCCTTACATCAGAATGGAATTCCCGCACTGCGTCTGCCAGTTCCTGGGGGGTCAGCGCCCTGGGGTTATCCGGAGCCGCAATGGTGAGGATGGTATCTGCGTATTTTTCTGTTTTCTGGATGACTTTGCGGTAATCTTTGTCGCGGAACATTCCCATGATGTAGATGATCCTTTTTCCCTTAAAATACCGCTCAATGGATGCAGCCAGCATGTCTGCCGCAGCCGGGTTATGAGCTCCGTCAACCACAAAATCCGGCTCTGTTCCAAGAAGTGCGAATCTTCCCGGCCAGGTGGTACGTTTCAGCCCATCCTGTCTCTGCTCCAGTGTGGTTGGGTATCCCTGCTCATTCAGGATCTCCAGTGCCCGAAGCGCTGCCACCGCATTTTCTTTCTGGTAGGCTCCTGCCAGGGATATCGTGTACTTCTCATCTTTATAAAGAAACGTCTGGCCGGTTATGGATGCTTCCAGTACTTTTGCACAGTCCCGGTCTGCTACTTCGTATGGTACATTCTGTTCTTCGCATACTCTTCGTATGACCGTTTCTGCTTCCGGCTGCTGTTTTACCGTCACCATATGGCTGTCCGGTTTAATGATGCCGGCCTTTTTTTCTGCTATCTCGCCCAGGGTATTTCCAAGAAATGCCGTATGATCCATACTGATAGATACCAGAATGGAAAGAACTGTGGTACGGATAATGTTGGTGGCATCCAGATCGCCGCCCATACCAACTTCCATTAATACAAGATCGCATTTCTCATCCTGAAAATAAAGAAATGCGGCTGCTGTTTCAATTTCAAATACTGACGGATGCGGTTTGCCTTCTTTTACGATCTCATCGATCACTTCCGCGATCCTTGTCACATATGCTGCAAATTTCTCTCTGCTGACAGGCTCTCCGTTTACTTCCATTCTCTCTCTGTAGGAATAGACAGCCGGGGAAATGTATCTTCCCACACGATAGCCTGCACCTGATAAAGCGGAATACAGATATGCGATCACAGACCCTTTTCCGTTGGTTCCCGCTACGTGAACATACTTCAGTTCATCCTGGGGATTTCCAAGCCGCCTCATCAGCTCCCTCATATTTTCCAGTCCCAGAACGATCCCTTTTTTCAGTTCTGCGGCTCTGATGTAGGCACGACTTTCTTCATAATTCATCGTCTGTTTTCTCCTTCCGCATGTGTTGAAAATCTATTACTGCTTTATTAATTTTCGCAGTAATAATTTCGTTCATTATAACCCACACGTATATTTTTTTCAAGGCAGGGGAGACTATTAACGGCGCTTTTCTGCGTTAAATATATAAAAAGTCAAACTGTCTCTTTTTTGTTTCCAAAAAGAGAAGTTTTTTGCTGATGAGAAGGAGCTTTAAGATGCAAAAGAAGGATTTTTTTCTTTGTGGTTTTACAGGCTGGTGTCTGGAAATTTTCTGGACCGGTCTTCATTCTCTTTTCACCGGAAACTTTACCATGATGGGCAAAACCTCTCTTCTGATGTTCCCGGTTTATGGTCTTGCGGCCCTGATCCGGCCGGCTTACCGTAAGCTCAAAGATTTTCCGGTTATGGTACGGGGGATTTTTTACAGCTGCGGGATTTTTTTCGTGGAATTTTTAATCGGATCTTTTTTTCAAAAGCTTCATATCTGTCCCTGGGACTATTCTCACGTTCCGCTCCAGTATAAAGGGGTGATCCGGCTGGACTATGCACCCTTATGGTTTCTCACCGGTCTCTTTTTTGAGTGGCTTCTTCGACAAAATCCTCGGAAAGTCTCTTGAAAATCTCACAGTTATATTATATGATAATTGGAAGGAATCTGATTTCCAGTAAATAATTGGAGGTACAACATGAGACATTTAATGAGTCCGTTGGATTTCTCGGTTGAAGAGCTCGAGAAGCTTCTGAATCTCGCCGATGACATCGGGAAAAATCCCAAAAAGTACGCGCATACCTGTGATGACAAAAGGCTTGCGACACTGTTTTACGAACCAAGTACACGTACACGTTTAAGTTTCGAGGCAGCCATGATGAATCTTGGAGGAAAGGCTCTTGGTTTTTCTTCCGCTGATTCCAGCTCCGCTTCCAAGGGCGAGAGTGTTGCCGATACTATTCGCGTTGTTTCCTGCTATGCAGATATCTGTGCTATGCGTCACCCGAAAGAAGGTGCTCCGCTTGTAGCTTCTATGGCATCCAATATTCCGGTGATCAATGCTGGAGATGGTGGCCACCAGCATCCTACTCAGACATTAACCGATCTTTTAACTATCCGTTCCCTCAAAGGCAGACTTGATAATATCACGAT
>ERZ809146.1309-NODE-1309-length-10877-cov-3.746535_pt1 | contig 10877 bp, 10 predicted proteins | sample MGYA00520794_ERZ809146 | MGnify/ENA primary metagenome ERZ809146 (study PRJEB31570, sample SAMEA3212995) | Homo sapiens | biome: human-gut; feature: human gut; material: fecal | place: Sweden | collected 2011 ... | reverse complement strand
CAACAAACTATCTACTAGAATCATTAGAGAATATGACATTATCTGCATTGAAGATTTAAAAGTAGAGAATATGCTTAAAAATCACAATCTAGCACAGTCTATATCGGATGTATCCTGGTCAAAGTTTACAACACAGCTAGAATATAAAGCCGAGTGGTATGGAAAGGTGATCAAGAAAGTAGATACGTTCTATGCGAGCAGCCAAATCTGTCATTGTTGCGGATATAAGAATGAAGGAACAAAAGATTTAACAGTAAGAGAATGGATATGCCCAAAATGTCATTCAAATCATGACAGAGATATAAATGCATCCATCAATATATTGATGCAAGGCATATTAGCAAATTAGCTAAAAATAAAAAGAACCGCAGGAACTGCGGGGATAGCTTGGTAAGAAAGGTTTCGATAGAAACCTGTTCCCAAGAATCTCGTCACTTCAGTGATGAGAGGTTCAAGGCCTTTGGCTTAAGAGATGCGATTACACCTATCATTGCCTTTTCGTATGGTATGCAAAATAAGAAGCGTGTTAAAGATGGAATCAAGTATGGCTTAATATATACTATCGTATTAATGGTTGCAGGAACCTTGATTACAGAACTATTCCCAAATTTCTTTGCGACACTATTTAATGCAGGACAATCTAGAATATATTTCATCAGTGCTGTTCGAATCATATCCATTAGCTTTGTGTTTGCGGGTATAAATATCGCATTTCAAGGTGTGTATCAAGCTTTAAATGGAGGTATGGAATCCTTGGTTGTATCCTTGCTTAGACAAGCTATTTTGATTTTACCTTTAGCTTGGGGATTTTCAAAATTAGTCATTCAATATGATATGGATGTATCTTTGATTTGGTATGCATTTGTGATTACGGAAGTTTTGTCTTGTGTTGTGGGATGGGTATTTTTAAGACGAATTGAGAAAAAGAAGATGGTGTTTGATTAAGGTCAAACACTTTTTCTTTTGAGTGGTGTATAATAAAGTACATACGGAGGAAACATATGGAACAAGATTCTCTATTTTCAATACAAGAAGATACAAGGCCATTAGCGGATCGTATGCGTCCGGAAACATTAGATGAATATGTAGGACAAAAACAGCTTGTTGCCAAGGGAAATCTTTTGTGGCAAATGATTGAACATGATCAAGTGACATCGATGATTTTCTGGGGCCCACCAGGTGTTGGAAAAACGACATTGGCACGTATTATTGCACATCAGACAAAGAGTTATTTTGTGGATTTCTCAGCTGTTACTAGTGGCATTAAAGAAATCAAGGAAGTTATGAAGCAGGCCGATACGCGTAGGGTCTTGGGACAAAAAACAATACTATTCGTAGATGAAATCCATCGTTTTAATAAGGCGCAACAAGATGCGTTTTTACCCTATGTTGAAAAGGGAAGTATCATTCTGATTGGTGCTACAACAGAAAATCCTAGTTTTGAGATCAATTCCGCCCTTTTATCTAGGTGTAGAGTGTTTGTGTTAAACAGTCTAAATACGGATGACTTAAAAGATTTGATTATTCGTGCTATTTCCAGCTCAAAAGGATTAGGCAATTTAAAAATACATATTACGGATGAAGATATAGAGGCGATTGCCGCATTTTCAGGTGGAGATGCCCGCTTTTGTTTAAATACATTAGAGATGGTTGTTTATAATAGTCCAAGTGAATTGGATGGTATTCATGTTTCACAGGATATTTTGAAGCAATGCCTTCAAAAAAGGTCGTTATTGTATGATAAAAAAGGGGAGGAACACTATAATATTATTTCGGCTCTACATAAAAGTGTACGAAACTCCGATGTACAGGCTGCTGTATATTGGTTAGCACGTATGTTAGAGGCTGGAGAAGATCCTTTATATATCGCAAGAAGATTCGTTCGTATGGCTAGTGAAGATATTGGTATGGCAGATTCTAGAGCCTTAGAAATCTGTGTGGCAGCCTATCAGGCATGTCACTATTTGGGCGTTCCAGAATGCAATGTACACTTAACGCATGCAGCTGTATATTTGGCTTTGGCTCCAAAATCAAACGCTTTAGAAGTGGCTTATAATAATGCGAAAAGTGACGCATTAAAAACATTAGATCAGCCAGTGCCTTTACACATTCGTAATGCGCCAACAAAGCTAATGAAGGAGTTAGGCTACAGTAAAGGATATGAGTATTCACATGATTATGAATATCACATGACGGACATGCAGTGTCTTCCAGATGCTCTAGTTGGTAAAGAATATTATGTACCTAGTGATCAGGGTTCTGAAGTGAAGGTGCGAAATCGTCTTGCACAGATTAAACAAATCAAGGCAATGGTGCATAGAAATCGTATGATGAAGAAAAAATAGTTGAAAAAAGATATAAGATGGAATAGTGTATTTCAGTAGAAAGAGGTCATTATGAAAATAGAAATTCATAGTTTACAAGAAACACAGGAATTTGCCACTAAAATGGCAGATCTTTGCAGAAATAAACAGTTAGTCATTACATTAGATGGAGATTTGGGCGCAGGTAAAACGACTTGGACAAAAAGCTTCGGAAAAGCTTTGGGTGTAAAGAATGTGATTAATTCACCAACCTTTACAATCTTAAAGGATTATAAACAAGAAGGTGGAGTCCCTTTCCATCATATTGATGCGTATCGTTTGGAAGGAAAATGTCAGGACTTAGGTTTTGAAGATTGTTTTGATGAAGGAATTACTGTAGTAGAATGGTCTGAATTTATTGAAGATCAATTGCCACAAGATCATATCAAAATTTCTTTTGAAGAAGGTATCGATGAAAATCGTACAGTGACATTAGAATATACGGGTCCTGTATCAAAAAGTATTGTGGAGGCATATCATGATTAGTTTATGTATGGATAGTGCTTATAAAGCATTAGTGTTAGGTTTATATAAAGATGGAACATTGATTGATGGTGTATCTATCGAAGCGTTCAAGAAACAAAGTGAAACGATTTTTGTGGAATTAAATCAATTGCTTGAAAAAACAGGTTTAGACTACAAAGACGTAGATGAAGTGATCATTACAGATGGTCCGGGTTCTTATACAGGTATTCGTATTGCGATGACAATTGCGAAAGTATTTTGTACACAAATGCATAAAACATTAAAGTGTATTAGTACAATGCAGTTGTTTGCGGGTATGGATGAAAGTGCCAATGTTATTTTGGATGCGCGTAGTAAAAGAGCGTATGTAGCACATTTAGAAAAGGGTGTTGTGGTTGGTGAAACACAAATTTTAGAAGTCGATCAATTGGAAGATTTCTTAAATAAACATCCTGGAACATTATATGGAGATGGTTATTTGGTGAATCAAGAAGCTGCAAGTTGTGATTTCTTGAAGAATTTTATTGAGGTACCAAGTCGTACAATTGAAAATGTACATGCCTTAGTTCCTCAATATTTAAAAGAAAGTGATGCCTATAAAGCATGATCTTTAAAGAAATGAAAGACACGGATCTTGTTCGTGTTTTAGAACTTGAACAAGCTTGTTTTAAACAGCCTTGGCTAGAAAAAGATTGTTTATATGAATTGAATGAGAATCCCTTTTCTCATGGTTGGATCTTAGAAGATGGAGATACCATTGTTGGCTACGCCTTTTTATGGGAAACCTTTGAAATGGCGCAACTAGCTCGTATTGGAGTCGATCCTGACTTAAGAAAAAGAGGATATGGTAAAGAATTGATGATGCATTTATTTGATCGAGCTCGAGAAGCGGCTTGTGAATATATGACATTAGAGGTTCGTGCTAGTAATGAGGCGGCCTTGAATTTATATCAAAAAATGGGCTTTATTCAAGTCAATGTATCTAAGAGTTATTATCCGGATGGAGAAGATGCTATTGTGATGACATTGGCATTGTAGGAGGATTATATGATTATTATCGGAATTGAAAGTAGTTGTGATGAAACAGCCGTTGCGGTTGTCAAAGATAAAAAGGAAGTACTATCGAGTGTGGTCGCAAGCCAAATTGATGTGCATACAGAATTTGGTGGGGTCGTACCCGAAGTTGCGAGTCGTATTCATGTAGAAAATATTTCGTATTGTATTGAAAAAGCATTGAAGGATGCCAATATCACTATGGAAGATGTGGATGCGGTTGCTGTTACGCAAGGTCCTGGCTTAATTGGATGTTTACACGTTGGTGTGCAAGCTGCCAAGACTTTGGCTTTTGCCTACCACAAACCATTAGTTCCTGTACATCATTTGGCAGGGCATATTTATGCCAATGAATTAGTGGTGGATATGAAATATCCTGTATTGGCTCTTGTTGTTTCTGGTGGAAATACAGAACTTGTTTATATGAAGGATGAAACAAGTTTTGAAATCTTAGGAGAAACGCAGGATGATGCGATTGGAGAAGCCTTTGATAAGGTGGCTCGTGTGTTGGGTCTTGGATATCCTGGTGGTCCTAAAATTGATAAATTGGCAAAAGAAGGAAAGCCAGTATATGAACTGGCAAAACCGAAGACACAAGGTCGTTATGATTTTAGTTTTTCTGGATTGAAGAGTAGTGTTCTACAATTTACAAAGCGTATGGAAAGACAGGGCAAGACATTTGATATGGCAGATTTGGCTTGTTCATTCCAAGAATGTGCATTGGATGAAATTTTCTCTCGAGTAAGAGCTGTACTTGATAATCATAAAGATATTCGCCATTTCGTTGTAGGTGGTGGAGTAAGTGCTAACTCAAGACTTCGTGAAAAAGTAGAAGAATTAAGAAATGAATATCCAGAAGTTGAGTTTACAGTGCCTCCAATGTATTGTTGTACAGACAATGCAAGTATGATTGGTGTTGCAGGAACTATTGCCTATCTTTCTGGAAGAAGAGGGGATGCAAGTTTAACAGCCGATTCAAGTCTAGAAATCCAATAGGAGGTTTTATGCAAGAGTTACGTTTACTTCAAGAAAAAGATTTAGAAAGTATATATCCAATCTATGTACATTATGTAAAGACAAGTACAGCTATATTTGATGTTGTGCCAGATTCTTTTGATGTATTTAAAGAACATATGATGGAAATTTCAAAGACAAATCCATTTTATGTCGCACTTAATGATGATGTTCTAATTGGCTATGGATATGTGCACCCGGCTTTTTCTAAAGAGGCGTATAAGTATTGTGTAGAACTTACCATTTATTTTAAAGAAGGAAAACATTATGGCTTGCCTTCAAAAATGTTAGATCAGCTTGAAGCGGATTGTAGAAAATTAAACATGCGTTGGATCATTTCATGCATTACAGATTCGAATGAAGAAAGTATAGCCTTTCATAAAAAACATGGCTTTACTATGTATGGGGCATTACCTTCTTGTGGTATGAAATTTGATGTGTGGCATGGTGTGGTTTGGCTTTGTAAGAGATTGGATGAGGTTAAAAAGGATTTTTTGTGTGCAAGTAATGCAACCATCTTGGGTAATGTTTCAATTGGTGAAGGTTCAAGTGTTTGGTATAACGCAGTGATTCGTAGTGAAGAAGAAACGATTGAAATTGGGCAAGAAAGCAATATTCAAGATCAGTGTGTTTTGCATACGAATCGTGGCCATCCATTAAAAATTGGTGATCGTGTCACGATGGGTCATGGGGCTATTGTGCATGGTTGTACGATTGAAGATGAGGTGCTTATTGGTATGGGTGCTATTGTTTTAAATGGAGCTTGTATTGGAAGCCATAGTATAATTGGTGCTGGTTGTGTTGTGCCTGAAAATATGGTGATTCCACAAAGGAGTGTTGTGGTTGGAGTACCAGCTAAGATCATTAAGAAGACTTCAGAATCTCAGGTTTCTGACATTCTTTCAAATGCAGATCATTATATAAAATTATCGAAAAAATTGGATTAGTCATTTGGCTAATCCTTTTGTATATTGTAAAATCGTTGTAGTGAGGTTGACTATGGAAAACTTATTAAATTATGTACGTTTAAGAAGAGATATCGACTTTTCTATTCGTCCCTTTAATGAGGTGGATATGTTATTATGTGCCGATCTATCTTATGTGGATTGGGATGGCATTGTGGAAAAGGAAGAGGTTTCTTTAGAGGAAGCATGTCGTAAATATCTTTCTTTATATAGTGAAAAGGAATTAAAAAGTAAGTATACATTTTCAATAAATCTTCCACATTTGATTGATGCGTTGCAAGATACGATTCGTTATGGAAATATAAAGTTAAAGAACTATAAAAAAGTCTATAACGATGAAGATGTGATTCAATTTAGTGTGGTAACACTTGTGTTGCCAGATGGATCTCTAGTGCTTTCTTTTAGTGGTACAGATGGTAGTATTACGGGTTGGAAAGAAAATTTAATGATGACCTATAGCAAGGATCTTCCTTGTCAAATCCTGGCGAAGGATTATGTCAAAGAAACTATTGCGGATATTCCTGAAACGAGTTATTTGTTTGGGTTGAAAAAGAAAAAAGTCTATCCAAAGATGTATTTGACGGGTCATTCAAAGGGTGGAAATCTGGCGATGTATGCCTATTTAAAAAATCCAAAACTACAGGGATATATTGAAGGTGTGAAAAGTTTTGATGGGCCTGGCTTTGCGGATGGTTTTTGGCAAGGTGATGAGGATGTATCTAAGATCACAAACTATATTCCTAAGGATAGCATTGTGGGTCGTGTTTTAGATCATAGAGAACAAACGAAAGTCTTGGAAGCTCAAGGTTCTGGTCTAGTTCAGCATGATACGCTTATGTGGAGTGTGGATGTAAAAGACTTTAATTATTGTGATGCACTCACAAAAGAGAGTGATGATTTATTGGAATATGTAAATAAGTTATTGATGGATCGTCCACTGGAAGAAAAAGAGCGTTATTGTCATTTGATTGGAGAATTATTTGATCGAATGGAAATTTATACGATTGCGGATTTAACTGAATTTTCATTTAAACAGGCATTGTTTGGAATTAAGGAGATTCGTCAATTGAATGCAGAAGAAATTAAGTTTATGTTTGAAGTTGTGAAATTTATTGCGGTGCAATCCGCTCCAATATTAGTGAAAGGAAGAAAGTAAAATGAGAAAAATAGGTTGGATTGGTGCTGGCATTATGGGTCAGCCAATGGTTATTCATTTATTGAATAAGGGTTATGAAGTGCATGTGTACGCAAGACATCCAGAAAGGGTAGAACAAGCTAAAAATGCAGGTGCCATTTTAGAAGAATCGATTGTGTCTTTGACATCCAATGTAGATGTCATTTGTACAATGGTCGGTTTTCCTAGTGATGTTAAAGAAGTATATGATGTGATTTTTAGTTGTATTGATGCGGGTAAAACTTGTATTGATTTTACGACTTCAAGTCCAAAACTTGCCAAAGAATTGTATACAAAAGGGAAAGAATTGGGGGTTCATGTATTGGATGCGCCAGTGACTGGTGGAGATACGGGAGCTAAAAATGGTACTCTAACTGTTTTGGTTGGTGCAGACAAAGAGGATTTTGAAACGAATAAAGAAATCTTTGAAGCGTTTGGAACGCAGATTGAGTATTGTGGCAAGGCGAGTTGTGGTCAACATGTCAAGATGGCTAACCAAATCATGATTGCGAATACGTTACAAGGTATTTGTGAGGCCATGTCGTATTTGAATTGTAAAGATGTGGATGAATCTTTTGTATATCGCTTCTTACGTAATGGTGCTGCTGGATCTAAACAATTGGAATTCCAAGGTAAGAAGATGTTAGAGAATGATTATGCGCCTGGTTTTTATGTGAAGCATTTTGTGAAGGATTTAAAAATTGCAGTACAAGAGGCAAATTTTCCTTTGTATGGTGTAAATCGTGTCATCAAAGAATATGTGGATTTAATGGATCGTGGTATGAGTGATTTAGGTACGCAGTGTTTGATTGAGTATTTTAGAAAGCCACAAATTAAAGCGGTTATCTTTGATATGGATGGTTTGATGTTTAATACGGAAAAGATGTTTAAGGATGAGTTTAAAGAGAAGGCTAAAGAATTAGGCGTTTCTTGTCCAGACTCTTTTCCGGAACCTTTAATTGGTTGTGATTCAAGAAAGGTTGCAGAGTTTGAAATGATGTATCCAGGTGTGACAAGAGTTATGGAAGAAATTCAGGAAGAGCGTGCGGATTATTTCTTTACATATTTTAAAGAGCCTGGTAGTGCCAATATGGTTGGTTTACAGAATCTAATTGAGTATATTGAAGAGAATAAGATTCCTTATGCGGTGGCTTCAAGTTCGCACCCGCAGGATATTAAAAAGTTCTTGTCGCATGCAGGTTTTGTGTTAAGTCCAAATGTGATTGTATCTTCTAAAGAGGGATATAAATCAAAGCCGGCTCCAGATGTTTTCTTGGCAGCAGCTGAAAGATTAGATGTAAAACCAGAAAACTGTTTAGTATTAGAGGATAGTAAGCATGGAATTATGGCAGCAGCCAAAATGCATTCCATTTTTATTCAAGATCAGATTGCGCCAGATGACGAGATGAAGGAATATATTCAAGAGTCTTGTACGGATTTAAATGGGGTAATTGATTATTTAAAGCGTTGTAAATAATTGGTTGCTACTTTATAATATTGTTGAGAAATTAATAGGAGGACGTAATGAAAAAAGAATTAGTCATTGTTCTTGATTTTGGAGGACAATATAATCAGTTGGTTGCACGTCGTGTTCGTGAGTGCAATGTATATTGTGAAATTTATTCATATAAAACAGATTTAGAAAAAATCAAAGCTATGAATCCAAAAGGAATTATCTTAACTGGAGGACCAAATAGTTGTTATGAGGCAGATTCACCTACATATTCAAAGGAATTATTTGAATTGGGTATCCCAGTTCTTGGTCTTTGCTATGGTGCACAATTGATGATGCATGTATTGGGTGGAAAAGTAGAAAAAGCGGATCACCGTGAATATGGTAAGACAGAGGTTCTTGTGGATAAGACTTCTTCTAAAATCTTTGAGGGTGTATCTGAAAAAACAATTTGTTGGATGTCACACTTTGACTATATTTCACAGGTAGCACCTGGTTTTGAAATTACGTCTCATACAGATAACTGTCCTTGTGCATCAAGTGAAAATGCAGAAAAAGGATTATATGCTGTTCAGTTCCATCCAGAAGTATTGCATACACAAGAAGGTTCAAAAATGTTATATAACTTCGTTCGTGGTGTTTGTGGATGCTGTGGTGATTGGAGAATGGATAACTTTGTTGAAGAACAAATTAAAGCTATTCGTGAAAAGGTTGGAGATGGAAAAGTTTTATGTGCCCTTAGTGGTGGAGTAGACTCTTCTGTTGCAGCTGTATTATTATCAAAAGCAATTGGTAACCAATTGACATGTGTATTTGTTGATCATGGTTTACTTCGTAAAAACGAAGGGGATGAAGTAGAGGCTGTATTTGGTCCAGAAGGTCCATATGAATTAAACTTCATTCGTGTAAATGCGCAACAAAGATATTATGAAAAGCTAAAGGGTGTTGAGGAACCAGAAGCAAAACGTAAGATTATTGGTGAAGAATTCATTCGTGTATTTGAAGAAGAGGCTAAGAAAATTGGAAAAGTTGATTTCTTAGTTCAGGGAACAATTTATCCAGATGTTGTTGAGAGTGGTTTAGGTGGAGAATCTGCTGTAATTAAATCTCACCACAACGTTGGTGGACTTCCTGATCACGTAGATTTCAAAGAAATTATTGAACCATTGCGTGACTTGTTCAAGGATGAAGTTCGTAAAGCTGGTTTAGAATTAGGTATTCCTGAATACTTAGTATTCAGACAACCATTCCCAGGACCTGGTTTAGGAATTCGTATCATTGGTGAAGTTACTGAAGAAAAAGTAAAAATCGTACAAGATGCAGATGCCATTTATCGTGAAGAAATCGCAAATGCTGGATTAGATCGTTCAATCGGTCAATACTTTGCAGCATTGACAAATATGCGTTCTGTAGGTGTTATGGGTGATGAAAGAACATATGATTATGCCATCGCTTTACGTGCCGTTAATACAATTGACTTTATGACTGCTGAATCTGCTCAGATTCCATATGAAGTATTAAATAAAGTTATGTCTCGTATTATCAATGAGGTTCGTGGGGTTAACCGTGTAATGTATGACCTTACTAGTAAGCCTCCTGGAACAATTGAGTTCGAATAATTCAATAAACATCAAAAGTCCTTTATATAAGGGCTTTTTTATATGCTGCTTTTGACCGTGAGTACAAAATGAGTACACAATTTATTGGATGAATTATCGGGAACCGATAATTCATATGACTGTATAAGCAAAAAAGCACCAAAATTAGAGCAAAATAATAAAGCAGATTCACATGTACTATTAGGGACAGTTGATCTGCTTTTATTTATTGTTAATTTTGTTTATCGTATGTAATCCAATCTGAATCCCAGGTGTTTTTATAAGCATTGAATTTTCTCTTGCTTAAATGCCCGTCTACATCTTTATATTTCCATCGAGTCATGTTTTTTACATTGTCTAAAGCATGATCAGGTATATATAGAGAATTTTTTTCTCTTAAGTCAGTTTCTTTTTTTAAAAGTGAATAATTTTTTATTGGAGATATAAAACTTTCTCCATCCGTATTTACGACTAATTGTTTTTCTCCTCCGTTTACCAATATGTATGCATTAGATTTTGATATTTCATATGTGCCTTTTGTTAGATTTGATTCTGTGTAGTAAGGTGTCAAAATCAAAAAGTTAAGAAAAATCATTATAATTAGCATAGGAAATACGAAAATAGTCGGACTAGTCTTTTTATTAAGAATAGCGTTTATGCGGTAATTCAGATTTGATTTTCTATTGAATGATAAGTTTGAACTTAAAACAGTTGTAGAAGATTTGATTGCTTGTTTTTGCGTTTTAATCAGAAAATTCAGGTAATCTAGTTTTTGGTGTTCTTCAAGATTTT
>ERZ809146.1276-NODE-1276-length-11029-cov-3.657645_pt1 | contig 11029 bp, 11 predicted proteins | sample MGYA00520794_ERZ809146 | MGnify/ENA primary metagenome ERZ809146 (study PRJEB31570, sample SAMEA3212995) | Homo sapiens | biome: human-gut; feature: human gut; material: fecal | place: Sweden | collected 2011 ... | reverse complement strand
AGTATTGCGGTTCCGTTCACCGTCAGCCTGATCCGCCCCCTGCACCGCCCGTCATCAGCGCTGGTGCAGGCGTTTAGTGAGCATTTACAAGCGGGGTTACCGAAACTGGTCACTTCTCTTGACGCGATTTTGTCGTCAGCTACGACAGCATAAAAGCGACAGCATCCTCGGCATGGATCGCCGCGGTATCAAACACAGGCAGAACACTGCACTCTTCTGGCACCAGTAAACCAATTTCTGTGCAGCCAAAAATGACGCCCTGTGCGCCCTGTTCTGCAAGGCGAGCAATCACTTGCGCATAATAAGCGCGTGACGCTTCGGTAAATTGCCCCAGACACAGTTCTTCAAAAATAATCTGATTAATTTTCGCCCGTTCATCCGCTTCAGGAATAAGACAATTGATGGAAAATTGTTCCGTCAGCCGCCCGCGATAAAAATCCTGTTCCATGGTGTAACGCGTACCCAGCAGCGCCACACGAGTCATTCCGGCCCCGGTAATTGCACGTCCGGTGGCATCCGCAATGTGTAAGAAAGGCAGAGTGCAACGTGACTCAATGGCATCCGCCACTTTATGCATCGTATTGGTACATAACACAATACCTTCTGCGCCCGCCCGCTGTAAGCCAAGCGCCGCCTCAGCCAGAATGTCCCCGGTTTTATCCCATTCCCCGCGACGCTGGCACTCTTCTATTTCATGAAAATCGACGCTATGTAGCAGCACTTGCGCAGAGTGAAGCCCACCAAGCCGCTGTTTAATGCCTTCATTTATCAGACGATAGTAAGGAATGGTGGATTCCCAGCTCATTCCTCCCAGCAAACCAATTGTTTTCATTCCTCTCTCCTGATGTGTGTTACCGCAACAAGGCTGAATAAGGAACGAGACAAACGCCTCAACGGCCAGGTGCCTAATCTCTATTAACGAAAAAAGGGCCGGATGTACAGCACATCCGGCCCGTGAAATCAGACGCCGATATTTCTCAACTTTTCGCCTGCCATCAGTTTGCGTTCGATATGTTCCAGCGTGACATTTTTGGTTTCCGGAATGAGCCAGAAAGTGATGCCCACAAACGCAATGTTCAGCGCAGTGTAGAGCCAGAACGTACCGGCAGCGCCAATGCTATCAAGCAGTGTCAGGAAGGTCGCGCCGATAATCATATTCGACACCCAGTTTGTCGTCGTCGAACAGGTAATACCGAAATCGCGGCATTTCAGCGGCTGAATTTCAGAGCACAGGATCCACACCACTGGCGCGGCGCTCATCGCATAACCGGCAATACACATCATCGTCATGCCAACAGAGAGCCAGGACAAGCCACTGGAAGCCGTACCGTTATCAAACTGCATCAGGCAATAGCCCAGCACCAGAGTGCCTAACGCCATCACGCTGAAACCAATTTTCAGAGCCGGTTTACGACCTGCTTTATCTACCGTAAAGACCGCAATGAAGGTCGCGAACATAAAGGTCAGTCCCACGACCAGAGTCGCAATCATCTGTTGTTCTGTGGTCGTAAAGCCCGCCATTTTGAAGATACGCGGCGCGTAGTACATGATGATGTTCATACCGGTAAACTGCTGCATCGCCTGCAACAACATACCGAGAAACACAGCACGACGGACGTTACGGTTGATCTTAAACAGTGCCCAACCGCCCTGTTTTAACTTCAGGCTTTCACGAATTTCGTTGAGTTCTTCTCGCGCTTTTTCCGACGTATCGCGCAGCATACGCAACACTTCTTCCGCCTCAATATGACGCCCCTTTTCCGCCAGCCAGCGCGGGCTATTTGGCAGGAAGACCACCAGAATAATCAGCAGGACTGCTGGTAAAGCAAGAACCCCCAACATTGCGCGCCAGTTACCGCTATAACTGAACGCTGTATCGGATAAAAACGCCAGCACGATGCCGAGTGTGACCATCAACTGGTACATACTGATCATCTTACCGCGAACGTTTTCACTTGCCATTTCAGAAAGATACAGAGGAGCGGTGTAAGACGCGATCCCGACAGCAATGCCCAGCACCACACGAGCGGCGATTAACATCTCTACGCTGGTCGCAAAAGCGGACCCTATAGAACCGAGTACAAACAGGATGGCCCCCGCCATCAGGCTGTATTTACGACCCAGGCGGAACGACAGCCAACCATTAAACAGCGCACCAATTGCTGCGCCGAGCATCATGCTACTAACCACCCATTCCTGCAAACGACTGGTCAGCACAAAGTGATCGGTAATGAACGGCAACGCTCCGGCGATTACGCCGATATCAAGACCAAATAACAATCCTGCGACCGCAGCAGCTACCGAAACAAACATATTCATACGCCGCGTATCCCGCAAAGAACGTGGCGTTAAAGCAGATTCCGTATTGATAGTAACCATTTTTTCCTGCCAGCAGAGAGTAAGACATAGTGAAAAAATACGTGAACAATTCACACAGGTGTCAGGTCGGAAATAGCATAAATATGGATTAAATTGCTACGACATGTCGTTATGTGATGGATATTCCAATTTTAAAATTAAGTTGAATTATTGAGATTATTATTAACCACCTAATTTTACAGCAGATAAAATTCATAAAGTTCATTAATTGATATGGATTATTTCATAACCATGATATGGATTATGATGATCTACAGATATAAAAAACCCTGCCATGCGGCAGGGTCATAAAAGTAAGAAGAATGAATTAACGCGCCAGCCAACCGCCATCCACGGCAATGGTATAACCATTCACATAATCTGAAGCGCTGGAGGCAAGGAACACTACCGGCCCCATCAGGTCACTCGGCAGTCCCCAACGGCCAGCTGGAATGCGGTCGAGGATTTCCGCGCTACGTTGTTCATCTGCCCGTAGTTGTTGAGTATTGTTGGTCGCCATGTAACCCGGGGCTATCGCATTAACATTAATGTTGTGTTTAGCCCATTCGTTCGCCATCAATCGCGTCACACCCATCACGCCGCTTTTTGATGCGGTATAAGAAGGCACACGGATCCCGCCCTGGAAGGAGAGCATTGACGCGATATTGATAATCTTGCCGCCATTGCCTTGCGCGATAAAGTGTTTCGCCGCTGCCTGAGACATGAAGAATACGCTCTTGATATTCAGGTTCATGACATCGTCCCAGTCTTTTTCGCTGAACTCGAGAGCATCTTCGCGGCGAATCAATCCGGCGTTATTCACCAGGATATCAATATGACCAAACTCCGCTACCGCGCGATCCAGCAGTGCTGGAATACCATCAATCTTTCGCAGATCGGCGGTCAGGCTTAAAAAACGACGCCCCAGCGCCGTGACCTGCTTGATGGTTTCAGTCGGTTCAACGATGTTAATGCCAACAATGTCACAGCCCGCTTGCGCCAGCCCCAACGCCATCCCCTGACCCAGTCCAGTATCACAACCAGTGACGACCGCAACTTTACCTTCGAGAGAAAATGCACTTAAAATCATAACAATACCTTATTCGTTTATGCCCACAACTAGCGCAAATCTTTAACGGCCACATGGTCCATATCATCAAAGACCTGGTTTTCACCGACCATGCCCCAGATAAAGGTATAAGCTTTGGTTCCGACACCGGAATGGATCGACCAGCTCGGGGAGATCACCGCCTGCTCGTTATGCATCACAATATGACGCGTTTCTTGCGGCTGCCCCATCATGTGGAAAACGCAGGCGTCATCATCCATATTGAAATAGAAATAAACTTCCATCCGGCGCTCGTGGGTGTGACACGGCATGGTGTTCCACAAGTTACCCGGAGCCAGCTCCGTCAGCCCCATACTCAATTGGCAGGTTTCCAGCACATCCGGGACAAAATATTTGTTAATCGTGCGACGGTTACTGGTGAGGTTATCGCCTAACGTGACTGGAGATACTTCGTCCGGTGTGACTTTTTTGGTGGGATACGTCGTATGCGCGGGTGCGCAATTGTAATAAAACTTCGCCGGAGTGCCGGTATCAATACTGGCAAAGACAACTTCTTTTGCGCCTTTACCAACATACAGGGCGTCGCGGTGACCGATTTCATAGCATTGGCCATCGACAGTAATCGTACCGGCACCGCCAATATTGATAACACCTAACTCGCGACGTTCAAGGAAATAGCTTACGCCGAGTTGTTTACCAACTTCCCCGCCAACGGAAACCGTTTTAGTTATCGGCATAATGCCGCCAACAATAATTCGGTCAATGTGGCTGTAAACCATGGTGTACTCATCGGCGACAAATACCTTTTCAACCAAAAATTCATTGCGCAGCCCTTGGGTATCCAGCGTTTTTGCGTGCGCACTGTGGATGCTCTGTCTTACGTCCACATCAACCTCCGATAATCAGTGAAGCGTGAAAATAGAAAACGATAGTGAAACACTGTTTCGTTTTCTCTATAAAGGGATGATATGCCCATGGGCTAGGGTTTTCAATTAAAAATAAAACAATGTTTCATTTTTAAGTTAAGGATTAAAAAAAGTGCAGTGTCGATCACGAATATGTCATGAGAATGGAAAAATGAGGGAGCCCAGAAAATGTATGTCGACTTGCCAGCCATCATTATTCAACAGATTAATGACGGCAGATATTTATCGGTAAGGAGGAAATGCAGAGCTATTCGTCACGTTCAATGGTCAATGCCACGCCCTGGCCCCCGCCGATACAAAGCGTTGCCAGTCCTTTGCGGGCATTACGTTTCACCATTTCATGAACCAGAGAAACCAGGATTCGGCAACCGGAAGCGCCTATCGGGTGACCAAGTGCGATCGCACCACCATTGACATTGACCCGACGCTCATCCCACTCAAGCATCTTGCCAACCGAAAGCGCCTGTGCAGCAAACGCTTCATTAGCCTCGATAAGATCGACATCAGCCAACTGCCAGCCTACACGCTCCAGGCAACGGCGGGTCGCATACACCGGCGCAATTCCCATCAATGCCGGATCTACACCAACGCTGGCAAATGCGCGAATGCGGGCCAGCACGGGTAAATTCAACGCTCGTGCTTTGGCTTCGCTCATCATCATTACCGCAGCTGCGCCATCGTTTATGGATGATGCATTACCCGCTGTCACAGAACCGAGACTATCAAATGAAGGATTTAAACGGGCTAAACCTTCTGCACTGGCGTCAGTGCGTGGCTGTTCATCGGTATCAACAACCAACGTCTGACCGTTACTTTGGGTCATTACCGGGACGATCTCATCTTTAAATCGTCCGGCGTCAATCGCCGCTCGCGCTTTTTGTTGCGAGCTAAGTGCGTAAGCATCCTGCAATTGACGGCTGATGCCATATTCGCGAGCCAGATTTTCGGCGGTGACACCAATATGATAATCATTGAAGGCATCCCATAACCCATCATGCACAAGACTGTCAACCAGCTGGCTATTGCCAAGCTGTGCACCGGTGCGGCTATCAGTCAGAACATGTGGTGCGCGGCTCATGTTTTCCTGGCCACCGGCGATGACAATATCAGCCTCGCCACACTGTATCGCCTGAGTAGCCAGATGCAGTGCTTTAAGTCCGGAACCGCAGACGTCATTAATCGTGATTGCAGAAACGCTATTAGGCAGACCACCTTTAATAGCCGATTGCCTTGCCGGATTCTGCCCTGCCCCTGCAGTCAACACCTGACCAAGAATTACTTCATCCACCGCATATGCAGGAACGCCGGTACGTTCTATTAACGCTTTCACGACCAGACTACCAAGTTCCACGGCGGAATGACCCGCTAACGCACCGCGAAAGCAGCCGATAGGTGTCCGTAACGCCCCGACAATCACAACGTCTTTCATCACAACCTCGCACCAATTAACAGTGCAATAGTAAATGATTGTTAATTACAGTTATCTTAATTGTTTAAAAAAAGTGATTTTTATCACAAAGGAAATATGCCTGAGCAGTAGTCAGAGTCATAACTGGCACGTAAGGTTTGCAACCACTAACCCACCAATAGAGGGGTAGATAGGGCGTTAATCTCCCATACTTAACCTGGTTTATGGTAAATTGCCCTCCATTTTGTTTAATTTGTAGATGATACGTTCAGATAATGTCTAATATTTGGTCTAAAGAAGAAACTCTGTGGAGTTTCGCGCTCTACGGCACAGCCGTTGGTGCAGGCACGCTCTTCCTTCCTATTCAGTTAGGTTCGGCAGGGGCTGTGGTCCTGTTTATTACTGCTCTGGTCGCCTGGCCTTTAACATATTGGCCACATAAAGCCTTATGCCAGTTCATCCTCTCATCGAAAACATCAGCAGGTGAAGGGATAACGGGCGCAGTAACACACTACTATGGCAAGAAGATTGGTAATCTGATTACCACGCTGTACTTCATCGCCTTTTTTGTCGTCGTGTTGATATATGCAGTGGCAATTACCAACTCACTTACGGAACAGCTGGCAAAGCATATGGTTATTGATCTTCGCATCCGTATGTTGGTGAGTCTGGGTGTTGTATTAATCCTGAATCTCATTTTTCTGATGGGACGCCATGCAACCATTCGGGTAATGGGTTTTTTGGTATTCCCATTGATTGCCTATTTCTTATTTCTTTCCATTTACCTTGTCGGTAGTTGGCAACCTGATCTATTAACGACCCAGGTAGAGTTCAATCAGAATACCCTTCACCAGATATGGATATCGATTCCCGTGATGGTTTTCGCCTTTAGCCATACGCCCATTATTTCTACGTTTGCCATAGACAGACGTGAAAAATATGGCGAACACGCTATGGATAAATGCAAAAAAATTATGAAAGTCGCTTATCTCATCATCTGCATAAGTGTACTGTTCTTTGTCTTTAGCTGCCTGCTTTCTATTCCACCTTCGTATATTGAAGCGGCTAAAGAAGAAGGGGTTACCATTTTATCGGCGCTTTCTATGCTGCCGAACGCCCCAGCATGGCTGTCAATTTCCGGGATTATTGTCGCAGTAGTTGCGATGTCGAAATCATTCCTGGGTACGTACTTTGGCGTTATTGAAGGTGCCACGGAGGTCGTCAAAACAACACTACAGCAGGTTGGTGTAAAGAAAAGTCGTGCATTTAACCGCGCACTATCAATTATGTTGGTATCGCTGATCACCTTCATTGTTTGTTGCATTAACCCGAACGCGATTTCGATGATTTACGCGATCAGCGGCCCGCTCATTGCCATGATACTTTTCATCATGCCTACGTTGTCAACGTATCTGATCCCGGCGCTTAAACCCTGGCGTTCCATCGGAAATCTGATTACGCTGATCGTGGGTATCCTGTGCGTATCGGTAATGTTCTTTAGCTGATATCCATTGTGAATGGTTCAAAATTGCTACAATTTTGAACCATTCCAGTTTTCATAATGTTCATTCGTTATTATTCCGCACTATCACTTCCCTCATCATATCCTAGTATTATCAGTTAGTTAAACACACAAAGAGATCTGAACATCTTAAATAAGACTATTTAAGATGCATAACTTAGATTCGCAAGATATCTTCCGGTCATTCAAAAACAATTTGCGATATAGATATTCTCATACCATGAGATAGTTATCTGAACCACCCTCAACCAGGTAAGATTAAATCAGTGAAACATAATCATATTTAATAACGAGAAATGCATTTTAAAATGTCTTAATCAGAATTATAGCAAATACAGATTAATCGCAATTTTTTCCAGCAAAATTACAAAATCATGGTGTATTGACATCATCAATCACCAATGAAATTATGCAATTATATACGGATAGGGAGGTTCTTAACATGGGGCTTTGTAGTCGTTATAAAAGTCTTACATGCAATAGTTGCTCAATGCATTGCCAAATAATGCCAGAAGAGTCACCGCGTTTGCAGTACTGCGCAAACTCGTGTTTTTGTATGTGGCCCGAAGAAAGTTCATATTTTAATCGTGGTGTGGTAGAAGGTATCTTAACAAAAAACCACAATGCGAGATTAAGCGGATATATTTTTGTCGATTTTTCAGTAAGTTTTTTACGTCTATTCCTTGAAAAAGACTGGATTGACTATCTTGCAAGTACTGACATGGGGATTGTTTTAGTCAGCGACCGCAATATGCAATCGTTAGCTAATTACTGGCGAAAACACAACTCAGCAATATCTGCTGTCATATATAATGATGATGGTCTTGATGTTGCCAATGAAAAGATCAGACAACTATTTATTGGTCGTTATTTATCATTTACCAGAGGTAACACATTAACTCAGATGGAATTCACCATAATGGGGTATATGGTTTCTGGTTATAATCCATATCAGATTGCTGAAGTTCTGGATATGGATATCCGTAGCATCTACGCGTACAAGCAACGAATCGAAAAGAGAATGGGTGGTAAAATAAACGAATTATTTATTCGTTCACATTCGGTCCAACATTGATACTCAACAATCTGCAAGAATCATACTCTGTTTATACGGGCATTTATGGAAATGCCCGTATTTTATAAATAGGCCGTCCCCTCAAGAGTAAACACATAGTATTTAAAACCATCACACGAAAAATTCAGAAGCATTACGAAATATGAATTTACAAACAATAGTGGCATAAATGTTAACCATGTTAATTTACATAAAGTTTTACGTTGCGACATTAAAGCCTCATTTCAATCATCATGATAAATATAAAATTAATATATATTTATGCCGTAAATACCAATATACTTAGCAAACTATGTGATTTCCATTTCGATTGATTTAGTGTTTATTGACGTATGTACTGGATTATTAACGATAATATCGAGTTCTGGCCTGAGCACCGAAAATTAATATCGGTACATAACGCCGATCTTAACGTCGTTCTGACAACGCCAGCCAGTCGTTGTTTATCACTTCTACTTGAAGCTTTTCCTGATGTGGTTGCACAACAAGATTTTTTCACCAGAGTCTGGGAAGAAGAAGGTATGCGTGTGCCTACTAACACGTTATATCAGAACATATCCATTATCAGACGCGGATTTCGCGCTGTTGGTGATACTACCCACTCGCTTATTGCAACCGTACCGAGAAGAGGATTCAAGATCCATAATGACATTAACATACAAAATCATGCAATAAACTCTTCAACAGACGCACATACACACAATGCCCCACCTGCCATAAAAGTTAATGCGGGATACAAAGAGAGCATTGGTGGCGCAAAGAATTTCAATAACAAAATCCTCAAACATATAAAAAGTTATCTAATTATGTTGAGCGCATTTGTCATAGGCGCATATTCTGCATATTGGCTATGGAATAATAATCAACCGAAGCCATTTTTCAAGGATTACAAGACTGTTGCGGAAATTAATGGCTGCCATTTTAATGTAACAGAAGATACAATTGATGGGTTGAAAGAGTTCGATAAATATAAAACACGGATACTGGATTCGGGGATTAACTGTAAAAAACATCCGTGGTTATACTTCCCTCTTGCAAAATCCTCACCGGGGATGATTGTTATGGCATGCAATAAAAACTATAACCAACATGAAGTGGCAGACTGTTTAACCCTGTCTTACCGTGAGGTTAATCGTGATTGATTATAAAAAAAACTTATTATTTATTTTAGTTTTTATCAGTGGGTTTATTCTCTTCATTGTTTACTCTTATACTGCAGAAAAAATGATATATAATGAAACATGCACTGCAAATTGGGTAATTTTTAATGACCAGGGACGAGCAAATCTTACCATCGACTTTATGTTTAACAAAAAAAATAAAACAGGAACTGTTGCGTTGAGTGGAACCTGGCAACAAGGTAACAGAGAAAGTAAATCAATACGGCGAAATATTGAATACACATGGATTGAAAACTATGACACAGCCCATTTAACATCAAAGAAAGTTAATAAGTTTGAGATTATGGATCAAGTTGATGATGATAGACTTGTACAACTTATTCCTGATTTTTATGTCTTTCCAGAAAAAAGTGTAAGCTATAATATACTAAAGCAAGGTAAGCATGCTTTTATTTTGAGCATTGGTAACAGAGCAATAATGCATTGTGCAAGGTAAACTAAAATAGATAACAAAAAGATGGAACCTCGTTAATCATAAAACAATAAAATTAAATATTCTCGCAGTATATGGCAGTCTAAAGCATCAAAGTTTTGATCAACATCTTTCATTTTAGACATCTCCTTGCAATGTAAAATATCATGTATCAACAACATCTGGTGCAAATCCATGAGTCGAACTCGACATTCATCTTAGCTCGATTATTATTCCTTCGTACAGTCGATGTAAACAATACAGAAAGAGGATTATTAAGAACCAGTTTACTCAGTGAATCAATAGAGGAAAGGACTAACGTTTCTTTAAAAGAATTGATTTCATCATCTGTTAAACTAAACTCATCATTGACAGATCGTGAGATATAACTGTTTTTAACTTTACTCTTTACGTTGACTTTATTGACAGAATTAACATTCACATATCTTGAATTTAATGTCCATGATGTTGTTTGCGTGAGAACCTTCTCAGCATTAAGGAATTTTTTTAACGGAATCCTTGGTTTCTTTTTCGAGTCCGAATTTACAATATCATGCATATAGACCATTTCATGAATCTGCGAAAACTCAATGTCCATTGTATACCTCACATTTTTACCGTGACTCGATGTTACTGTTCAATAATCACCTTCCATCAATACTAAAATTAATACCCCTAATGTGCCGATAACAAATATAGTCATTCTACGTAACGTCTCCATAAGGTGATATTTGACATTATCAGAAGCTGCGAATTCGGATTTTGCTCTAATCAAATGAGAGAAATGTAAAATGAAGCCACGAAATATTAATAATAGCCTACCACTGCAACCATTAGTTCCTGATCAGGAGAACAAAAATAAGAAAAATGAAGAGAAATACGTGAATCCAGTTAAAATTACGATGAGGTCTGGTTTAAATTATATTGAACAAGATTTTCTTGGAGGAAAATATCTAACACATGATTTGTCAATAAAGATAGCGGATATTTCTGAAGAGATAATTCAGCAAGCAATATTATCGGCTATGAGCATATATAAATTTCCGATAACAGATGATTTAATGAGTATGGCTAAAAA
>ERZ809146.1261-NODE-1261-length-11138-cov-70.668592_pt1 | contig 11138 bp, 8 predicted proteins | sample MGYA00520794_ERZ809146 | MGnify/ENA primary metagenome ERZ809146 (study PRJEB31570, sample SAMEA3212995) | Homo sapiens | biome: human-gut; feature: human gut; material: fecal | place: Sweden | collected 2011 ... | reverse complement strand
TTAATATAAGTTATTGATTTACAGACGATTAAATGTTAATTTAACGCAGTATTGTTAGTACAAACATTTTAAATTAGTGATTTTAGAATAACTAACTGAGAAATTACTAAAATAAAAAAGAGCATCTATTTTTCTTTCTTGTGTGCCCCCACATCTCCCTCTTTTGCTTTTTTTCTAAAAAACTTTGGCGTTATCAAGTAAAAAGTGTACTTTGCTGCAAAAATATGTGTCTTGACACAAAAATTTTCAATGAATGATGTATTTTGAACGCAAGGAATATCTAGATAAGCTCATCTCTGCCGAAGGCAATGGGATGATAAAGATTATCACAGGCATTACTTCGAGGACATCGGTATCCGAAATGCAGTTCTTGACTTCCGACAGATAGAATACACTCATATTATGGAGAATGTTATCTATAACGAGCTTCGCAAAACAAGGCTATGGCGTGGATGTTGGCGTAGTGGAGAGTTTCAAGCGAGATGAGAATAGCAAGCTGCAGCGCCGGAATCTTGAGATAGATTTCGTGGTGAACCGTCATGATGAACGCCTCTATATCCAGTCAGCTTATGCCTTGCCTGATAAGGAGAAGGTAGATCAGGAGCAGGCTTCTTTATTGAATGTAAACAATGGCTTCCGCAAACTGATTATCGTAGGGGATAGATATCGGTCGGGTTATAATGAAGAGGGCATTCTGATGATGAGCCTCTCCGATTTCCTCTTGGGGAAGGGTGGCTAGGAATAGATGGTCTTGAAGAAAATATCAAGAGCGGAAGAACAACCGGGGGTTAACAGTTAACAGTTGTTTTTCCGCTCTTTTCAATATGATTTTACCACAATTCTGCTGGCGACAGATCCTTGTCCTTTCTGCCCATCAGATAGTAATCGGCAAGGAACTGAAGGTTTGCCTGGGTAATCTTCAAGCCTGCCTCCTTTACGTATCGGCTGGTAAAGAGGTTGGCATCAGGCAACATGTTGTTGTCTATCAGTTTGCACACAATCTCGTAAGGGAATGGGCGACCGTTGCCGCTGATAATGCCAAAGCTGTCGGTCTCTGCACGCTCCTGTACATAGTATGGGTTCTCAGGCGATGCGATGCAATGAGCCAGACCGAAACTGATGTTGATGCCTGTGTATGGACTTCCGCTTAAGATGATGCCTTTCTCGTATTTCTGAGGGAATCGGATGTCCTTTGGCAACTCGAATTCAATCTCCTTGAGGAATTCCTTCAGCGTCTTCACATCTTCCAGGAAGATGAACTTGTCTTCATATCCTTTCGCCTTGAGCAGATTGTAGTCGTGAATCGCCTTCTCATGATCTGCCTTTTCATGTAGCTCTATAGCCTTCTTCCTGAACTCCTCATCCTCCCAGATCTTGTGGGTAGGCATGTTCCTGCAAATCTTGCGGAGCCATTCGTAAGAAGTGAGCGCCAGGAGATTGTTTCTGCCGACGATGGTCATTTCCATCTGCACAGAATAAGCGAGCGGTTCGGTGAGTCCCTGATGCGAGTTTGCCATCTGCTGGAGGGTAAACTGCAGGCGCTTCTGGTTGCCTACGTTGAAATAGCAACCATAATGGAACCACGCCAGGGTGTCGCGACGGTGAATCTCATCCAACTCCTTGTTCTTCTCGATGTCCTCTTCGGTCGTTTCAGCGTTGCCCTCTATCTCAGGCATTTCGCAGAGATAAGTCAGAAGACGCTCGTTTTCCGGAGCCGTTTCATACTCTCTGTCGAGAATGTTGTAGGCAAGTTTGGCAGCCAGTTCCAGGGTTCCGAAGAGGAAAGGAACGGCTTCCTGTACGAAACTGCTCTGCTGGTAATGGTGCCAGAGCAGGAACTTGACATCAGCGATGTTGATTTCCTCAGGGTCGTAAGCCGGGTCATCTTCGTTGAGTGTACTCTTGATGAATTCGCTTTCTTTCTCATAGAAAGGAATGTAGGTGCCGTAGCGCTGCTTGCATTCTTCCGTGAAAGTCTTCCAAATGCCTGTGCCCGAAATCACATCTTCGAAATAACCGGCAATGCTGAGTGCCAGCTGCTTGGCTTCATCCATATTCTTGAAGTTATGGGTGTAGCACGCCTCGTCAAGAGCGTGGTATATTTCGTTGGCGAGTTCTGTATAATACAGATCTGTTTCGTCTGCTTTTTCGTATGGATGCAAAGCAATCCATTCTTGGGTGAAAATAACTTTTTTCATATATTTCAAGTTTTCTTGGTTATCTGTTTGTTGTAACTTTCATGCAAAGGTAATAAAATATTGCAGAAATCTGCAAGAAACTCACATTTTTTTCGTATCTTTGCACCCGAATTTAGGCAATCTTAATAAATGCGTGGGATTGCCGCAAGCGTTTCGGAAGGATTTTGCACCCTAATTCATGGCTGGGAGGGTGAATTCGGCCTTCCATTTAGATTATAATGAATTAAGGTTAAAAAGATTTGAAGACATTTGAAGAATTAGGCGTGAGCGAGGAGATTCGCCGTGCCATCGAAGAGCTTGGATTTGAGAATCCAATGCCAGTTCAGGAAGAAGTAATCCCATATTTGCTTGGTAATAAGAACGACGTGATTGCGTTGGCGCAGACCGGTACGGGTAAGACTGCATCTTACGGTATTCCGGTAATCCAGAAAACTGATGCCAGCAGCAAGCAGACACAGGCTATCATCCTCAGTCCTACACGTGAGCTCTGCCTCCAGATAGCAGACGATTTGAACAGCTTTGCCAAGTACATCGACGGTTTGCATATTGCCGCAGTTTATGGCGGTACCGACATCGGAAGCCAGATTCGCACCCTGAAGCATGGTGTGCAGATTATCGTGGCTACCCCTGGCCGGCTGCTCGATTTGATTAATCGTGGCGTGGCTCAGTTGGAGAACGTGAACAACGTGGTGCTTGATGAGGCAGATGAGATGCTGAACATGGGCTTCTCTGAGAGCATCAATGCCATCTTTGAGAACGTTCCGGAGGATAGAAACACCCTGCTCTTCTCGGCTACCATGAGCAGGGACATCGAGAAGATTGCCCTCAACTACCTGCACGACCACAAGGAAATCGTAGTGGGTTCGCGCAACGAGGGTGCTGAGCATGTAAACCACATCTACTATCTGGTAAATGCCAAGGACAAGTATCTCGCCCTGAAGCGCGTGGTGGATTTCTATCCACGCATCTTTGCAATTATCTTCTGCCGCACCAAGCTGGAGACTCAGGATATTGCAGATAAGCTGATTAAGGACGGTTATAATGCAGAGGCACTGCACGGCGACTTGAGTCAGCAGCAGCGTGACCTCACCATGCAGAAGTTCCGCAATCATACCGTTCAGTTCCTGGTGGCTACCGATGTGGCTGCCCGTGGTCTAGACGTAGATGATCTGACTCACGTTATCAACTATGGTTTGCCTGATGATGTGGCAAGTTACACCCACCGAAGCGGTCGTACCGGTCGTGCCGGAAAGAAGGGAACATCCATCTCTATCATCCATACCAGAGAGAAGTTCAAGGTTCGCCAGATAGAGAAGCAGATTGGCAAGGACTTCGTGGATGGCGTATTGCCAACCCCAGAGGAAATCTGCAAGAAGCAGCTCTTCAAGACCATGGACGACATTATGAAGACCGATGTGGATGAGGATCAGATTGAACCATACATGGCAGAAATCAACCGCCAGTTTGAGTACATCGACAAGGAGGACATCATCAAGAAGATGGTAACCATCACCTTCGGTAAGTTCCTCGATTACTATAAGAATGCTCCTGAGATTATCAAGCCTGAGACCGGCAAGGGTTCCCGTGGCGGCGAAGGTCGTGGAAGTCGTGGCGAAGGCCGTGGCAAGGTTTCCAATGGTCGCAGAAAGCATGAGACTGAGGTTGGTTTCAAGAGACTGTTCATCAACCTGGGTAAGGCAGATGGTTTCTATCCGGGCGAAATCATGCAGTATCTGAACAAGCACGTGAAGGGTCGCCAGGAGGTGGGTCACATCGACCTGCTGAGTAAGTTTGCCTACATCGAGGTGCCTGAGGAGGATGCGAAGCGCGTGATGAAGGCTTTGAACGGTACTGAGTATAAGGGCAGAACCGTGAGATGTAACGATGCTGATGAGGAAGGTCATGGCAGAGCAGCCCGCGGAGGACGCAGTTCTGAGGGCAGAGGCGGTCGTTCTTCAGAAAGAGGCGGACGCAGCCGCAGAGGTTCTGCTGATGATGCTAGAGACTCTCGAGATGCTCGTGGAAAGGGAGGACGTGGAAGCCGTGGCGGCAGAAAGTCTCGCCCTCAGGAGGATACAGGCGATTGGCGCCAGTTCTTCCAGAACAACGACAACGTGAAGTTCAAGGGTGAGGAGCCAAACTTCGAGGAAGAAGGCTGGGCTCGTCGCAGACCTAAGAAGAAGTAATTTAGGCAGCGATTTATAATAAGATGAAAGTCTGCATCAAAGGGATGTTTTGATGCAATATCCATATTTTGCGGTAAAAACACAGCAATTTCTTTGGTAAATTGCGGTGTTTTTACCGCAATTTTTGTATATTTGCAGCCGTAAACATCAAATTTATTATATCTTTATACGCAATTTTAACCCTAAAAGATATTCTGTAATAAGTTAATGAAGAAATCTATTCTTATCGCTTGTCTGGGACTGGTAAGTCTGGGCTTGCAAGCACAGAGCATTTCGCTCGCTGGTGAATGGAATGTGGAGTTGGGAAAGAGCGGTAGCGCTTTCGCCAAGAGTAAGCGTGCCTCGCAGGGTGAGGTGAAGCGTGCCATTCTTCCCGGTACCATCGATACGAACCATCTGGGATTTGCTCCGAAAGATACGATGGAGACTACGCATCTTACGAGACTCTATGCCTATAAAGGAGCTGCCAGATATTCCAGAACCATCAATATTCCGAAGGACTGGAAGAAGAAGCCGGTAGAACTCTTCCTGGAGCGTACCCGACCGACATGGGTGTATGTGGATGGAGAACTGGTGGATTCCTGTAACTTCATCTCTACTCCCCAGCGCTATCTTCTGCCAAAGAAGGTGAAGCCGGGCAAGCATTTCTTGGAAATCGTAGTGGATAATGGAAGAGGTGTGCCTGATCAGGTTTACGGCTCCAGCCATGCTTATACGGAAGATACGCAGACCAACTGGAATGGAATTATCGGAAGGATAGAACTCCAGCTAGCCTCTTCTATAGAAATGCAAGCAGGAGCAATCCCTAGCCGTTCTGTAGCTTCTTCTACAGCCCTTCAGATGCCTGATTTCGCCAAGGATTTTCATATCAAGGGCGCCCACTTCTACGCCAATGGTCATAGGATATTCCTCCGTGGCAAGCACGATGCGGCTGTATGGCCGCTGACGGGATATGTGGAAATGAGCGTGGAAGGCTGGATGAAGTATCTCGGAACCTGTAAGGAGTATGGAATCAATCATGTGCGCTTTCATTCCTGGTGCCCACCGGAGGCGGCTTTCGTGGCAGCGGACAGTCTGGGAATCTATCTCCAGCCGGAACTTCCTTTCTGGGGTTCTTTTGACAAGAAGGATGAGAAACTCATGACCTTTCTGCATCAGGAGGGAGTGAATATTCTGCGGGAGTATGGTCATCATCCTTCTTTCAGAATGATGGCGCTGGGGAATGAACTCTGGGGCGACATCGACAAGATGAAGGAGTTTGTGGATGATTTCCGCAAGATTGCGCCCGATAAATACTATACTTTTGGAAGCAATTACTATCTCGGTTATCAGGGAATAAAAGAAGGAATGGATTACTTCACCACTTGTCGCATCGGAGGCGAGGGATGGGGCAAATACAATACTCATACCCGTGGTTCCTTCTCGTTTGCCGATGCCTACGATGGAGGAATGATCAATCATTTCCATCCTAATTCTACGATGAATTTTGATGAGGCTTGCGATAAGGCAGGAATCCCTATCATCTCTCACGAAACAGGACAGTTTCAGACCTATCCTGACTATCGGGAAATGAAGAAATACACTGGAGTGCTTCATCCTTATAACTTTGAAGTGTTCCGCCGTCGTCTGGCTGCTGCTGGAATGCTCTCGCAGGCTGATGATTTCCACAAGGCTTCGGGCTTATGGAGCGTGAAACTCTATAAAGCCGATATAGAGATGGATTTGAGAACCCGGAATATGGCGGGCTTCCAACTGCTCGATATTCAGGATTATCCCGGTCAGGGAAGTGCTTTCGTAGGCATCCTCGATGCGTTTATGGAGAGTAAGGGAATCACTACGCCCGAGGAATGGCGCCAGTGGTGCTCGCCTGTGGTGCCTTTGTTGGTGACAGACAGATTCTGCTATGAGGAGAATGACACGATGAAGGCGAAGATTCAAATCGCCAATTATGGGGGAGAGTCTTTGAAGGGCAAGAAAGTGGAATGGAAGTTGGATTATGCCAAAGACGAACGTTATCCAAACGAGTCCAGTGTAGCCGAAACTCTTACTCATTTGAATCAGCCTTCTCCTTTGGCACAAGGCGAGATAACTATCCATACCGACGAGGAGGGATGGATAGATGTTGGCGAGATCGTTCATAAGATGAAAGTGAAAGCCAACGGAATTGACGATGGGGATGGTAAGTGCTTGGACGTGTATGTGGGTTCTCGCAAACTGACCCTCTCCTTGTATATATATGAAGGTGAACTTGATGCGACAAGATATTCCAATACTTACGACCTTTGGGTTTATACGACCCCAAAGAATATCGACTATCTGAAAAAGCAAGTCGTTATTGCCAAGGATTTGACTTCCGATGTCGTCAAGAAACTAGAAAAGGGAGCAAAGGTGCTTTGGCTTCCTACGACTTCCAGCCATTTCGTGGCTGCAGATGATACGCTTTCTCAGTCAGATAATGCCACACCTTATACCGTGGGTGGACTCTTCCAGACCGATTACTGGAACTATCGCATGTTCAAGACCATCTGCGAGAACAACAAGAAGAAGGTTTCTCCAGGAACCCTGGGCATTCTTACGAATCCGGAACATCCGATATTCAAGGGATTCCCTACGGAAATGCACACCAACTGGCAATGGTTCCCGATAATCAAGGAATCGCATCCGCTGGTGCTTGACAACTTCGCCAAGGATTATCGCCCGGTAGTTCAGGTGATAGACAATATCGAGCGGAATCATAAGTTGGGTTTGGTGATGGAATGGAAGGTGGGAGCCGGAAAGCTCCTCATCTGCATGAGCGATTTGGAGAAGGCTGCCAAATATCCAGAGGGTAGGGCTTTCTACGAGAGCGTGTTGGGTTATATGCAATCAGATGAGTTCAATCCAGCTGCAGAAATAACGATGGATGAATTGAAGAAGAAACTCGCCGAGAAGCCTCGTCAGGTTTCATTGAAGGAACTGAATAATATCTCGCAGTATTAGTTGAGAAACTATAAGAAAAAACAAGAGCGGAAAGCCAGGAGTTAACAGGTTAACAGTTAACTGCTGATTTTCCGCTCTTTTTATATCATCCTGGGACTAATCTTTAGCCCAGGATAAATCATTCTATCATCTCTATTGATTCAGAGATAGGATTTACTTCGCATTGATCTCCTTTAAGAGGCGGTCTGCGTGTCCCCACTTATCCATCAGGTAGAGCACATAGCGGATGTCCACACCAATGCAGCGAGCCAGACGCTTGTCGAAGTTGATGTCAGAGCTGAGGCTGTCCCAGTTGCCATCGAAGGCAAGACCAATCAACTCGCCCTTGCCGTTGAACATAGGGCTACCAGAGTTACCGCCGGTAATATCGTTGTTGGTAAGGAAGCAGAGCTGCATCTTGCCAGTCGTCTTATCCTGATACTTGCCGAAATCCTTCTCAGAGAGAAGCTCGTGCATGATAGGCTCAGCGTAGTAATCGATTACCTTATCGCCCTGCTTCATCTTCTCAACGAGGCTCTCGGCTGTGGTATAATAGCCTGATGGCTTGCCACCGAGGTCGAAACCGCCTACCTGACCGTAGCTCAATCGCATGGTGAAGTTGGCGTCGCTGTAGTGAGGCATGTCTTCCTCCATACGGAGCTTGGCAGCACAGAGATACTTCTCCTGCTCAGCGATGCTGTCGTTGATGCTGCCCATCTGAGCAGCGAAATCTGCAAATACATCGTTCAGATCCATACCGAAGCTTACGCCTGGATCCTTCTCATATCCCTTCTTGTTGAAATAGAGCTTGGCGCCCTTCTTCATGATGAGCGACTTCTCCCAGAGATAATCCACATACTTGGCGTAGTTGCCGCCAAACTCAGTGTCGATGGTCTTGTAGAACTTAGGCAACCACTTGGCATCTACGTGCTCCTTATAGTTCTTCAAGAGGGTAGCGAGCACTTCCTTATCGAGCGCCATATCCCATTCGGCAGAGTTATCTTCAAACTCATGATACTGCTTCTTCTTGTTCTTCTCAGGCCCCTTCACCTCCATGTCGGTCTGGAGCTTGATGGCACGGGTAGAGAACTCGATGTTGCTTCTTCTTGTGAAAGATTCAGCGAAGTTGGTCCAGGCGTATTTCACGTCAGCGCTCTCCTTGTAGAGCTTGGCGAGCTTGTCGAAATCTACCTTGTGGGCGAGGTCGTTGGCAGCCTTGGCTGTATCCTGCCAAGCACGGAGACGGGTTTCGTACTCACGCTTCAGATTCACGATGCCGATAGAGTCGATACACTTGTTCATACCGATGGCATTCTTCCAGTAGTTGGAAGAGCTGGCGTACTTGCTGTCGTACTTGATGCGGACAGCCTCGTCGGCACGCATGTGCTTCTGCATCACCTCCTGCTTTACGCCACGAACCTGGGCACGAGGCGCATTCTCAGCATCGCGCATGGTCTGGATTCCGTAGCTTGAAAGATAGCGCTCTGTGCTGCCTGGGTAACCCATGGTCATCGCATAGTCGCCATCCTTATAACCCTGGAGAGAAACCTGAGCCCAACGCTTTGGCTTGTAAGGCACATTATCCTTGCTGTAGGCAGCAGGACCATTGGTCTTAGGGTCGGCATAGATGCGGAATACAGAGAAGTCGCAGGTCTGGCGAGGCCACATCCAGTTGTCTGTATCGCCACCAAACTTACCCATAGACTTTGGTACGGTGAAAACCAGACGCAGGTCGGTGAAGTCGCGGTAAGTAGTAGCGTACCACTTGTTGCCCTCGTAGAAAGGCTGAACGGTGATATGGAGGGTAGAATCGTTCTTCTTCGCCTCTTTAGTCATCTCGTTCTCCAGAGAATCGATGAGTTCATCGCGCTTCTTGTTGTCGAGTTTCTCGTATCCGAGGCTCATCACCTTATCGGTTACATCCTTCTGTTCAACCATAAAGCTGACGAACATATTCTCGTTAGGCAATTCCTCTGCGTAAGATTTAGCAAAGAAACCGTTGAGCATATAGTCGTGCTCCACGGTAGAGTGGCTTCTGATAGCCTCGAAACCGCAATGGTGGTTGGTAAATACCAAACCGTCTGGAGAAACGACTACGCCTGAGCAATAGCCCGAGAAGTTAACCACAGCATTCTTCAAGGCGTTCTCGCCGTTGTAGAGCTGGTCGTAAGTCATACTGAAGCCTTCGCGCTGCATCATCTCATACACAGCGTTAGGCAAGTTGTAAATTGTCCACATTCCCTCGTCAGCGTGAGCGGTGTTGATTCCGCAGAACGCCATGATAGAGGCGATAAGGACCGTTGCTTTTTTCTTCATTACTTGTTTTTGTTTTCTATTTATATTATGATGTTATTTATTCTTTTTCTCATACCATTCTTTCCAAGTCTTTGCCTGTTCTGTCATTCGATATTGCTGGCGTGGATGTCTTGGGGTGTTTGGATATTTCATCTCCAAGGCTCCTTCGGCTAGGGCTGGGGTAATGTATTCTTTTCTAAATCTGGTTCTGTTCTTTAATCCAAACAGGTTCATTATATCGCCGATGGATAGATAATCTTTATTTATACGTATTATGAGTTCTTCTACTTGGGACGAACTTGGGACAAGCTTGGGACATTTTCTTCTCCTTCTTTATTTATGAAGTTGTTTTTCTGTCCACTTCCTGTTTGAAAATTTAAGTTCGGTTGCTCTTTCCATTCATCAGTCGGCCGGATATGCAAATATCTGTTCTTGAGAACCCAACCATCTTTTAGGAGTAAGTTTCTGAAGAAACGAACCAGGTAGATGGGAGAGTAATCAATGCCTTTCTGAATGTTGCGATAGTTGGCACGAACCAGGGCATTGCGGAAATACCAGGAATGCTTGGCAAACATTTCGTTGTTCCCGCAAGCGCTTGAATTGAGCTAAGCACTCCTCCAGCGAAAGCGGATGCTCTCGCCAATAAGCCATGCTCTTTTGCATCTGGGCATTGACTTTCTTGTGATAATCGTTCAGTTGTATCTCCATCCATTTATGTATTATATTGTTAGAATATTACGTTTGCAAAGTTACGACTATTTCCCGAATTTTCCAAGGCTTCGCTTGATTTTCTTCATAATTTGCTTTTTTGCCGATAACATTCCTGGTGATAGAACCTCCTGCTCCAGCATATCCAGGGCCATTCTTAACTCTTCGAGGAGTTCGGGATAGTACTTCATCTGCTCGTAGGCGAGCTTCATGCAGTAGCAGCGGATGGCGTAGGGCTGGGAACAGGCTGTAATCTTGGCGATGCAGAAATCGATGAAATCAGAACGGAGTGATTCTTCCTCGAAAGGCTGACGGAGAAGGAGTTGAAGCATCAGGCGGCGCCTGGTCTCATTCTTCTCTACGAGAACCCTATCAATCAGGTCATCGTGCTTCTGAAAGAGCCAAGGGTTGTTGGTTTCATCGAAATGGGTTAAAGCCCAAAGCGCATTGAACGATACGCGGTCGTTTTCATCGAAGGTGAGTTGGTAAAGCTCTTCCTTCCGGTGGTCGTTCTCCTTACCTTGTGTCATGATGCATATCTTGTTGATATCGTTCATATTGATCTTGTCCTGTAGTATCTTTCTCATGCTCTTTATTTTTTATGAGGGAATAATCGTTGCAAAGATATACTTTTATGAGGGAATAACGAAAAGGAAGATTACTTTTTTGAGAATTCTCGGACTATTTCTTGTTTTTGAGGTATAGAATGGGAGAAAAAGTCAAGTTGAACAATCGATGGATTCATTGTTGTACGTCTAAAGGTTTATAGTTGTACAACTGAAGGGTGTGTAGT
>ERZ809146.1257-NODE-1257-length-11156-cov-6.369246_pt1 | contig 11156 bp, 9 predicted proteins | sample MGYA00520794_ERZ809146 | MGnify/ENA primary metagenome ERZ809146 (study PRJEB31570, sample SAMEA3212995) | Homo sapiens | biome: human-gut; feature: human gut; material: fecal | place: Sweden | collected 2011 ... | reverse complement strand
GGCTGACTTGGAGGTCCTATGCAGGACCTCCACAGAGTGGAGAAATCTCATTCCATAATAGTACAAAAATCATTGCGGCGAGAGATTGCAGGCTCAGAGCCTCAATAGAGCAAAAAGCATTGTCATCCATAACCACATGCAGCATCGCTCGAAATGACGTAGAGGCAGGAGGCAGATTGTCATTTGGCCAATTTCCGTGAAAATTTATGTATACAAAAAGGCCGTGAAAAAATGATTTATATTTTTTCACGGCCCCTTTACTATGCCTTTATGAAATTATTTAGCGCCGCATTTCTTTGCTGCCAGAGCTTCTTCATAGAGCTTATTCACATAGTCCCAGTTGATGATACGGAAGAAGTTTTCCACAAAATCCGGTCTGCGGTTCTGGTACTGCAGATAGTAAGCATGTTCCCATACGTCCAGTGCCAGCAGCGGTTTCTTCCCTTCTGTGAGAGGATTATCCTGGTTAGAGGTAGAGAGAACTTCCAGATGGTCTCCGTCAAGCACCAGCCATGCCCAGCCGCTTCCGAACTGGGAAACCGCAGCAGATGCAAATTTCTTTTTGAAATCTTCAAAGGAACCAAAGTCAGCTTTAATCTTTTCAGCCACCGGGCCGTCGAAGGAAGTGCTTCCCTCCGGTGCCATCATTTCCCAGAAAAGGGCGTGGTTGAAATAGCCGCCGCCATTGTTTCTCACAGCGCCGCGGATGTCTTCGGGAAGAAGATTCAGGTGGCCGATGAGATAGCGGATAGACTTATCTGCCAGTTCCGGATGGGACTCCAGCGCCTTGTTCAGGTTGGCTGTATAGGTGGCATGATGTTTGTCATGGTGGAAATGGAGGGTAGCTTCATCCATTACAGGTTCAAGGGCATTGTAAGCATATGGTAATTCCGGTAATTTAAACATGGTCATTTCTCCTTTATTTGGAAATATAGAAAGTATATAAGATAACTCTTTTAACGATATTTCTCGATTCGTTCTGTTTGTATTATATCGAATATTCTTGAAATAGTCAAGTGATTTTCGATATTGTGCATGGCTGCATGGCGGCCCGGGTTCAAACGGTTCAAACGGTTCAAAGAGTTCAGAGGCAAAGGTTGACGGCCCTCCGAGCCGCGGGGTCTTAAGGTTCTGAAGCTTGACGGGCCCTATGGGCCCGAGGGTTGTGGATTGCCGCCAAAGGCGGCATGGGCTCGTTTCGCTCGCCTCCCCCTTCCACCACTTCGTGGAACCCCCACCCCCGCATGAGGGGGTGGGGGGTTGTGGGGAGAAAGCCAGCTCCCCCCCGATCCCGATCCCAGTCACCAGCCACCAGTCACAAGCCACGGGTCACCGGAATATCTCCCCAACTGCTTTCCATCCCCTATCTTCTATCGTCTATCATCTATTTTTCGCCATCTACCCATAAAAAAATCCCCCAAAGTTTCCTTTGGAGGATTTTTTCATATGTATCAGTCTGTTACACCAGTTTGCTGAAGTCACCCCAGGCATCGAAGAAGGAGAGAGTCTTAAGAAGCTGGGAAATACGGTTGTTCTTCACCGCTTCATCCTTCACCATAACCATGACATTGTCCAGGTAATCATTAATGGGCGCCGTCAGTTCTTTCAGATAAGGAAGGGCATCAGCATAGCGGTATTCCCTGTACAGCGGTTCCACGGCTGCCATGGCTTTGACAAGAGCAGCTTCCAGATTCTTTTCTGCATCTTCCTCAAAGAGGGCCGGATCCACCTTGCCGCCGGTTTTACCTTTGGTAATGTTGGCCAGACGGGTTACAGCCTGACGGAGATCGGCTTCCTCTTTCAGATGGCTTTCCGTCATAGCCTGGGCCTTCAGGAAGATGGCATAAATGTCATCCACCGGACCTGCCAGTACGGCATCGATGATATCGTAGGCAATACCGTTGTCCAGAAGAATAGCGCGGATACGCTGACGGAAGAAATCTTCCACCTGGGAAAGGACCTTGTCCTTCACTTCCTGTTCACCCGGAAGCAGTTCCAGGGCTTTGGCAATGCCCCGGCGGATATCCCAGTGAATCTTTCCATCGGTGAGGATATTCACAGCGCCGATGGTCTGACGGCGGAGTGCGAAGGGGTCCTGGGAGCCGGTGGGAATGAGTCCGCGGAGGAAGGTAGCAGCCAGGTTGTCCAGCTTGTCAGCCAGAGAAAGGGCACGGCCGATAGATTCTTTCGGCAGGATGTCGCCGGCGAAGCGGGGCATGTACTGTTCAAAAATAGCCTGGGCCACTTCCGGTTTTTCACCGTCAAGAAGGGCATATTCCTTACCCATTTCACCCTGGAGTTCTGTGAATTCAGTAACCATGCCGGTGGCCAGGTCCGACTTGGACAGGAAGGCTGCCCGGTCAGCGTCTTTCATTTCTTCATCGGTGAAATGCCAGTCGCTGCCGATGAAGGCGGTGAGTTTCTGCAGGCGGTCTGCCTTATCCCTCATGTCGCCCATGCCTTCCTGATAATTGATGCGGGTGAGGTCATCCCGGTGGCCTTCCAGTGTTTTCTTCCGGTCGTTTTCAAAGAAGAATTTAGCATCGTCCAGACGGGCACGAAGCACCTTTTCATTGCCGTGCTGTACGTTTTCCAATGCTTTGGTGCCGCCGTTTCTGACGGTGAGGAAATAGGGCATAAGGCTGCCGTCTTCGTTCCTTACCGGATAGTATCTCTGATGGTCACGCATGGGAGTAACCACAGCCGGTACGGGGAGCTTCAGGAATTCATCGTCGATTCTGCCGTAGAGAGGAGTGGGATACTCCACCAGGTAGTTGATTTCTTCCAGAAGATCTGCATTGTGCCATACATGGCCGCCCAGCTTTTCCGCTGTTTCCAGAAGACCTTTTTTAATCATGTCCCGTCTTTCGTCCTGATCTACGATGACGAAGGCCTTTCTCATGGTTTCCTTATAGTCTTCCGGTTTTTCAATGGTCACCGGTTCTTTGCAGAGGAAACGATGGCCCCGGCTTACCCGGCCGCTCTTCACATGAGCAAATTCCACAGGAATTACCTTGTCATCTGCCAGTGCCACGATCCACCGTACAGGACGGATGAAATGGGCTTCTTCATCGGCCCAGCGCATGCTTCTGGTGAAATTGAGGCCGGTAATCAGGGAAAGGAAAAGATCCGGCAGTACATCTTCCACTGCCTTGCCCTGGTTCACCACATGGGCCCAGGTGTAGTCCCCTTCCTTCACCAGCTCTGAAGGATCGATATGCTGTCCTCTTGCAAATCCCTGGGCAGCGCGGGTGGGATTGCCGTTTTCATCAAAAGCGGCCTTGATGGACGGGCCCCTCTTCTTCACTTCTTCATCCGGCTGGCGGTCTGCTGCATCCTTCACCAGAACAGCCAGTCTTCTTGGTGTAGCGTAAATCTTGATTTCATTGAAGGAAATACGATTTTCTTCAAACTTTGCACGGGACAGTTCTTTCAGCTGTTCAACCACACCGGCCATAATGTTGGCAGGCATTTCTTCCGTTCCGATTTCTAAAAGAAGATTCTTACTCATTTTCCTTCACTTCCTTTCAGCATGGGGAATCCCAATTCTTTTCTCTTCTTCAGCCAGGCTTTGGCACACATTCTGGCCAGGTTTCTCACCCGGGCAATGTATTCCGTTCTTTCGGACAGGGAAATGGCGCCGGCTGCGTCCAAAAGATTGAAGGAATGGGAGCATTTCAGTACATAATCATAGGCAGGAAGCACCATGCCTGCTTTCACTACCCGCTTAGCCTCCGCTTCGTACATATCAAAGAGCTTGAAGAGCATATCATGGTCCGACAGTTCGTAGCTGTATACGGACTGTTCATATTCATTCTCATGCCAGATGTCGCCGTAGGTGACGCCATCGGTCCATTCCAGGTCGTACACATTGTCCTTTTCCTGGATGTACATGGCGATACGTTCCAGGCCGTAGGTGATTTCCACAGCCACCGGATGTTCGTCAATGCCGCCTACCTGTTGGAAATAGGTGAACTGGGTGATTTCCATACCATCCAGCCATACTTCCCAGCCGATGCCCCAGGCGCCCAGGGTCGGGGACTCCCAATTGTCTTCTACGAAACGGATATCATGCTCCTCCGGGTCAATGCCCAGTTCCTTCAAAGATTCCAGATAGGTTTCCTGGATATTATCAGGTGACGGTTTCATAATCACCTGGAACTGATGATGCTGGTAAAGACGGTTCGGGTTTTCACCGTAACGGCCGTCATCAGGACGGCGGGACGGTTCTACATAGGCCACATTCCAGGGTTCCGGTCCGATAACCCGAAGGAACGTAGCTGGGTTCATGGTGCCTGCCCCTTTTTCCGTGTCGTAAGCTTCGCCAAGGACGCAGCCCTCTTTCGACCAGAATTTCTGGAGTGCTAAAACAATCTGCTGAAATGTCATATGTCCTCCTAAAAACAATATAAAAATCCCTGTAACAAGTAAGTTACAGGGACGAGTTACAGGGATACCTGACCCGCGGTTCCACCCTCATTGGCCAATGGCCCGCCTTCATTCATAGCAGCCCTACTCTGTTCAGGCAGCAGCTCCGAAACGCCTTCCGCATCCTGCCGGACTCACACCCTCACCGGCTCGCTGACCATGCGTACTCCTTTTCATCATCACCGTAGTTATGGAAACATTCTAGCAAATATGAGGGGTGTTGTAAAGGGGGTGTAGATAAGGTTCTTAAGATTCACCGGAGGGTTCTTAAGTTTGACGGCACCTGTGGCGCCGAGGGTTGTGGTATCGCCCTTTCAGGCGATGAATTTATATGCTGTGGAGGTCCTGCATAGGACCTCCAAGTCAGCCGAAGTTGGCCCTTAGCCTGCCCATAAAAGGGCCTTCCTTTTGTCGGCTGACCGTTATTGGCGGCATGGGCCCGCTTCGCTCGCCTCCCCCTTCCACCACTTCGTGGTCCCCCACCCCCGCATGCGGGAGTGGGCAAGTTTGTGGGGAGAAAGCCAGCTCCCCCCAATTCCGATCCCGATCAAGGGTTCAGAGGGTTTAGAGGGGGAAGGTATCGCCTACGGCGATGAGTATGAAATCAGCGTTACGGGATTTACCTTTGTGTCACCCAAGCCGCATAGCGGAGAAACAGAGCCCCCCTTCCGGAGAAAGGAGGATGAGAATTGCGGCGGAGCCGTCGGTACAATTTTCGGGCCCAACAGGTCCGTCTGATAGTCTCCCTTCCTCAAATCTCAATTCTCAAATCTATCTATTACTCCTTAATTTCCTTCCCCACATGGGGACCGATCAGCTTTTCCCTGGCATAGTCCCAGAGGATTTCCGATCCTTCTGCGGTATGCTCATTCCGTTTCATTATCTGGGAAAGATGGACACCATGCTCCTTCCAGGCTCTGCCGCCGGTGTAGTCATTCAGCATCATAGGCTGGATATTGTCCATGGTATGGGCAAAGCGAGCTTCCGGCGTATCCGCCCTTTCAAATTCATCCCACAGGGCGCGGAATTTCTTTCCCTCCTCCGGCAGCATGCCGAAGAGACGGTCTGCGCTCTCTGCTTCCTTTTCATGCTGGGCCTCTTTGCTCACCCCTGCATAGGCGTAGGTGTCACCGGCATAGATTTCCACCAGGTCATGAATTAAAAGCATGGACACTGTTTTCAACACATCAATTTTCTCATTGCTGTACCCTGAAAGCAGAAGAGTCATAACCGCCATATGCCAGGCATGTTCCGCATCATCCTCCATACGCACGGCGCCGGTAACATAGGTCTGCCGGGTAATCAGCTTTTCTTTGTCGATTTCACGGAAGAAATCAAAAAGCCGGTCCAGTTTTTCTTCCTGCTTCTTCTCCATTACACCTCACTCACTTTCCGATTTCTTCTATCCCAGATGAAAAAAATCACATATAAAAGGATAGAAATACCAATGACAACGCCAAGGCGCAGGGGATTCTGGTGGATGGTCACCGTATCGTGTCCAATGAGGGCCTCAATGGCGGTGGCAGGAAATTTCCCGATAAAAGAGGCCAGTATATAGTCACGGAAACTCATCTTTGAGAGGGCGCCGAAAGCATTAATCACTGCCGCAGGGAAATAGGGGATGATACGGGCAATCATCATCACCCGGAACCCCTCTGTCCTGCTCTTTTCATCCCAGGCAGAAATACGGGCATTCCCTGCAATCAGCCTTTCTGCTGAATTCCGTAGAAATGTACGGAAAAAGATGAAACTGATGCCCGCTCCCACCGTCTCCGCTGCCCAGGCCAGAAGAATGCCCGGCACAATGCCGAAAATCAAAGTGCAGGCCGTGGAAAAAATCATGGCCGGCGGGAATCCCACCGCATTCATAATGGCAGTCAGCACAAAGGCAAACACCGCCGCCCCATCGCCAAAGGATCGGATGTAGGCAGCAATTTCCAGAATTTCTCCCCGCTTCATCAGCACCCATATGGTGTAAAAAGCAGAAGGATCCACCAGGTACAGACCGCCGAAGAGAATAATCACCGATAATAGAAGAGCCCCCTTGGCCAGGCCCTGTTTATGCTGTTTCATATATGTCCTCCTGATGGGAAATATTATAGCATAAAGGGAAAATAGAGGGTTCGGAAAAGAAGGTTGTAGCCTGCTGGCGCAGGCGGGTTGCGTAGAAAGGTTGTACGAAAAAGGTTCTCAAGATGAATGGGCCTTGGACACGCCTGCGGCGTGAGGGTTCAAAGGGTTCAGAGGGTTCTGAGGGGAAGGATTGCCCTTGCGGGCAATAATTATATAGTCAGCGTTACAGGACTTGCATTGTGCCACTATGGCTCCCCGTCATTTCGAGCGGTGGTACAAGACGATATGAATCCCATAGTTTCGTGGAGCCGGTGAAAGGGAGCCCTCAAATCTCCCTGCTGAATGCTGCCTTGAGGCAGAAAGGAGCGCTTGGCGTAGACGCGACAGCAGTTAGCTTTTAGCAATTAGCTGTGAAGAAGTCTCTTGCGTTGCGTATCATTAGTCATGAACCGGCATTACGGTGAATTGGCCGCTATATCCGGCCGCGCCGGACTCCCCCTGTTCAGGGGTCAGAATAGGCCTCTCTATGTCTTTCGTAGAGTCATGCGCAGTCAGGGAACGGCCGGCAGCCGACAGCTGATAGCCGATAGCCGATAGCTGATAGCTGATAGCCGATAGCTGATAGCCGATAGCCGATTTTATCATAAAAGGCGTATAAAAACGGCGCCCCTTGGGAGGAGCGCCGTATCATTCATTTTACAAAATATCCAAATCCTCATACACCGGTTCTGCCACAAAGTGTCCGGTGGTATCGATGAGTCCCCACTTGCCTTTGATTTTCACACCGGCTCTGCCTTCGTGGAAGGGAGTCACATCGGCAGCTTCTTCTTTGAAGGTAATGCGGTCTTTTCCTTCCCTATCCACATACTTCCAGCCGTCCTTTGTCTTTACCGGAATGAGGCCGTCTCCCTCTTTAGCCACAGCGCGGAAGAGGAGTTCCGTGATGATGGTGCCGTCCTTTGAAATCAGGCCCCACTGATCTTTGAGTTTATACCCATAAAGTCCGTTTCCCATGGCATAGAAGGAGTCATAGGAGAAGGGCACCAGCGTGCTTCCGTCATCCATGGAAAGGATGCCCCACTTTTTGCTGTCGTTCTGGGCAAGGAGAACATTGTCCTCTTCTGCCGGCAGGAGTCCCATGTATATCGTATGGGCAATGAAGATACCTTCCCTGTTCACCCAGCCATACTTTCCGTCATTGCGGATAAGGATACCCTTTTCTCCCAGCTTGAACACCCGGTCATTGGCAGGATTGGCAATCACTTTGCCGCTACTGTTGATGTAGCCCCTCTTTACTTTGATGGTGGGCACCGTTTCATAATCATAGTACCAGGGATCCCACACAGGGAAACCAATCCCCCATCCCCAGGGGTGATGGTAGTGATGATGGTGATGATACCAGTGTCCCCAGCCCCAGCCGATACCGATGGTGACAGGGAAGCGGCGCATGACCGCCGTTTCCCCTACCTCACCGGTACGAACTTCTGCCATACCGTTTTCAAAAGGATATAATTTGTCAAATTCCGCCATAAAAGCTATAGTGCCGTCCGGTTTGGCATAGCCATTGCCATCGGTGGTCTTCACCCCTGCCAGGCCTTCAGAAAAGGGGGTAAGCACTGCTTTAAACTGAGGCACCGCGGTCACATGGCCTTCACTGTCCATGAACCCCCAGAGCTTGCCTGCATCCTGCACGGCAGTCATATGCTCACTGAATACGGGCACCACCGATTTATAGACAGGAGGCACCACCTCTTTCCCCTTCCCGTCTATAAAGCCCCAGTGGTTCTGATTATCCTCCACCGCCAGAAGGCCGTCGCTGTAGGAGGGTCCTGCATCCTTGTAATGAGGCGCCACCACTTCTTTCCCGTCCCGGTCAATGACACCCCAGCGGCCTTTGATTCTCACCGGCGCCAGACCGTCCTCAAAATAACGGGCTTCCTGGTACACCGGTGCGATTTCCTTTCCGTCAAGGGACAGATAACCATATTTTCCGCCTGCCTTCACAATGGCCATGTCATTTTGGAAATCGGACACCTGCTCATAAGTCTTATCGGAAATTTTCGTGCCGTCTTTCTTATAGAAGGAAATCCGCTTATCCTTCCCTTCCACCGCCAGAGCGCCTTCCTTCCAGACAGAACGGGTCTCATAGGAAACGGGGACCACCACTTTTCCGCTTCGGTTATAGAAGCCCCGAAGTTTCCCCTGCTCCACCTCCACCAGGTTGTCCCGGCCAGGTTCACTGTCCCTATCATCATCCTTCACATCGGGATCCGACAGGCTGATGCCGATCTTATCATAGGAAACGGGAATGACCATCTTCCCGCTGCCGTCAATGGCCCCCCATTTCCCCTTCTCCTTCACTGCTGCCGTAAAAGGAACTACATCCCCCTTCGGCGCCTGGAGCCCTTCATTGGCATAGGAAGAAAAAGAAACGCACAGAAGCCCCGCCGCCAGGGCAGCCATCATTTTTCTATAAACCATGGAAACCACCTCACCATGAAAAGTAACTGAAAGTCAATTTCTCCTTCTATTGTAGCACAGGAGTGGAAGTTTCCTGAGTCGGCGATTCGCTATGATTCCCATTCGTCCCATGCCGGGCAGGAAACCTTTCGCGAATAGTTTCCTGCCGCTATGATTCACATTTGTCCCACGCCGAATAGGAAATTTTTCGCGTACAGTTTCCCACTCGGTTCCTCATATTCATTTCTCGTCGAGAAGAAATCGGATAATATTCTTATGAATAATTCCATTGCGGCTAAGGTCCATCAAGTCGCCGCTGATTACATATTTGGGATAGTTATCTTTAATTTCTTCCAGATTCCCAAATTCCCTTTTCTCATCTGTTTCCGTAATCAGGTAAGCTACCTGGATATACAGCTTTTCTTTTCCCTTTCGGCAGATGAAATCGATTTCACGATTTTCCCATTTCCCTACTTCCACTTCATAGCCTCTTGATTTCATTTCAAGAAAGACAATATTCTTATACAGCTTACTGCTGTCCACCTTTTCGCTGTTTTTTGCAATATTCCTCAGTCCTAAATCAGCAGCATAATACTTTTCCATGGTCCCCAGAATCTCTTTTCCTATAAGATCGTATCTCCTGGCTGGAAGAATAATAAACGCCTCCTTGAGCCAATCCAAATAATTCAGCACTGAAGGGACCGAAACCTTCATGCCTGCCGATGTGAGAGCACCGCTCACCTTCCTGGCAGAAAATGGATTTCCCACATTGTCCAGCACATAGGACAGCACCCGTCCCAAAAGTACCGGATTCTTCGTGCTGTGGCGAGAAACTACATCCCGCATGACTACCGCCTCGTAAATATCCCTCAGATACGTTTCTACAGACTCTTCATCAGGTAGATAAAACCGCTGGGGAAATCCACCGTATTTCAAATAGTCCATAAATAACCTCTCATCGGAAACCTCTTTTCCCATGGATTTCATCATTTCCCTGGATTCCGAAAAAGTAAAGGGGTATACCTCGATGCGAATATACCTGCCTGAAAGATAGGTGGCAAGTTCGCTGGAAAAAAGAGCAGCATTGGAACCGGTAATGTACAAATCGCAATCCATATCTACCCGAAGAGAATTAACAATTACCTGCCACTCCGGCACTACCTGTACTTCATCCAGCATGACATAGAGCCTTTTTTTGATGGCATCTGCCCTTTTGAGAATAAAAGAATATAACTTCCCTTCCTCTGCCATTTTACGATAACGAAGAGACTCCAGATTAATCATAAGAATCTGCTCTTCCCCTACTCCTCTATTTTTCAGGACTTCAGCCATCTGCTGCAGGATCACTGTTTTCCCAGACCGACGAATACCGGTAAATACCTTTACAAGACCTGTATCAATAAACTTTTCTGCTCTTGAAATATATCTCCTTCGGATAATCATGTATATCGCCTCTTTCTTTACTTTACATATTACACGATTTTCTGATTTTTGTTAAGTTTACTTTACACTTTTTGCATTTTCCGAATTTTTGTAAAGTATAGATTTATAAGTGATTCTCATTCGTCCCATGCCGAGTGGGAAACCATTCGCAAACAGTTTCCTGTCGATTTGCTTCGCATTCGTCCCACGCCGAGTAGGAAACCTTTCCCCTCCCCTTGCCCCTTTTCCTTTCATAGTCCATAATAAAGGAAATAATAAAAGGAGTACTGCTCTATGGAACATAACTATCTTTTTGACGGCATAGCCGTCCTCATTATCCTCTGGTTTATCAAATCCTATTTCCTTGGCAGGGCGTCCACGGAGGAAGAAAAATTTCTCTATAAAGAAGCGCCCCGGTGGCTTCTTTATTTCACCAGCGGACTGGTGTGCCTCACTCTTCTTATGATGATTACCGTAGACTTCGGACTGGCAGGAAATATCCCTCAGGAAAGTACCTTCCGCCTGACCGTGGTATCCCTCCTCCTCTGGCTGGCCATGGCACTCTATACGAAATGGAACTGGGGTGTTCACGTGAAGGACCGCACCCTGCGCGGCAAAAACAACAGGCAGATGTTCCTCCTTCTCCTCCTCATGGCCTTCCTGGCTTCGTCGCTGTAATCTGCCCCACCGATTGGTAACCTTTAGTGAGCTAGTGAGCTAGTGAGCTAGTGTACTAGTAACTAGTAGCTAGTAGCTAGTAGCTAGGAACCAGC
>ERZ809146.1247-NODE-1247-length-11199-cov-4.039932_pt1 | contig 11199 bp, 5 predicted proteins | sample MGYA00520794_ERZ809146 | MGnify/ENA primary metagenome ERZ809146 (study PRJEB31570, sample SAMEA3212995) | Homo sapiens | biome: human-gut; feature: human gut; material: fecal | place: Sweden | collected 2011 ... | reverse complement strand
CCTATATCTCAAAACTCAGCATGGAAGCAAAGACCATGGGAAGCGGTGAACAGTCCGAGATGATCCGGTCGATCAACCTGATCGTAAAATGGGTTGGTATCATCATTATACCGATCGGTATTATTCTGTTCTGGCAGAGCCATTTCGTAAATGATGACTCGATCCGGAAGAGTGTAACCTCGACAGTTGCAGCTATCCTTGGTATGATCCCGGAGGGGTTATATCTTCTTACTACGATCGCACTGGCACTCAGTACGATGAATCTGGCAAAACGAAAAGTCCTGCTGCACGATATGAAAAGTATCGAGACGTTGGCGCGTGTCGATGTGCTGTGCGTGGATAAGACCGGAACAATCACAGAGCCTGTTATGAGTATCAAGGATGTATTCTTAAGTAAGGATAGCCGGAATCCGTTAAAGACGACGGACGAATTAAAAGGGCTGCTGATTGATTATACAGCAGCGTCACAGGATAATAACGCTACGATGGAGGCATTGAAGAAATATGCCGATGAGGCAGACGGTAGTGTCGGAAAACACAGAGTACCGCTTGACCGTCTGGCATTTTCATCCAGTTTGAAATACGGCAGTATTACATTTTCGGATGGCATCTATCTGCTTGGCGCACCGGAATTCATCATGCGGGATGATTATGCGTCAATCGAGAAAGAGATCCTTCCTTATGCCGAAAAGGGAGATCGTGTGCTGTTATTTGGAAGATATGAAGGAAGCAGTATTGCAAATGGATTATCTGACAGAGTAACACCGCTTGGCTTTGTGGCACTGGCAAATCCGATTCGTGAAAATGCGGTAAAGACTTTTGCATACTTTAAGAGTCAGGATGTAGCGATCAAGGTTATATCCGGTGATAATCCAAAGACGGTATCACAGATCGCAGTTCAGGCGGGTATTGACAACGCAGAAAGTTATGTGGATGCGACGACACTTGATACGGATACGAAGATTAAGAAAGCCGTACGGGAATATACGGTATTTGGCCGTGTGACGCCGAAGCAGAAGCAAAAGCTTGTGCAGGCACTTAAAAAGCAGGGGCATACCGTGGCAATGACAGGGGATGGTGTCAATGATATCCTTGCAATGAAGGATGCGGATTGCAGTGTGGCGATGGCGTCCGGTAGTGAGGCTGCCACACAGGCAGCACAGGTCGTTTTGCTGGATTCAGATTTTGCACATATGCCGGATGTGGTATTCGAAGGACGACGGGTTGTAAATAATGTACAGCGTTCCGCCAGTCTGTTCCTTGTTAAGAATATATTCTCACTGTTGATGTCGCTGTTCTCGGTTATCTTTATGATCACCTATCCGCTGGAACCGGCACAGATCTCATTGGTCAGTATGTTTACGATCGGTGCTCCCGGATTTCTGCTGGCACTCGAACCGAACAGAGACCGGATCAAAGGACATTTCCTTACAAATGTTATGTTCAAAGCATTTCCGGGTGGCCTTACTGATGTAATTGCGGTTGGTGCGTTGGTAATCTGCGGTGAGGTATTTGCCCTGCCGGGAGAAAGCATCGGTACGATTGCAACAATGGTGCTTTGCGTTGTAGGCTTCATGATCCTGTTTAAGATCAGTGAGCCGTTAAACAAGATGAAATATGGTGTGATCGGACTGAACATCGTTGGATTTATATTCTCGGGATTTTTCCTGAAGAAGTTATTTGCATTGACCGATCTGTCAAATATCTGCGTACTGCTTATGGTGGTATTCGGATTTGCGGCAGAATCTTTGTTCCGCTACCTCACCCTGTTGGTGGAGAAGCTGCAGGAATACTATAAAAAGAAAAAGCCAAAGCTTAAGAAATATCTGGAGCTTAAATAGAGACAGGCAGCCTACAAAGCAGGGCTGCCTAATTTTTTTGAGGTCAGAAAAAATCCTTGACTTGGAGTGAAGTCAAAGGCCTATAGTGAGAAAGTAAGTTATAATAGAAGAAAAATAAAAGAAAAGGAGATCATCATTATGAGTAAGAAATTAGTAGCATATTTTTCAGCAAGCGGAGTTACTGCAAAGGCAGCAGAGAAACTGGCAAAGGCAGCAGATGCAGATCTTTTTGAGATCAAACCGGTACAGCCATATACAAGAGCAGATCTGGACTGGATGAATAAAAAGAGCAGAAGCAGCATAGAGATGGCAGATAAATCTTCCAGACCGGAAATCGCAGAAAAGCTTTCTAATATGGCAGACTATGATGTGATCTTTGTAGGCTTCCCAATCTGGTGGTATGTAGCACCAACGATCATTAACACATTCTTGGAGCAGTATGATCTGTCCGGTAAGAAGATCGTGTTATTTGCAACCTCCGGCGGAAGCGGATTCGGTAAGACAGTTGAGAACCTGAAAGGCAGTGTGGCAGCAGATACTGTTATCAAGGAAGGCAAACTGTTAAATGGCAGTATCTCAGAAGCGGAGCTTCGTGTCTGGGCGAAAGAGATTGCAGAGTAGGGGTGTTGCATATCTGGAAGAATTATATGTACCACATCCGATCGTTGGCGCGATCAAAGAGAATCCAAAACCCGGCGTAGTGCTGCTGGATGAGAAGAAATAATCAGATGTGTTTGTGCGTATTGACATCTCATTTTATTTCTTATAAAATTAATGATACAGTACGTATCAAAAAGGAACACGGTAATGAACAAATCAGAGAAACAAAAAGCAAAAGAAAATGAACGTCGACAGCGGATCCTGGATACTGCATTTCGAATCTTTGTAGAAAAGAAGATTGAAGCGGTAAGTATGGGCGAGATCGCTGAGGCGGTCGGTATCGGCAGGGCGACCTTATTCCGGTGCTATTCGAATAAGACAGAGCTTGTAATTGCAGTCTGTGCGGCACAGTGGAAAGCATATCTGGACGAGCTGGATCAGAACAGACCAATCTCATCGGTTCAGGATATTCCGGCAGTCGGACGATTCATATTCACGCTGGACAGTTATATTGAAATGTATCTGAACCATAAGGAACTGCTTCAGTACAATGATAACTTTAATCACTACGTCACACATGAGGGCGTAGATCCGGAACAGCTTGAGAAGCTTCATGCGTCGGTGTATTCGGCTGATACCCGATTGCATATGATGTATGAGAAAGCAAAGGAAGATCATACCCTTCGCACGGATATACCGGAGGATGAATTTATCCGTGTGACCGTACATACGATGATGGCAGCATGTACCTACTACGCGGGAGGCTTTATATGGGGCGCAGAGGATAACAGGGATTATATGCCGGAGTTGATACGTTTAAAGGAAATGATCATAAACTATGCGACAGCATCCGTATAACAGAATGTAGGGGTGCTAGGGATATAAGGGATACGTGCATGAATGAAAGGGAGGTAAATATGAGTAAATTAAAAACAAAGAGAAAAAAGCATTATCTGGCAGCCGCCGTGCTTGCTATGCTTGCGGTTGCGACGCCGATAACGCTTTATGGGTCTGTGACAACGTATGCACAGACGGATGACGCGGCCGGGGCAGAATCTGGTGAAGATGCTGGTGAAGTAACCAATGAAGAAACCGGATATCACTATCAGAAGACTGGTGAACCATTGGTGGAGGAAAAAGATAACAACGGAAATATATGGCGGATCTATGCAGCTGCAGAAAATACAGCAGATACGGAAGCTACGGCAGACACAGCAGCTGCAGTGGATACAGAAGATACATCAGTGAAAAAATATATTGCTACGATCACATATGGAGGCGTAGATACAAACAGCAGCAGGGCTGGTGAGTTTAGTGTATTCTCAGGTTATGCAGACGTATTTGCCAAGTACAATATCGTGCAGGTAGAAGTTGGAGAAGGACTGACATATTTTAATGTATATAGTCCACCAGAAAATCTCCAGTATGAATATATCTATCTTCCAAGTACGATGCAGAAATTAACAACAGCACTGGTGCAGCAACAGAAGAAGCTGAAGGAGATCACGATTCCGGCATCTGTTACAGAATTCAATTCAGGTTCGTTCAATCATGGCATGTTCTATATGGATGAGTCACTGGAGAAGATTACATTTGAGGAAGGATGCAAGCTTACTTCATTTGGAAAGAATGTTCAAAATTTACTTTACGGTTGTAAGTCTTTAAAAGAATTTACGGTTCCGGCTTCCATTGAAACGATACCGGAGAGGTGCTTTTATAATTCACAGTATCTTGAGACGATCCGGTTCGAAAAAGGCTCAAAGGTTGAAAGCATAGGAAAGGAAGCTTTTTATGCCTGTTGCGCTTTGAAAGATGTTGAATTAGCGGAAGGACTTACAACGATCGGAGAATCAGCATTTCGAAATCTGGATCAGATAGAGAAGCTTGTGATTCCTGGTACAGTCACAACGATTGGTATATGTGCATTTTATGACTGTGACGGATTACAGGAGATCGCAATTCCGGATTCCGTGACATCAATTGGAAAAGCAGCATTTGCATATTGCAGGAATGTTACCGATATAAAACTTCCTAATCGGTTAGAGACGATTGAAGAGCAGGCTTTCATGGGATGCTCAATGGTAACATCACTCCGGATTCCGGACAGTGTTAAGACAATTAAAAATGAAGCGTTCCGTTATATATATATAACCGAGCTGCCGTATATGCAGAACGTGACTACCATTGGAACCCGGGCATTTAGCATCAGTAGTAATCTGCGAAGCCTTGAATATCCAAAATGCTTGACGGATTTTACAGCGACTTCATTGGATGGTGGCGGAAATGCAAAAATCAGGTACATAACATTTGAAGACGGATGTGCCTTGAATACCTTGCCGGAAGGCTTATTTTCTACATATAAAGAAAATAATACAAATCTGAAAGAACAACGTGAGATTAAGCTTCCTCTTTCTTTAAAAGAGTTAAATATGAATGTATTTTGTGGTTCGTGGAACAGAACGATAGTGGAGATTCCGCACACAGATAAGGATTCTTTGCAGTTAACTTTAACAGATTATGGAACTACATCGAAAGAGACGATAGGGAAAAGCTTAAAGATGATGTATTATACAGTACATTCATTTGAGGTTTACAGATGCCTGACGGAGACCTTTGGTGTGCCAAGAGATCACATCACTTTCCATGAGGAAAAGGTGGGCTGGAAGTTGACCGGTGTAAAGGATGGCATATATACCTATACGGCAGAATGTAGTACATGTGGAGAAGTCAGCAAGAGCTTGACCTATGATGAAAATGGATTTGCAACGGTGGATGGTTCCTATCAGCCGGCTGAGCAGGTCACGGCGGAGAATTGTAAGGCGTTTGGATTAGACGAAAATTATATAGGATACTATGCAGTAAGCAATGCCGGACAGTTATACTGGTTTGCTGATTATGTAAATGGTGATGGAGATGATGCTACACCGCATCTGTCAGAGAGCGTCGTTCTCTGTGAGGATATCGAGATGAATGATACAAGCAAGTTGGATTCATGGACGATTGATACGACAGATGTGATCAACTGGCCGGCGATTGGAGCATTTAATGTAAATTTTGATAATTATAACATTGTATATCAGGGAACCTTTGACGGAAATCATAAGACGATCCGGGGATTGTACCGGAGAAATCGAGGTGAGAATAATGAGGCTGGTCTGATCGGCTATATTGGGAAATCGGGAGGATTAAAAGATCTGACGATAGAGAAATCTTTTGTAATGGGAAGTTCCGTATTTGTCGGATTAAATAACGGATCAGTAACAAACTGTACAGCGGGAGCCATGCGCACAAGGTATTGTGGACATGGTGGAGCAATCTTTGTATACAGAAATTACGGAGTTATGGATGCCTGTGTGAATACAGCAGCTGTAGATTGGATCGATACACAGCGTGAACATTGCTATGGTATTGTAATGTCGAATAACGGCGTTGTAAAAAATTGTATAAACAAGGGGAAAATCAATAATGAAGGAGGATCCTATGCCGGAGATGTGGGAGGAATCTGCGCCTGGAATCAGGGTAAGATCCTGAACTGCTCCAATGAAGCATCAATTACATCAACAGGTCATGCATCCGGTATTGTAAGAAATAACAGAGGATACGTTGCTAACTGCGTTAATACAGGAGCACTTACAGGAACATATGTCGGAGGCATTGCAGCAGGAACCGGTGCGGCAGAAGGCGGTGATGTAATAATCGTAAATCCATCCATTGGCGGATGGGATGATACAACGGGAGGATCTTCATCTGATTCAGGAAGCGGTTCTACAGGAGAAGAGGAGAAACTAATTCCGGTTTCTCTGTCACAGTATGGAATCTATTATTGTTATAATACAGGATCTGTTACAGCATCGAATAGTTGTGCAGGCGGTATTGCTGCCGATGCAATAGGCAGTAAGGGTACGATCTACGGATGTTATAATACAGGGGACGTTGAGGGTGGTTCCCATACCGGAGGCATTGTAGGAAGTGCAGAGAATGTGTTGATAAGGGACTGCTATAATTATTCAACCGATATAAGGACAACAGATGTTGCAACCAGCTTCCAGAATAATGAACCGCATGCATTTGCAGCGCCTATTGCAGGTTGTGTTTCATCTTATTTGGGAAATGCAGTGGTATCTAACTGCTACTATGTGGGAGACAGTGATGCGGAAGCTTACGGATATTCCATGGATTTGAAGGGACATAAGGTGACATTTACAGATAATGAAGCTATGACAGTGGAAGAGTTTGAATCCGGTAAGGCTGCCTGGAAGCTGCAGAATGCGGTCAATGAAGATTTGAAGGCTGCCGGAGGAAAGCAGTTATTTGTATGGGAACAGATAATAACCGGAGCGGCATTTAGTAAATATCCGAATCTTAAGTTGACAGAGAAAGAAACAGACAGAACTGTTATGCAGATGACTTTCCATTACACGACCGGTGGTAAAGATCTTGCAGGATATGGATATACAAATTATAACCATGCGGTTACCGAGGATCAGGCACCGACTGTAGCAGGAAAGAATGATGCGGTTCATACATTTGACTGGTATGAAGATAAGGAACTTACGACCTTATATGATTTTGCACATGTATTAACGACAGATGAAGATGTATATTCAAAGACATATGATCTGTATACTCTGGAATTCAAGCTGGCAGAAGGCAGTCATGCGGCAGCAAGTATCGATAAGAAGAAGGTAACAGAGATTATCACGGAGACGGATGAGACTGTTGTATTTACAGTCACACCGGATGCAGGCTACATATTAGAAAGCGTAACCTTAGACGGAGAGACGTTGGAGCCGGATGAGGATGGCAATTACACGATCTCAGGTATTAAGACAAATCATATAGTAGAGATCACGACCAAGGAAACGGAAGTTACATTTACCTACAAAGCCGGTGAACATGGAACAGTAAAATGGGTAGGTGATAAGACCGGTTCCGGTGAACTGACAGAGACGATCAAGGCAGTAAGTGGAACGCCAAAGGGAGTTCTTCCAGTAGCAGATCTTGGCTGGCATTTCGTGAAGTGGGTTGACAGCAAGGAGGGTCGTCCGTCCTATTCCATAACCGGACTCTATCCAACTGCGGTAAACGGTGTTTTTGAGGGTGAGACCTACACAGCAATCTTTGAAAAGAATATAGAGACCTACGCGATCTCCGGAACTGTTCGCGATCCGGAAGGCAATCCTGTACCGGGTGTAACAGTTAAATTAAAAGGAAACGATGATACAAAAAAGACGACATCAGCAGAAGATGGCTCTTATCGGTTCGAGAAATTAGAAGAGGCAGAATATCAGTTAGCAGCCATAAAGTACTATGAGAATAACTGGAAGGCAGAGAGTGAAACAGTCGGTGTCAGATTAGAGGAATCGGATGTAACCGGTCGGGATCTTAAGCTTTCGATGAACAGAGCGACAAATACGAAACCTGAAGGAATCATCGAGTATTACAGAGTTACTCTTACAGAGAATGCGCGGGACTATCTGGAAGAGACAGGTGGCGACGTAGTTGAAGACTCAGACTATACATTATCGGCAAGAGATCGATACAGCAATGCCCATGCGGTTGTCTATGTATATGAAGCGGTGAGGGGATTTGATGGTAACTATTATAAACTGTCTGATGAAGTGGCAGAGGCACTTAAGACGGATGGCAGATGCTATACCATTAAGAACATTGGAAAAGACTACATCATAGATGTGAAGGCAGAAGATGTGATCCCGAACCGGTATGAGGTTACGATCCCATCCGGTGGAGATGATTATACGATCCTTCCGGAGAAAGAGGGAGAAACGATCAGTTATGGCGAGGATTATTCCTTTACAGTTAAGGTTACAGACGGCCGATGTGTTCTTGTATCTGCAAATGGCACAAGGATAGAATTTGCAGATGGAAAGTATACGATCAAGAATGTGACAAAGCCACAGGAGATCACGGTAGAATTTGCAGATGAACATACCTGGGAAGAATGGAAGACCGTTACACCTGCTACTTATGATGCGGCAGGAGAAGAAGCAAGAACCTGTTCTGTATGTGGAGCAGTGGAGACAAGAGCGCTGGCACAGCTTATCTGCAAGCATGTATCAAAGCGTCTGGTAACAGATAAGAAAGCAACCTGTACGGCGGCAGGAAGCGGACATTATGTTTGTGATACATGTGGAAAGACAGTGCAGACAAATGTCAGTATAGCAGCAAAGGGTCATACCTGGAGTGCATGGACAGTGACAGTGAAGCCGACTACCTCAAAGGCAGGGGAAGAAAGCAGAATCTGTTCTGTATGTAAGAAGGCTGAGAAACGTCAGGTCAGCAAGTTGAGCCAGAAAAAATATAAGATCACTTATAAGTTAAATAAGGGTAAGAATAACAAGAAGAATCCGAAGACTTATACATCAGCGAAGAAAGTTGTACTGAAAAAGCCGACCCGGAAAGGATATGCATTCAAGGGATGGTATACAAATAGTAATTATACGAAGAAGATAACCTCGATCAAGAAAGGTTCAAAGAAGAATTACACCTTATATGCGAAGTGGTCGAAGGTAAAGGTGAAGAAGGCAACCGGACTTAAGGTTACGAACACAAAGGGAAAGAATCTGGTTGTGAAGTATTCCAAGGTATCCGGTGCAAAGGGATATCAGATCACATATGCAACAAATTCCAAGTTTACCAAGGGTAAAAAGGTCGTCAATACAACGAAGAGAACGAAGACCATAAAGAAGCTGAAAAAAGGAAAGACCTATTATGTACGGGTCCGTGCATATAAGAAGGATTCCACAGGCAGGAAAGTATATGGTAAATACAGTAAAGTAATGAAGGTCAAGATAACAAAATAAGATCAAGACAAAGGAGCATGATTAAGAATGCAATCAGGGGCAGGATAAAAAGTTTGCTTTTTATCCTGCCCCTGAATCTGATTATTCATTCTATTTGTCAGCATCGATTACTGTTTGAATCTGTTTCATAAGAGTGTCATAGTTATTCTGGTCATCTATACCGCCGAGCATAGGATCGCCGACAATATTACCATTTCTGTCGACAAGTATGGTTGTAGGAAATGCCATGATGTCGGAGGCATATTTACCTGCGTTTGAATCAGAGTCAATGGAAATATTGCGGTATTTGGCACCCTGACTGTCAAGAATGGCTGCAGCTTCTTTGATAGCATCTTCGTTTCCGTCAAAGGTCTCTGTGTTGATACCTACTACTTCGCCTCCCATCGATTTGATGGCATCGTTTAATTCATTAAGCTTGGATAATTCTGCGACACAAGGTTTGCAGCCAGTAAACCAGAAATTAACGACAGTTACTGCATTATTGGAAAACAGGCTTTCGTCAACAGAATTACCATCAAAATCCTTGCCGGAGAAACTTTTGAAAGGTGTGATTTCTTCGGAACTGTCGTTCTGGTCGGTGCTTTCTGATCCTGTATTATTATTTTCGATTTCGGATATCTGCTTTTCAATCTGTCTGATGGTTTCAATATCATCGTTAAGTGTTTTCAGTTCATCATCTGTAAAGGATTCCTTGTTTGATTCCACGGTGCCGGCCAGATAATCGGCATAATCTCCGCTTGGATCAGCGCTGCTTTTATTCATCATGCCAAATACCTTGTTCCATACATCCTGGTGATTTGCAAAGATCTGGTTCTCCTGCTGATATAAATCATCCAGCTTCGTGTTGGAATTGTCCGCAGCTTCAGTGGTGGCTTCTGTCTGGGGTTTTTGTGAACTCTCAGTTGTGGCAGATCCTGATCCGCTACATGCCGTGAGAGATAATGCTGCACAGAGAGTGATAATAGATAGTAATGTTTTTTTTGTCTTCATAGATAATTGCTCCTTTAAATAATAATTTAGATAATATTAGTGTGGCTGATTGTTACACGTTGGTTTTGGAAGATTGCTTATGTCCCTTTTGGGAACATGGTCTTCCCATAAACTGATAGCAGATCGCGTCTTTTGGACAGGCCTTTATACATGCTCCGCATCGTATGCATTCCGGATGATTCGGAGTCTTACAGACATCGACGTCCATTTTGCATACCTTTGAACATTGGTTGCATCCGACACATTTGCTGCTTTCAACCTTGATATTTATAAGGCTGACCTTGTTAAATAATGAATAGATTGCTCCAAGAGGACAAATCCATTTGCAGAAAGGTCTGTAGAACAAAATACTCAGTATAATAACCGTAATTAAAATAAGGCACTTAAAAGAAAAAAGCTTTCCGAGAGCAGACCGTATAGCGGTATTTCCAAGTGAAAGTGGTATAGCTCCCTCTAAAACGCCCTGTGGGCAAATATACTTACAGAAGAACGGATCGCCCATTCCTATGGAGTTCGTTACAAGCATCGGCAGAAGTATAACGAAAACGATCAGGATGATATATTTCAGGTATCTTAACGGTTTCAGTCTGGCTGTGGAAAATTTTTTCCCCGGTATTTTATGAAGCAGATCCTGAAACCATCCAAATGGGCACAAAAAACCACATATAAATCTTCCGAGGATCACACCGAGTAAAATGAAAAAACCGGTTATGTAGTACGAAAACTTAAATTTGAATGAGCCGACAACCGCTTGGAATGCCCCGATCGGACAGGCTCCGGTTGCAGCGGGACAGGAGTAACAGTTTAATCCCGGTACGCATATTGTTTTCGCTTTGCCCTGATAGATCTTGCCTTTAAATAAATTGGGGATGTGAATATTGGTAAGCAGCGTGGCAGCTGCCTGTATCCATCCGCGTAGTACAGCTATTTTTTTTGATAGAAAA
>ERZ809146.1230-NODE-1230-length-11306-cov-3.658519_pt1 | contig 11306 bp, 8 predicted proteins | sample MGYA00520794_ERZ809146 | MGnify/ENA primary metagenome ERZ809146 (study PRJEB31570, sample SAMEA3212995) | Homo sapiens | biome: human-gut; feature: human gut; material: fecal | place: Sweden | collected 2011 ... | reverse complement strand
ACGAAACCGGATATATGGTTTCCTGCGGGAAAACTGTATATCCGGTTTTTTGTCTGGAAATCAGGATGGCAAGGTATCAATAAAGATCTGACGTTCTGCTGGCGATACACTGTCGATGACGAGACAGGAAGCCAGAATATTGAGCATGGCCATGGGCACGGTCATGGAGTTGTAAAACAGCTTCGTAGAAGTGGGGCAAAGCAGCAAAAGTGTGCTGTGTGCTGCCGCCGGAGAAGTATCACTGTCGGTGATGGTCAGAATCGGTACACCTGATTTTGCCGCTTTTTTAGCAATATTTCCAATAGGAAAATAATAACGGGGGAAAGAGAAAAAGATTACCAGATCACCATCCGTCAGCTGTTGGATAGTCTTCTGGGTCAATTCCAGATCTGATAAATCAATCAACACAGCATTAAGGTACAGGATTTCCAGACGACCCTGCAGAAATTTACCGGGTACCAGGGAAATATCATGGGCAAAAATGTAGATATGGCTGCTTTTTCGGATTTCATCAGAAGCCTTTATCACAGATTCCAGATTGATGTTAGCAATAAAATCAGAGAAAACTGTAGCCTCTGTATTGCAGATTTCATGAAGGATCCGTTCTCGTTCGGAGGCTTCGCCTGAGATGCGCTCCGGCAGAAAAAAGGAAGAAGAGGAGGCCTGCTTAATCATTTTTTGGGTATAGTCCCGAAACTGCTCCTTTAAGTCCAGAAAGTTGGAGTACCCCAGTTTTTGACAAAAACGAAGCAAAGTCAGCTCGGAGGTACCGGTCTGATGGCTTAGCTGTGCCAGTGTAATGTAGCTGATTTCCTCCGGATTAGCAATTAGATAATCTGCGATTGTTTTCTGCTTTTTTGTCAGGGCAGGATAAAGTTTTTGAAGATGCTCTAAAATATCCATAGATATTACACGATGTCCTTTCTTTGCATGGCGCATGCAATGTTTTATATTTTTTTCATAAAAATATAAGTAAAAACTTTACAAATTTATTATAGCATGTATAATGGAAAATATAAAGTAAAGTATATACTTAACAAAAAATCGAAAGAAAATCATAGTATATATTACATGATTTTCTTTCGAAAGCAAAGGAGGAAAAAGGCTATGAAGAAACTTTTTGAGAAACACTTCGAACGGACATGGTTGATTATTTTTCTGATTATGTTTGTATTAATTATGATTCCGTTCCCGTTTTTCTACAGCGAGACGTATATTCCCGCATTTGGTGGTGTTCCACTCTATATATTCGGATGGATTGTTCACACTGCCATTACATTTGTGCTGATTATTGTTTATTATCGCATGTGTATGAAGAGAAAAGAATATCACACTTATGATGAGGAGGACAAATAAATGAATGGAGCAGCAGTAATTCAGCCATCACCAATTCCTTTCTATACAGTGTTAGTACTTTATCTTGGAATTATGGCATTTATTGGTTGGTATGCAGGACGTAAGACGAATAGCATTGGCGATTTCTTTGTATTGAGCGGAAAGGCTGGTGTATTAGTAAGTGGTATTGCATATTTCTCAACCCAGTTTTCTATGGGAACCTTTCTTGGTACACCGGGAACCATTTACGGTGTAGGCTATGCAGGAATGGCTATCTCTGTACCTGGAGCTGTGTTCTGTATGATTCTTCCGGCTCTTCTTATTGGCCGTAAGCTGATTACTCTTGGTCATAAATATGGTTTCCTGACTATGGCCGATTACCTGACAGACCGTTATCACTCCAAGAAGATGAGCGGTGTTTTGGGCGTAATGATGCTCTTCTTCCTGGTTCCGATGATGGGCGCACAGATTATCGGAGCAGGTGTTATTGTACATGTATTTACCGGACTGCCTGAATGGGTAGGTGTTGTGGGAATGGGTATTATCGTTATTCTCTACTGTATGAGCGGTGGTATGAAAGGTGCCATGATGACGGATGTTATCCAGGGATCTCTGATGATTGCTACTGCAGTGGTTACATTTATTGTATCTGTAGTAATGGGTGGAGGTTTCTCTAACATTAACCATACACTTCAGAGTATGAATGAGGCTTATCTGACCTTCCCGGGTGCTAACGGTTATATGCCTTGGACTTATTATGTATCCAACATTGTGCTATGGTCGTTCTTTACCATGGGACAGCCTCATCTGTTTACCAAGTTCTTTGCCATGAAGGATCATAAGACCATGTTCAAAGCAATTCTTCTTGGTACTGCAGGTATGTTTTTCTCTGCAACTCTGATTGAGTGGGCCGGTGTAAATGGTATTGCTTCCATTCAGAATATTGAGAAGGCAGATCAGATTATTCCTATGATTCTGCAGAGAGGCATGAATCCTTTCCTGGCTTCCATTTTCATCGCAGGTATTGTGGCAGCAGGTATGTCCACAATCGATGGTATTCTGGTAACGACTACCGGTGCTGTTACCCGTGATATTTATCAGAAGATTATCAATAAGGATGCTACAGATGAGAATGTTATGAAGTTGTCCAAGGTAGTAACTGTAATCATCGGTATCATCGTAATTTGCTTTGGTGTATTCCAGCCAGGCAGTATTTTTGAAATTAACCTGTTTGCATTTTCAGGAATGGCAATTTTTGTAGTGCCGATTCTGTTTGGAATTTACTGGAAGAAAGCAACAGCGAAGGGAGCAATCGCATCGGTTATAGTAGGTATTATTTCACTGTTGCTCTTTACACTGAATCCGTCTGTCAAGGCGTTGGCTATGGGATTCCATGCACTGTTCCCAACTACGATCATTGCTTCTATTGTAATGATTGTAGTAAGTAAATTTACAGAAACTCCGCCGCAGGAGACTATTGATCGTCATTTTACAGTATAAAAGTTAGGAGGCGTATTTAAAATGTATCTTGCAAAAATGACTACAGCACAAGCAAAAGAGGCTTTTGAGAAGGATCCGATTATTGTGATTCCGGTGGGAAGCACCGAGCAGCACGGAACACAGGGGGCGTTGGGAACGGACTTTATGGTACCGTCCTATCTGGCGGATCATGTGGAGGATGTAGATAACGTAATCGTAGCACCTACTGTTCCATACGGTGTATGTCCTTATCACTTAAGCTTTGAGGGAAGTATTAATATTGGTTATGAGGGACTGTATATGGTTCTGCATGGCATTATGGACTCTTTGATGCAGCATGGCGCAAAACGTTTTGTAGTTCTGAATGGCCATGGCGGCAATACTCCATCCATTGATCGGGCGGCTCTGGAGGTATATCATAAAGGTGGTGTATGTGCTAGCGTAGACTGGTGGAGTCTGGTAGCTCAGCTGGACAAGAAGTTTGAAGGCGGCCATGGTGATGTTCTGGAGACCTCAGCTATGATGGCAATTGCTCCGGAATCAGTACATCTGGAACTTAGCAAGCCTATCAATGCACAGGATCCTTCTGAGAATATGAAAGCGGCTTATATCCAGGCAGTTAATTTCAAGGGAGGTATCGTCCGTCTTGTGAGAGATACCAAAGAAATTGCTCCAAGTGGCTGGTTCGGTCCTTTTGATCCGAAAGATTCTTCCGCAGAACTTGGACAGGAGGCCCTTGATTTGGCAGTATCCTATATCCGTGATTTTCTGGAAGAAATGAAGCAGATAGAACTGTCTTCCTGATATATATCTGAAGGGATGGGGGTGTCGTAAAATCATCAAATTAGATGATTGAGCGATGCCCTCGCTTTATATGTGTAAAAAACCGGAAAGAATCTTTTGAACTGTTAGATCTTTCTGGTTTTTTACGTACTTTAAGCAGTTAGTCTATGAAAAATAGGTTAGCTGCTTTTTTTTCGTCTCAAAAACAATTATCTTTGAATCAGTTATAATAATTTTATGAAATTCATCATATTACTGCTGGATAGTTCTATGCCAAATTGCACATTATAACATACAGAACAGGAGGAATGCTTATGACATTGGAACAGGTTGTACTGACAATGATTAATGACAAAATGCTTGATAATGGACAGATTTCCGAAAAACTGCACAGCAGTATCCAGAAAGACATTATAACCTTGAGTACATTCAATACAGTAATCGCGAAGAATGGAGAACAGATGGACAGTTCAGATGAATATTGCCAGCGAATCAGTTGATTGGAAAGGAATAAGATGGATATTTATGCAACACGTGAGGAACTGAAATCCCGGCAGAAAAATATATTTGATCTGAAACTGAATGTGGCGTATTATGCCCGAGTCAGTACGGATAAGGAGGAACAGAAAACCTCTATTGAGCATCAGTGGACTTTTTTTGAACAACTGATTTCAGACGTAAAGAATTGGACGCTTGTGGATGGTTATATAGACGAAGGAATCTCCGGTATTACCGTAACCCACAGAGAGGAATTCCAGAGAATGCTCCAGGATGCAAAAGCCGGGAAAATTGATCTTATCATAACTAAAGAGATCACCCGTTTTGCCCGAAACGTATTAGACAGTATACGATATACAAGAGAGCTTCTGGACTGTGGAACTGCTGTCTGGTTTAGGAATGACAATATCAATACATTAGATGAGGATTCGGAACTCAGGCTGTCAATTATGTCCGGTATTGCACAGGAAGAAAGCAGAAAACTTTCAAGTCGTGTGCGTTTCGGTCATGCAAGATCCATACAGAACGGTGTGGTTCTTGGTAATTCACATATATATGGATGGGACAAGCGAAACGGAAAATTGTTTTTGAATCCCGAAGAGGCAAAAATGGTACAGCTTATTTTTGAAAAATATGCTCTGGGAAACTGGTCTACCCATTCACTGGAACAATTTTTATGGGAATGTGGATACAGAAATTATAAAGGGGGAAAGATTGACAGCCATGTGATTGCCAATATTATCCGAAATCCTAAATATAAGGGTTACTATGTTGGTGGAAAAGTAAAAATAGTTGATCTCTTTACTAAGAAACAGAAATTCCTGCCTGAAGATGAATGGGTGATGTATAAAGACGATGGTACCCATGTCCCTGCAATTGTGGATGAAAAACTGTGGGAAGATGCAAACAGGATTCTGGAAGAAAGAAGTAAAAATATCAAGTTGAAAAAAACTTCCTATAAGCAGGACAACCTTTTTACCGGACTTATACATTGTGCGGAAGATGGAGCTGCATACTGGCTGAAAGTCAGAAATGTCCGCGGAAAAGCTGCAAAGACCTGGGTATGCAGTCATCGCATAAAACAGGGCGCAGTTTCCTGCAGATCAAAACCGGTAAAAGAAGAAATCCTGCTGGAGATGATATCGGATGTTTATAACAATCTGGCTCAAAGCAATAAAAGTATATTGCATAAGTATCTGGAACTTTATGAGAAAGAGATTAACAAAACAGAAGGAACTGAAGGAAAAATTGACAACATACAGCATGAAATAACAGTACTGGAACAGAAGAGAGATAAGCTGCTGGATTACAATATGGGCGGCTACATTTCTGATGCAGAATTTTTAAGCAGAAACAAGGTTTTTACACAGCAGATAGCAGAGACAAAAGCGAATCTGGAACAATTGAAAAGCATGAAACCTCTTTCAAAAACAGAATTGACAGATCAGATGGACAGGATATTAGACTATGCAAAGGAATATTCCTGCGTAAAACCCAAAGATATCACCAGAGCCATGATTGAAAACACAATCAATAATATAGAAATAACTCCGGTTAATGAAAAGAAAGCAGAAGTGATGATCGTATTTAAAAGTGGAAGTCTGCACAGCTCTGAATCTGTTATTCCGGCACTGGGACAGGAAAAAACTTATACTACGGAGACAGGGTATGAATATGTTGTACATTCAGGAATTTCTATGTAGATATTGCACTCACATATGGAATTCTTTTGCGAAGGTTACGAAAAGTAAGAAGTAGTGAATATTTCAGTTTGAAATAATATATAAAACAGGTGTAAGACATGGCAAATACGAAAAAAAGATGGACAGCCGATGAAATCGAAATATTAAGAAAGTACTATCCCGCAGAAGGAGATCAGGTCTGTGAAAGATTATCCGGAAGAACTGCAAAAAGCTGCAGGATCCAGGCATCAAAAATGGAAATATCCAAAAACATTTCCTCTTCAGCAACTGTACAGAATGATGTTAAATATGTCAGATTATGGACAGAGGCAGAGGATAAAATACTCAGAGAGTATTATGCTGCGGAGGGCAGTAAGGTACGTTATCGCTTAAATCAGAGATCAGCAGAATCTTGCAGAGGAAGAGCTGCTGCATTAGGACTTACTTATTCCGGGGCAAACAGAAAATGGAGCAGCAGCGAAGATGAAATTCTGAGAAATTATTATCCGACAGAAGGTGCTGAAGTTCAGAAAAGACTGGAGGGAAGATCCAAAGAGGCATGTAATAAAAGAGCTGCCAAATTAGGTCTTTGCATACAGGGAAGAAAAGAATGGACTGCAGAAGAAGATGAAATTATAAGAACATATTACAAAGCGGAAGGCAGGAAGGCAGCAGAACGATTGGAAGGGAGAACTCTGACTGCCTGTCAGTCCAGAGCTAAGTACTTAAATGTCAGATCAGACAATAACAGACTTCCATGGACACAGGAAGAGGATGCGATCATTTCCCGATATTATGAAGAAAAAGGTGCCGGATATGTGCATACTCTTATTCCTGAAAGATCTCTTCAGGCATGCAAATACAGAGCGATGATTCTGGGATTAAGCAGGAAAACCAATGATCCATGGACAAAAGCCGAAGAGAAGATACTGAAGAAATACTACCCGGTTGAGGGCAGCAATGTTTATAAACGTCTGAATAACCGTACCAGAAATGCCTGCATCAGCAAGGCAGCCCAATTACATCTGCAATATGGACTTCCTATGTATAAAGGACCTGTATTGGATGAATGGATCATACTGGCAGTGAAACAGGGGATCACAAAAGTAAGACAATCTATGACATACAGTGAGATAACCTTTAAACCCGGAAAACTCCCTGAACTGCATCTGAGATTGGAATGTGATGAAACCGGAAAATTCAGGGTTTATGAGAAGTCTGTTCTTTTGGATGAAAAAGAATATGACAGGCAATGGGTTGAGAATCTCGCGGATACAATGGGACTTCAGATAGAAGGAAACAAAATTACTTTAAACAGCAGCGAAAAAGAGATAGAAGATGATATTTTCAGACTGATAGCAGGATGTTACCTGATTTATTACCTGCATTATTTTATGGAATTGCCATAATTGCTCTATTCTGTCTTATCTTGCTGTGAAATGATAAAAATTTGTCAACAGGATACTGCTTGATTTATGAGATACTTTCTCAACAGATGCAGAATAATTCTCTTGCATTTTCACGCAGGTTAGAATATACTAACCAACAGAGTTAACCAAAGCAAACTATTGCGTGATTTGATCATTTAAATTTCCACTGCAGAAATGGGGTGAATCGGATGATTTTATCCGCTTCATCTGAAATGAGATGATACACAGATAGCTTCAAGTCAGGGTCGAAACATCTTTGGCCCCTGATATCATATTACAGGAGGATAAAGAAACAGATGAAGAAAAGAATGGCAATTCTGATGTCTATGGCAATTGCGGCAAACATGATTGCTTCTGTACCGGTATGTGCAGCAGACATATTTACAGATTCAATGACTACGGATTCAGCGATCACACAGGAGGCAGATGATGATTCCTTTAGTGATGGATCGGGAACACCGGATTTTGCGGATGAGCAGGAGAATGTACAGGTGGCTCAGGATGAGGGTACACAAAGTGTGAAAGAACCGCCGGAGGTGATAGCAGAATATGAAAGTGGTTCTTTTGCGAATGTTTGTAAACTAAAAACTTCTCTTAACTCAAGGTATGTTGAGCAAATTACAGGAATATCTATTAATGGAACAGAGTGGAATGAAGTAACTTATTCGTGGAATCTTACAGGAACAACATATATTAAAAAAGACTCAGACGGTTATGTTGGACTATCTCCAGATAGACTTGAAGTGGGTAATGAGATTGTAATCACCAGTACCGGATACAAGGATCTTACTTTAAAGGTAACAGGAACCGGAAAACACTGGAACGTTGAAAAAGTAACTTCACAGTCTGAACCTGAACAGACCAAAGATGCGCCAACATTTGCGGGAGATCAAGTGGAAATTTCAGGTACAGACTACAAGATCATTAAACCAGCTGATGAAAATAATGTTTCTGATTATATCAGTAAAATCAAAGAAATATCTGTAGATGGGACAGTATGGGATAAAACAGATTATGCAATAGCATTATATGGCAGAAAAGCATATTGTCCAGACAGCAGTAATAATCGTGTTGTATTTGATTCAACTGTACTTCATACTGGAAATGTCATTACAATAAAAAGTGATGGATATAAAGAACTTTATCTTAAGGTAACTGCAGAAGGAAATGACTTCAAAGTTGTTACAGCTGATTCCGGTGAAACTAATATTAACGGTGCATCTAACGGAGTGAACACTCTTCATGTCAGATTAAAAGGATACTTCGAAAGCGCTGTTACAGGGCAGCAGAAATACGATGCAGTTTCAGGGGCATCCACTTCTGTTTCATCCAACAAAAACAGTAATGTAGTTGTGGAAGCAGCTGATCTTCCGGATGGGCAGGAACCTGTTGAAGCTGACTGGAAGGAGTTAAAAGAAACAGGTGTAAAAATTGACACAAAGAATACAAAGGTAAACATTGACAGTGAAAGTGGGATGGCAGGGATGTATTCCACATATGACAGTTCTCTGTCTCTCAGCGGAACTCCTGCTAAAATCGGTACATATCCTGTCAATGTTACAGTAACTGATGAATCAGGGCGTACAGTAACAAGTAATGAGCTTACTTTCAAGGTTTACAGTACTAAGGAAAAACTGGCAGATCATCTGAAGCTTGAAAATGCAACCAAGACTGCAGATGGAAAATACATGTATGATATGGATCCATGGGTAATTCCTGATTTTAATGATACAGATGATATTGTAACAGTCCCGGCAGAGATTAAAGCATGGTATGGCTCTCACACCAGCGGTACATATGGAGAACTGGGATATGCTGTTTCAGAGGGAGAAGCTACAACCCAGACATTGATCATACCGGCTGGATGTGATCTTACAATGGTCAATATGAAGGTTCTCAGCAGTGTGAAGATAAAAGTAGAAAATGGCGGAACATTGAATCTGAGAGATTCTTCCATATATGGACAGATTGAAGTAGAAAATGGTGGAACAATATCTGTCAATCACGATGATTATAGCGGAAAATTCCTGACAGGTACTTCCATTAATGGACAGCTGATTCTGAATGATGGAGCGACCATAAGGAATTCCATGATCTACTCCAACACTAATTTCCTTCCCAATGGAACACAGGCACGTCACAATACATCACCTGTTGTTGTGATAAGCGGAAATGTAAAGGTAGAAGGAAAAGTATATATCAAAGGTGATGAAGCTGCCACAGGAACAGATCCTGCCACAGGAAAAAGCTACAGCGGACAGCCGGCCTTGAAAGTCAGCAGCGGAACACTTACTATTGGCGAGGGCAGCCAGCTTGCAGCATACGGCGGAGGAAACATAGCAACTACTTCAGTTGGCGGTGCAGCGGTGATTCTTGACAACGGAACGATTTCCGGAGCAGGAACGTTGATTGCTGTTGCAGGACGAGGAGATGGTGATAACGGTGGCAATGCAGTTGAGGGCACCGGAAATGTAGAAACAGCAAAAGCATATCTGGAGGGGGGTTCTGCTTATTCATTTATGAACAAAAATGCGGAGCCAGGTAAAGCGTATACTGAATCTGTCACTATATCTCCTTCTACAAAAGGAACAGCAGTAAATGGTAAAAAAATAACTTCCAACAGTGAATCTGCTCCGGATACATATTGGAGTGACATTACAAAAACACCAGATGATAAAATTCAGAACTGTACTATATCAGATACCACAATCATACAGACCGTAAATCCATCACCATCGGTAAATCCATCACCGTCGGTAAATCCGTCACCATCAGTGAATCCAACAGTAACGCCGGTACCAACTGTTACTCCGATACCGGATGCTTACCCGGAGGGAACTGAGGAAGATAGAAATGGAAACCTTGTTACACCGGAAGGAATCGTGATCAGTTCAGATGGAACTGTAACACTTCCGGATGGCACGAAGCTGACACCTGATGCAGATGGTAAAAAGCCAACTGTAAATAAAGATGAAACTGTAACAGATACAAAAGGAAATACCTACAGTACAGACGGAAGTATCACAGATTCAGACGGAAATTATACCAGACCTGCAAAAGCAGTTATAAAGAATGTATCTGTTTCCCAAAACTCCGTAAAAATGGTGCTGAATGAAGAGTGTAAGGGTGCTCTGAAATATGATTATGTGATCGGCACCTCTGAGGATATGCTCAAAACAGGACAGTATACAAAGGTCCTGAAAAATCAGGAAGAACTGAAGTCTGCATTTGCATATATGGATAAGGGAATCTGGTATGTAGCATGCCACGCATGGCTTAAGGGTGAAGATGGCAAAAAAGTATTTGGACAGTGGTCTGAGATCCATAAAGTAGATGTGAGTGCCATTACGCCACAGGCACCTGTGATCAGTAAGGTAATTGTTAAAGGCTCCACAGTGACAGTAAAATATACGAAGAGCAAAAACGCTCAGGGCTATGATGTAGTTCTCAGTGATACCCTTACCAAAACTAACGGACAGAAACGCCCTGCTGTTTCCGGAGAAAATTATTATGTAAAGAAGATAAAAGGAAATACGGTAACTGTTACATTTAAGAACGTTAAATCAGGCACTTATTATATTGGTTTACATGCATGGAACCGTACTTCTGAGGATAATTCAAAAACATTCAGCGAATGGTCAAATGTCAGAAAAGTTAAAATGAAATAAAAAATTGTGAATAATGGTTGAATAAATCAGAGGGGATACCGGCAATGCACATTATACATTGCAGTATCCCCTCTGATTTGTCAGGAATGTTGCAGAGATTTCGCTTTTAAGAAAAAAGATACCAGTTTTACTAACAGTTTATGTGGAAAACCGGAAAGAACCCTACGGAATAAAAAGTGTGTATTGGAACCGTTACTGTTCAGGGGTTAGCTGGACAGTAACTTTCCATGTTTATAGATTCGATTTTATCATAGGCGGTATGAAAGATGGTATGTTGGAAATGGCGAATGGGCATTTTTTCCGCGGGATTAGAAAAATAAACAGCAGGTCCTCACCCACTGCTTATTGCTTTTCGCAACATCCACAGGGGAGTTACTTGATTCGGTTAAAATATATGTAAATTTTCCACCAAAATATTATTGACGTAAGAA
>ERZ809146.1229-NODE-1229-length-11314-cov-3.619593_pt1 | contig 11314 bp, 8 predicted proteins | sample MGYA00520794_ERZ809146 | MGnify/ENA primary metagenome ERZ809146 (study PRJEB31570, sample SAMEA3212995) | Homo sapiens | biome: human-gut; feature: human gut; material: fecal | place: Sweden | collected 2011 ... | reverse complement strand
GAATTCTAAAAATCTTTTAGATTAACTAAAGAAGGTAGCCAATGAACTACAAGTTTTTGTTTACCTGTAATTCTAAATTTTTATAATTTACAACTCTATGAACTTGGTTTTACAATCGTCTAAGAACGAGCTTTTTTGTATAGCTAAAGATTTAAAATCTTGGCTAAAGCCTTAATGAATTGGGTACTTAGCTAAAGCCTTAATGTTACCACTTCTATACCAAATCTTTAACATAACAAAACCTCCTATTGATTTTACTTCATTTTAGCATGCTTGGCTAAAGCGGACAAGTTATTGTTGGTTATTGAATTAATACTGGTGTTTTAGAATCGCTTTAATAGTATAGTTATTTCTAATTCTTATCTGCTTTAACCAAAAAGAATCCAAAAGCTCTGATACTTCTGGATTCTAATTATTATTGATTATTTTCTTCTTTCATTATACAACGATATTGTTTTCCCTTTTTGGAATTCTGAAAACAGTTGTAATTTAATTTCATAGTTCTTACTAATAATGCTAGACTTCTCTTCTAGTATTCCGGCATTGCTGTAGAACTCTTTTACTTCTGATGGTGTTGGAAGTAAGTCAGCATTTACTAGATTATGATTTTTAATTTTTTTAAGAATTTTTTCTTCTGTCTTGTAAAAACCAGAAATCTGTTGTTTTAGCATTGAAACTCTTGTATGTACTATTTTTCTGTCGTCGTTAAAAAACATACTATTTCCAGAATCGAAGATAGGTGCTGGACTAATTAACTTCATTGTACTTGTATCTCTTAGCACTCCGAAATTAAGAAAATGCCTATCTGTATTATTAATGATAAAATCAGTCATAATCTGATAATCAATAAAATCTCTAATATCAATATTATTGCTCTCGCAAATACTAATAAATTTATCATACAATGACTGCTCATTTCTTGTTTTTTGACTTTCTAAGATTTCATGTGCAGATACAAATTCTATGTGTTCTGATGTGAAAGTGTTGCATTTGCATTCTTGGCTAAAGCACTTGCGTTGTGTGCGATCAACACTACTTATTGTGTATCTTACAAAAGGTATAGTTGTGCCCTGACGTTCATGCAGCATTGTTGCGAAAACTTCATTAATACATTGCTGACCTAAGTAATTACTACTCTTTTTCACTAATGTGGGGGTTTTCTGGGTTAAATCCCAATGCTTCTTCATCTGTCCACCAAGTGAAGCGTTTGGATCAAATGGAGATTTACTATTTGTGAGTTTCACATCATCGAATGATAAATTAACTTCTACTGGCTTAATCCAATAGGTATCTGTAATACTAAGTCCAAGATTCTTTGCTAAATAAACTTTAGCATTGTTACAATCAGTAGTTTGTTTATTAAGGTGGAAATTCGGTATTGCTCTTAATTCCCACCATTGCCGAATCTTTTCAATATCTGTAGTGCCTAAGTATGGTGATATACCATTTCTATTATCATGATACTCTAAAATTCTTCCAAATTTTTCATCAAGTATAAGTGTTCCACATTCTTGATCTTTGTGCATTAAAAAGTATTGAATCATTAAAATACCTCCTTTGTGATTAATTATTATTAATACAGATGATGTTTAGGAAAAGTGAGAAGGAATGGGATACCCTTCGGGATCTAAAGATAGGTTATGTCTCCCTCCGGCGCTTCGCGCCTCCAGTCGACGGCTTGCTCGCTACGCTCGCTTTATGGGCTGACGCCGATTGTCTCACTGGGCTAAAGCTATGTTTAAGGGTCACGTCATTCCCTTGATTTGAAGATAGTAATAATCTATGTTAAAGCAGTCACCTGGCTAAAGCAGAAACTCCTCATCTCTTGCCATGATTTCGGACTTATTCCAATTAAAGCAGAAATAGCAAAAGAACCTAGAGGCTTTGATACTTCTGGAGTCTAATCTATTGCTCTATCAATTCTCCATATTTATTAAGCTTTCCAATTCTGACTTCTTTAATTTGCATAAGAATTGCATCAGAATTAAAACCGAAATCAATAAGAGCACTTTCAATATCTACATATTCCTCAATGAGTTCTGCACTGTGTCTGTATTTAGTCATTACGGTAATAAGTCCATAATCCCAGGTTACAATGTTATCATAGTATTCTAAATCCTTTCCACCACACATTTTAATTTTTAAATCCTTAAAAGAAAAAGTGTATAGTGCCCAATGTTCCCCAAAAGTGCACAACTCAGTTCTCGTTTTTTCTTTTGAATAAAATCTTTATTCTCTTTAAGGCAAGTATAAGCAATTTTTATTTCATAATCACTCATAGTAGTTCCGCACAGTGTTCCATCGTCTGCGAATATTACAACTTTATTTAACTTGGTTAAATCGGTTATACGAATAAAAGATTCGTACAATTCAATAGCGTATTTATCAGTAACCTTAATAGAACTTTTTATGATTTCTTCTTTAGTACGTGTCATTTGTGTCCTCCTTAAACTTGTGAAATACTTGGCTAAATGAAAAAGAACCCGGAAGCTTTGATACTTCTGAGTTCTGGTTAAAATAAATCTATCTTTTCTATTTTGCTAATTATTTATACACTTCTGCATTCTTTTTTAAAAATTTATTTGATGAAGCAAATAAGTTTAATCAGAAATATACTCACTTGTATCATCAACTGTAATTGGAGTAATAATATAAATAGGTTTATCATCATAACACCCCCTACTTAAAGTATACACATTACTGAACTAAAATATAATACTTTAATCTGCTTGGCTAAAAACTAAAATCCATAATGCTCGCTTCGCTTTTGTGATCTAAAGATAATAGGTTCTTGGCTAAATCCCTGCTTTGCTAAATCTCTTGTCGTGATTTCGGACTTGTTCCAATTAAAGCAGAAATGCAAAAATCCGGAGACCTTAATTCCATTAATCTAAGATGCTGGGCTAAAGTCTCCGGATCTCTTGTAGCCTAATGTACTTCTGTCATTAGCCTAATGTACTTCTGGACTCTGTGTTTATTTTACGTGGCTAAAGCTTACTTCGCTTCTACCATTAGCTTGCTGCTCTTCCACAACAGTTTTTGTATTTCTTACCACTACCACAAGGGCACTTGTCATTACGACCAATCTTAGGTGTAGCTCTCTTATAAGGACCATGCTGAATCAGTCGTTCACTTGTTGGTGCCTGTGTCACCATCTGTGGCTTTGTTTCTTCTTTTCTTTCAATCTGTACATGCATCATGGCATTGATAGTTTCATGTCGAACATTCTTTGCCATCTCTTTGAACATATTGTATCCAATGAACTTGTACTGAACTACTGGGTCTTTCTGTGCGTATGCCTGAAGTCCAATGCTTTCTCTAAGCTGCTCCATGTTGTCGATGTGATTCATCCATTTGCTGTCGATTACTTTAAGAAGAATAACTCTTTCAACTTCTCTGATTCCATCGTTGTAAAGAGCTGCGTCCTCTTCTCCAAGTTCTACATCGTCTGGACGATTTACCTTTGTGAATTCATTGAACTCTTTCTCTTTCTTGTGGTAGACTTCTAAGGCTTCTTTCTGAAGTCTCTCAATGAATGCTCTCTTGTCGTTCTTTTTCTTCTCCTCGTCAGAGAGAGTAATCTTGACTAAAGGAATCTCACTACGAAGTGTAAGATTAAGCTGGTTTAAGTCAAGCTGGGCTAAAGGTTTAATACCTGCAACCATTTCCACGTCATCCTTAACAACATCATTAATCATTTTGTAGATAACGTCTCGCATGCTTTCGCCATCAAGAACTCTTCGTCTTTCTTTGTAAATCTCTTCTCGCTGTTCATTGTTTACCTTGTCGTAATCAAGTAAGTTACGTCTGATTCCAAAGTTATTGCTCTCAATTCTCTTCTGTGCCTTTTCAATCTGTTTTGATACAGACTTATCCTGAATTTCATGTCCTTCTGGAACTTTGAGTGCTTTGTAGACTTTCATCATCTTTTCGGAACCAAAGAGTCTCATTAAATCGTCTTCGAGAGACAGATAAAACTTGGATTCACCTGGGTCACCCTGACGACCTGCACGACCACGTAACTGATTGTCAATACGTCTACTTTCATGGCGTTCTGTACCGATAATCTTCAAACCACCTAATTCAGTAACTCCTTCTCCAAGCTTAATATCAGTACCACGACCAGCCATGTTGGTAGCAATAGTTACTGCTCCCTTTTCTCCAGCATGAGAAATAATCTCTGCTTCGAATTTGTGGAACTTAGCATTGAGTACACTGTGTTTGATTTCTTTCTTGGCTAAAAGAGAACTAAGCTCTTCTGAAACAGCAATGTTAACTGTACCTACCAGTACAGGCTGTCCAGTCTTGTGTGTCTTTTCGATCTCTTCTACTACAGCATTTAATTTTTCTTTCTTGGTTAAATAGACTGAATCCTCGTGGTCAATTCTTGCCACTGGTTTGTTGGTAGGAATTTCTACAACATCCATTCCATAAATATCGATGAACTCTTTCTCTTCGGTCTTTGCTGTACCTGTCATACCGGCTTTCTTGTCGTACTTGTTAAAGAAGTTCTGGAAGGTGATCGTGGCTAAAGTTCTTGACTCGTCTTTAATCTCAACGTGTTCCTTTGCTTCGATTGCCTGATGAAGTCCATCGGAGTAACGACGTCCTGGCATAATACGACCAGTAAATTCATCAACGATTAAAACTTCACCGTCTTTCACAACGTAGTCTTTGTCTTTGAACATTAAATTGTGTGCACGTAATGCTAAGATTACATTGTGCTGAATTTCTAAGTTCTTCGGATTAGCAAGATTTTTAATGTGGAAGAACTCTTCTACCTTTTTAACACCTTCTGCTGTAAGCATTACCTGCTTATCCTTTTCATTAACAAGGAAATCACCATCCTCTTCAATGTCAACTCCCATGATGGCATCAATCTTAGAAAGTTCGCCATCAGAAGTTCCTCTCTCCATGTCCTGGGCTAAAACGTCACAAGCCTTGTAGAGATCAGTCGATTTGGTTCCCTGTCCAGAAATAATAAGAGGTGTTCTGGCTTCATCGATTAATACGGAGTCTACCTCATCCACAATTGCATAATGTAAATCTCTCTGGACTAAATCCTTCTTGTACATTACCATGTTATCTCTAAGGTAATCAAATCCTAATTCATTGTTAGTGATATAAGTAATGTCGCATTCGTATGCTGCTTTTCTGTCTGCGTTGTTGTATTCATTTAAAATGACACCAACACTGAGACCAAGAAAACGGTGTACCTGTCCCATCCAGTTGGCATCTCGCTCTGCCAGATAATCATTAACTGTAACGATGTGAACACCTTTTCCTTCAAGTGCATTTAAGTAAGCAGGTAAGGTGGAAACTAAAGTTTTACCTTCACCTGTTTTCATTTCTGCAATGCGTCCTTGATGTAAAACAATACCGCCCATTAACTGTACACGATAAGGTTTCATGTGAAGAACTCTGTCGGCTGCTTCTCTAACTACAGCGAAAGCTTCTACTAAAAGATCATCGAGGGTTTCTCCTGCTATTAAGCGGTCTTTGAATTCCCGTGTTTTGGCACGTAACTCATCGTCACTAAGTTCCTGCATTTTTTCATCAAGAGCTTCGATGGCATCCACCATTTTTGAAAGTTTTTTGATTTCTCTTTTACTTTTGTTGTTTAAATTTTTCATGTTTGCCTCCTAAATTTGTTTTTTATTTTATAGTTATATTTTTGAATGCTTTTGGTTTGCATTTGGGCTGCGTTGAGGTGTGTTTGGCAGTACTGGGCTAAAGCCTTTCAGGATCTTAAGATAATCTTAATTTGAGACTGCCGTTAATGTATTCATTTGATCTAAAGACACTACTGCCTAAAGTGCTGCTTTGCGGAACAATCCTCCAGAAATGCAAAAAGCCCAATCCTCCGATGGGGAAGGACTGGGCTAAGGTTTTGTTGCTTTGGAGTAATGCTGAAAGGGTACATTACTCCCTTTGGGAACAAAACAGGTGTGACTCGAAAGTGAAATCACCCTGTAACTCTGAACCTAAAGTGTGAGATGTTGTGCACCACAACTGACACTTTAGGTTGTAGCTTTTGAAGAACTCTTAGCTAAAGCCTTGCAATGATTTGTCGCTAAGAGTTGTCGTTAGCATGCAATTACACAGTTACAAAGCATTAAGAAATTTAGTCTGGCTACTGGTAAATTTCTTAAATTTGCTAACGATTACAGAAGATACCTCAAACTTAATTGTCTAGGTAACTTTGAGTTTAAAAGTCGTGCCCTTTTAAACTCTTTCAAAGGTTTACTGATGATTAGAAGAATTTAATCCTACTCTTCTTGCACTTTTATTTCCCTTATTAGGTTTTTCCTCAACGGACACCGACCTGCTCGATGTACTTCTCCGTCACCTAACTTTCCTGATTGAGATTTCTTAGCGGAATTTACTTTACTACCATTTTCGTCAAAGTAAAACTTTGACTTTCCCACGGTCTTACGTTTCCAAACACGTTTCTATTGGTGTTTCTCTTCTGCCATTGTTCTGGTAGCTAAAGTACTTTCATCCGCTTTACTACGTGCCTATTACTACTAACCTTTCTAACCAAACCAAGCAATACGATTACTGATTTCCCAACTTCGCCGGCTATTGGGCAAACTGCACTTTCACCGTACCTTTAGTTCACTTGGCTAAAGAAATCTTAATAGAGAGTTTCTACTTTAATTTAGACACACAGATGGAAAACTCTCTACCTCACTTCTTTTCAGTATTTTATTATATTTTCAATTCTTTTATTATTGGGTTTTCAAAAATGATTTTAAATTGTATTCTAGTTGTATAATTGAAAACAACTTACTGACTTAGCTGGAATGCTTTAATTATTACCTAGGATTTTCTAATTAAAACTTCGTTTAGTGGTAATTCCAGATTACCAATACTGCTGTAAGAATTAAATCATATTGTTCCATATTCCATTTCTTGACTAATTTAATTCAAACTACACAGCTACTTTTATTGCGTTGTGTTACTGCTTTGGGTCTTGGCTAAAGTTGAGAATAGCATCGTGTTGTACTACTGTTTAGGGTCTTGGCTAAAGCTGAGACACCATTGGATTGTGCTACTGCTTGGGGTCTTGGCTAAAGCTGAGACATCATTGGATTGTGCTACTGCTTGGGGTCTTGGCTAAAGCTGAGACACCGTTAGATTGCATTGTTCTTTTCAATGCTTTACACAATTTATCATTTCTTATCAGTAATTATCACAACTTTTCATTTCTTTTCAATGCTTTACACAACTTATCATTTCTTTTCAATGCTTTACACAACTTATCTCTTTATCTTAAATACTTTTACGGAGGTAAGCCCTTTAATTGAGAAAGTTTTCTTGATTCCATGTTCATCACAGTATTTCCTTAAAATGTTGTAAGCTCCTACGGCATCAGCATTGTAAATGTTTCCTTCGGAAACATAAAGACCTCTTTGTACTCTGTTTGATTTATTAGCATACTTTCTTTCAACACTAGGTGTATCTGGTGCACACTGACTTGTGTAACACTCATTTTGTAAAACAAAATTAATACCTTTACACGCAAGCTTGTACTCTAGTAAAATCCTAATCTTTTCGTATGGAAGTTCATGCAGTTTTTGGTTATACTTTTTATCTCTATTTGTTATGCGATTTTTAATACCAGTAAGGTCTCCCATTATTACAGTATTAATTTCATTTTCAACACAATAGTTTGTTATGAATTTGGTAAGTTTATGAAGATAATCTTGAATAGAATTATTTCTCTTTTTATAAAGATTCTTTAGACGTTTAGAAGTGTACTGAGATTGCTTGGCTAAAACACTTACGTGATCTGAAGATAATCTTGATTCGGCACCGACAGTCGCTGCGCTCCCTTGATCTAAAGATACGCCCCTGCTATCAAGAATGTAATCTTGCGAAATAGATTTCTTAGCTAAAGCAGATTGTGCCTTTGCTATCTCTTTGTGGAAATAATGATTGATAGCTAAGTACTCACGCCCAACAATGAATGTTTTAGAATTAGCAGAATCATAGCATGTAGCTAAATTGTGAATACCTAAATCGATAGCTAAGTATTTGCCATTGTCTAGAAATAATTTAGGTTCTTCAATCTCGTAATTCAACACGACATCACATCTGCCATTTTGTGGTGGTAAGATCATTAACTGTTTGATGTTACCGACTTGGCTAAAGACTTTGTGTTGCAGATAAATAAAATTCTTATCAATGTCATTGGACTCTTTAACCATTTGTTTAAGTGTAATTGGAAGACTCAACCTTACTGTATCACCATTGTGCTTCATGCCATTTTGCATATATGTAATTGGCATTGGTGTTTTCTTATTGCTGGGCGGTTTACGATTTTTAATTCTCTTTTTCTTTGTTAAAGTATTATAGGACTTCCAAGATTTATCCAAAACTTTACAAACTTCTTGTGCGGTTTGTGATGGTAATAACTTGTACCAGAAATTATTTTTCCATTTCTTCTTTTGGTAATACCAATTAGGAAACTCTTCTAGACCAAGCTCTTTCCAGTTGTATTTTTCGTAATTGCAAAGGTTCCAGAGTTTACTGGCTGCATAGCTCATGTGACTAAAATAGCAGCACTGTTCCTCTGTCACCTCTACTTGTAATTTCCTTGCTAAAAGCATTGTTTAATTTAAATTCTCCTTTGTTTAATGTTTGGGAATGATTGCTGCTGCCTTCGGCGCTTCGCGCCTCAGTTGCAGGCTTACGCAGTACGCCCTTCGGGTGCTGGCCAGCTCGCAATGGCTTACGCAGTCTCTGTTCTAAAGCCTTGCTGAAGTTATCTTAGCTAAAGCACAAATGACTTTGATGTGCTTAGAATTTATTTTTAGAATAAATCCATTTTCTGTGTACAATCAAAAAGATCTTCTCGTCCCATTTCTTTAGCAAGACCACTGCCAACACATATCATCATCATTTCACAGTAAACGTCTTCTCCCATTACTCTTTTTACATCTTCTGCAGAAATTCCGAGTTCAATGAGATTACGATAATTTTCTCTTTCTGTGATTTCACCATTTTTTACCTGTTGGAAGCGTGTTGCAATTTCTTCGTTAAGGTCACACATTGATGAAGATTCTAACCAAACGTTTTTGTCGTCCTTGGCTAAAGCACATATAAACAAAACTTCTTCGCCTTTTGAACCGCCAAGTCTAAGGACTGCTTCTGGGTTGTATTTCTCTAATCTTTTAATAACATCTTTTACTTTCATTGTTCTAATTTTCCTTTCTTGTTTTTAATCTAAATCACTTAAATATTCTGTAATACGCTTTTCTGAATTAGGTGAAAACTTTCTTGGATTTTTTAGAACACTATTGTAAAAATCATTATAATCTTCTTCTCCTATTTCATCTAAATTTATCAAGAAAAACGTATCATCATATTTTTGTTTACCTAATGATTTTGCGTAATGTAAAAAAGCATGATTAAAGAAGACAGCTGAGAAGAAATCAATTTCTTCAAAATCAATTGTAATTTTTTCTTCCTGAGCTAAAGCCTTCTCAATTTCTACCTTTAATAAATCAGCATCTTCTACATCAAATGCTGTACTGGATAGTTCTTTCATTTTAATTAACATTGTGATTCTCCTTTCTTGTTTTGTTAATCTAATTCACTAATTTCATCGATTATTTTCACTATTAACTTTTCCTGTTCGGTTGTAAATTTAATAGGATGTTTTATTGAATTTTTGTAAAAACGATTATAAACCTTCTGTCCAAAATCACTAAGATTTAATATAGTAAATGTTTCATCATACTTTTGTTTACCAAATTGTCTAGCATAAGGTAATAAACTAAAGTTAAAAAATAGTGTAGCATACCTTTCAATCCCTTCGAAATCAATAATGATTTTCTCTTTCTTGGCTAAAGCCTTTTCAATTTCCTTCGCTAATTTTTCTGCATCTCTATTACACGATGCTCCTGTTGATAATTCTTTCATTTTAATTAACATAGTAATTTTCCTTTCTTTCTTTTCTTAGCTAAAGCCCAGTAAAATAAAAAGGGAACTGTAAGAGATTAAACTTACAATTCCCGTTTAGAATAGATGTTAGCATAATTTTGTGCTAATCTTTGACTTGTAGCTTTTTATTTCGAAAGGAGAAATTACGAATTTAAAATAAACAACAATTTACCACAAGTCAAAGATTAACATAAAATTAAAGTCGATCTGCGATTACTGGCAGACCAACTTGCCTAAAGTGGGGAATGACTTTGACATCACCCCCCACTGGAAGAAAAAAATGAAAATTTTATTTAACCCATTAACTGAGTTAAAGGGTGATGAGCTGTGATCCTCACTACCCTTACGTCACGAAAAGTCTAGAAGAATTCTAGACTAAAGTAGACTAGGCTGTGACACTCTAGTCTACTGTTTTATGTTTAAATTGTGTATACCCAGACTTTTGGATCTGGGCTAAAGAGAGCTAGGCTATGACACTCTAGCCCTCTGTTTTGAAAAGATAAAATAGTAGCCCAAACTGGCTGGGCTAAAGGATTAGAAGCTTTTGCACTCACTAACCCTACGAGGAAAGTAATTACCTAGTTTAACTAGGTTGCAGTAGTCCTGCCACTGCGATTAATTATGAAAAACTCAATCCTAATTGGATTGAAAAAGGATAACGAGTCATGACTCTCGCTACCCTAGTGATTGATTGTTTTCTCAATCACTAATTTTTTATAATTGATAACTATTTGATACTGGTTTTACAGATTAGCTTTTATTTGATAATTTTATGTGAATAACAACTTGTCTCTATACTATCTTTGCTAAAGCAGTAAAAGAAAATAAGAAGTTATCTTACTTGTTCTATCTTTGCTAAAGCAGTAAAAGAAAATAAGAAGTTATTTTACTTAATTATTGACTTCAGGAACATACTTTTCTATGCCCAATGCAAGATTAATACATCCACATCCTACACCACACAAATACCAAAGTGGTACTGCAATGCTATAGAAAAGTATACAGACAGCAATAGAATTAGTGTATTTAGCAGTAAACATCACTGCAAAAAGTATAAGCAGCACGTAAATACAAACTAAAATTGCAGATATTACTTTTTCATTCTTATCAAAGAATTTTTTCTTTTTTGCATACAAATTATCAGTTCCTTTTCTAAGTAAAGACATTAATATAGCCGCCACAATAAATACAATCAGGAATGAAATAAAGTAAAATAATGTAGTATGCTTACAATATTCATCACGTATAACAAATTGCACCATAAGCATTTCCCAAATTGTTGGAATAACTATGCTGAACATTACTCCTAAGAAAAACTGTAATTTGTATGCAAAAAAGAAAAAATTCTTTGATAAGAATGAAA
>ERZ809146.1228-NODE-1228-length-11317-cov-7.377198_pt1 | contig 11317 bp, 8 predicted proteins | sample MGYA00520794_ERZ809146 | MGnify/ENA primary metagenome ERZ809146 (study PRJEB31570, sample SAMEA3212995) | Homo sapiens | biome: human-gut; feature: human gut; material: fecal | place: Sweden | collected 2011 ... | reverse complement strand
TTTACGGAAAGTCTTGTATATATACCAGAGAGATTACACACTTGCAGAAAAAAATAACAGTAGTCAGTGTGATTTTCCTGTTATGTATATAAGATGACAGAATTATTGTAACAGTCTACTGTTCCGCAGGGGCGGAACTATTATAGAACAGGCAAGTGAGGAGAAAAAAATGGAAACAACAATCGCAGCAATTTCCACAGCCATGAGTGCGTCCGGAATCGGAATCATCCGTATCAGCGGCGAGAATGCCATGGATGTGATTTCCCGTATCTACAGATCAAAAGGCGGGAAGAAAAAAATAAAAGAAGTTCCGACTCATACCATTCATTATGGATATATTTATGATGGAGAGGAACTGATTGATGAGGTTCTGGTAATGATCATGCATGCACCGAGGACTTTTACAGGAGAAGATACAGTAGAAATAGACTGTCATGGTGGTGTATATGCTATGCAGAGGGTTTTGGATACAGTGCTGAAAAATGGTGCCGAAATTGCAGAACCAGGAGAATTTACCAAACGTGCCTTCCTGAACGGACGGATGGATCTATCCCAGGCAGAGGCTGTTATGGATGTTATACAGGCGAAAAATGAATATGCGCTTCGCAGTTCCATGGATCAGTTAAGAGGTTCTGTGCAGAAAGCAATCCGAGATATCAGAGAAAAGCTGATTTATCACATTGCATATATAGAATCGGCACTGGATGATCCGGAACATATCAGTCTGGATGGATATCCCCAGGAACTTCTGGAAGTTGTGGATAATGAACAGAAAGAAGTGAAGCGCCTGTTGAAAACTTCTTCTGACGGAAAGATGATCCAGGAGGGAATCCAGACAGTTATCCTTGGAAAACCAAATGCCGGAAAATCCTCACTGTTAAATCTTCTGATCGGAGAAAACCGGGCTATTGTGACAGATATTGCAGGAACGACCAGAGACATTCTGGAGGAATATATCACACTTCATGGAATATCTCTGAAGATTATTGATACAGCCGGAATCCGGGAAACAAAGGATATTGTGGAAAAAATAGGGGTAGACAGAGCCAGAGAAATGGCACAGAAAGCAGATCTGATTCTTTATGTAGTGGATTCTTCTGTTCCGCTTGACGAAAATGATGAAGAAATCATGGAAATGCTTACTGGAAAAAAGGCGATTATCCTGTATAATAAAACTGATCTTCAGCCGGAAATCCAGCCGGAAATCCTGAAAGAAAAAACAGGACATCCTGTAATTCCGATTTCTGCAAAAGAAGAAAAAGGCATTACAGAACTGGAAGAACAGATTAAAGATATGTTTTTTGGAGGAGAGATTTCCTTTAATGATGAGGTATATATTACAAATGCCCGTCATAAAGCAGCATTGGAAGAGGCTGACAGAAGCCTTGATCTGGTCAGAAACAGTATCGAAAGGGGAATGCCGGAAGATTTCTTTTCTATAGATCTTATGAATGCATATGAAAATCTGGGTAAAATCCTCGGAGAGTCTGTTGGTGAAGATCTGGTAAATGAGATATTCAGCAAGTTTTGCATGGGTAAATAAAAATCAAAAAATCGCCTTCGGCGATTTTTGAAAGAATAGAATGAGCAGTTGTAAAATAAAAGGAGACAAAATGAGAACGTTAGTAGAAGATTATGATATTGTTGTAGTCGGTGCCGGTCATGCCGGATGTGAAGCAGCACTTGCGGGTGCGCGCCTGGGCCTGAATACAGTGATGTTTACTGTAAGTGTAGACAGTATCGCATTAATGCCATGTAACCCGAACGTAGGTGGCAGTTCCAAAGGCCATCTGGTAAGAGAGCTTGATGCCCTGGGCGGTGAAATGGGAAAAAATATTGACAAGACCTTTATCCAGTCCAAAATGCTTAACTGTTCCAAAGGACCTGCAGTGCACTCCTTACGTGCGCAGGCTGACAAACAGGCATACAGCAATGAAATGAGAAAAACGCTTGAAAATACACCTAATCTGACTATTAAACAGGGAGAAGTAACAAAACTTCTGGTCGAGGACGGAAAGATTACAGGGGTAAAAACATATTCCGGTGCAACTTATAACTGTAAAGCTGTGGTCCTCTGTACAGGAACTTATTTAAAAGCAAGATGTATTTACGGTGATGTAAGTAATTATACAGGACCAAACGGACTGCAGGCAGCCAACTATCTGACTGATTCTCTGAAAGAGCTGGGAATTGAAATGTTCCGTTTTAAAACAGGAACACCTGCCCGTATTGCCGGAAATACAATTGACTACAGCAAAATGGAGGAACAGTTTGGAGATGAGAGAGTTGTACCATTTTCATTCTCAACTAATCCGGAAGATGTTCAGATAGAGCAGAAATCCTGCTGGCTGACATATACAAATGAGAAAACTCATGAGATCATTCGTGCAAACCTTGACCGTTCTCCGTTGTATTCCGGTATGATCGAAGGAACCGGTCCGCGTTATTGCCCGTCAATTGAAGATAAAGTAGTCCGTTTTGCAGATAAGAACCGTCATCAGGTATTTATTGAGCCGGAAGGTCTCTATACAAATGAGATGTATATTGGTGGAATGTCCAGTTCTCTGCCGGAAGATGTGCAGGAAGAAATGTATCATTCCGTACCGGGACTGGAACATGCAAAAATCGTAAAAAATGCATATGCCATCGAATATGACTGTATTAATCCACGTCAGTTATATCCTACACTGGAATTTAAGAAAATCAAAGGACTGTTCAGCGGCGGTCAGTTTAACGGAAGCTCAGGGTATGAAGAAGCAGCGGCGCAGGGACTGATCGCAGGAATTAATGCTGCTCTGGAAGTTAAAGGTCAGGAACAGCTGATTCTTGACCGTTCTGAGGCTTATATTGGTGTTCTTATTGATGATCTGGTAACAAAAGAAAACCATGAGCCATACAGAATGATGACCAGCAGAGCGGAGTACAGATTACTTCTCCGACAGGATAATGCGGATCTGAGACTTCGTAAAAAGGGATATCAGGCAGGGCTCATCAGTGAAGAGGATTATCAGAAAATCCTTACGAAAGAAGAACAGATAAAAACAGAGATCAGCAGAGTAGAACATACAAATATCGGAGCAAACAAAGAGGTTCAGACCCTTCTGGAAAGCTATAACAGCACACCGCTGAAATCCGGAACCACTCTGGCAGAACTGATCCGCCGTCCGGAACTTTCTTATGAAGCAATCAAACCACTTGATAAAGAACGTCCGGAGCTGCCATGGGATGTACAGGAACAGGTTGACATTAACATCAAGTATGATGGATATATCCGCAGACAGTTAAAACAGGTAGAACAGTTTAAGAAACTGGAAGCAAAGAAAATCCCGACAGATCTTGATTATGAGAAAGTTGGAAGCCTGAGAATCGAAGCACGTCAGAAACTGGAAGCATACAGACCGATTTCAATCGGACAGGCTTCCCGAATTTCAGGAGTTTCTCCTGCTGATATATCAGTTTTACTGGTGTATCTTTCCAGTACGAAATAATTAATATAATACGCTTTAATGTGCTTATAAAAACAAGAAATTGGCAAAAAATATTAAAATAGTACATAAAAGAGTAAAATAACGGACTATAAATAACAGATAAAATCATAAAAGCACATAAAACAACCCTGTAAAATATACAAAAATAATAAATAAAGGTAGAAAAAGGAGAATAATACATGCCGTATAATCTGACGACATTGGAAAATGGATGCAGAGAACTGGGTATAGAGCTGAGCCAGAAGCAGAAAAATCAGTTTATCCAGTTTTATGAATTTCTGGTAGAAAAAAATAAGGTTATGAATCTGACAGGTATTACTGAGTTTGAGGAAGTACTTACAAAGCACTTTCTTGACAGTCTTGCCTGTGTAAAAGCCATTGATATGACAAAAGTAAAAACAATTATGGACATCGGTACAGGTGCCGGATTTCCAGGTGTGCCTTTGAAAATTGCTTTTCCACATCTGGAGGCATGTCTGCTGGATTCTCTGAAAAAGAGGGTAAACTTCCTTGAGGAAAGTTTTGAGCTTCTTGGATTAGAAGGGATTAAGGCGATTCATGGAAGAGCAGAAGAGTATGCAAAAAATAAAGAGTATCGTGAGAAATATGATCTCTGTGTATCCAGGGCAGTATCAAACCTTGCAACTCTGTCAGAATATTGTCTTCCTTATGTAAAGACAGGAGGAACTTTCATTTCCTATAAATCAGGAACTGTACAGGAAGAGGCAGAAGAAGCAGAGAAAGCAATCAATATCCTCGGTGGTCAGGTGAAAGACATCACATACTTTAAATTGCCGGACTCCGAGATTGACCGATCCCTTGTCATTATAAATAAGAAAAAATCTACACCTGGAAAGTATCCGCGTAAAGCAGGAACACCATTAAAAGAACCATTGTCATAATAAATCTATGTATAGTTGTCTCATGAAATCTTCTGGCAAAAAATGCCGAGATTTCGGGACAGCTATTTTTTTCAAACAAACATCACAGAATAATCACACTTTTATCCTAATTTCATCACAACTTCATCATAAACTATTTTTATAGAGATGTCCTCGGGTTCCCCCATTCTCTGTTTCACCTGGGGACATTTTCTATATTTTATTTTGGCAAAAATTAAGAGGAGGAGAACACATTGATTGAAGTAAACAATCTGGTTAAACGATATGGTAACCATACGGCAGTTGACCACCTTTCCTTTAAAATAGAGAAAGGCAAAATCTATGGATTTCTGGGACCAAACGGTGCAGGAAAATCCACTACAATGAATATGATAACCGGATACATCGCATCCACCGAAGGAACCGTCAAAATTGACGGACACGATATCCTCGAAGAACCGGAAGCGGCAAAGAAATGTATCGGTTATCTGCCTGAACAGCCGCCGGTCTATTTTGATATGACTGTCCTGGAATACATGAAATTTGTGGCAGATCTCAAGAAAATCCCAAAAGATAAAAAAGCAAACATGATCGAAGAAGTCATGGATATGGTAAAGATTTCAGACATGAGAAACCGTCTGATAAAGAACCTGTCAAAAGGTTACAGACAGAGAGTTGGTCTTGCTGAGGCGATTATAGGGTATCCGGAGGTGATCATCCTGGATGAGCCGACAGTAGGTCTTGACCCTAAACAGATTATTGAAATCCGAACCTTAATTAAAGAATTAAAAAAGAAACATACCGTTATTCTCAGCTCGCATATACTTTCTGAAGTAAGCGCGGTATGCGATTACGTGCTGATCATTTCTCATGGAAAACTGGTAGCAAGCGATACTCCTGAGAATCTTGGAAAACTTGCAGAGGGATCCAATACTCTGGAGATGCTTATTAAAGGTGAAAAAACACAGATCAGGCAGGCTCTCGAGGGAATCGAGGGAGTCAACAGCGTAACAATGGAAAAAGATGAGAAACAGAATCTCTGGAGTGTGAAAGTTTCAACAGAGGAGCAGAATGACATTCGGGAAAAAGTATTCTACAAAATGTCGGAGATTAACAGCCCAATCTATGAGATGAAGTCCAGGAAAGTATCACTGGAGGAAATCTTCCTTGAACTTACTGCATCCGATAAACCAATATCTGCAGACGAAGTCCCAAATACACCTGAAGATAAAGATACTGATGCCGGTAGATCAAACGAGACAAACGTAAAACAGACATCAGCAGAAATACCGGAAGAACAGAATAATGATAAAGGGGGAGAGAAATAACCATGACAGCTATATATAAAAGAGAGCTGAAAAGTTACCTGACATCCATGGTAGGATATTTATTTATCTTTTTCATTCTTGTACTGACAGGTATTTATTTTTCAGCATATCAGCTTTCAGCAGCATATCCGAAATTTGAATACACCTTAAGTGCAATTACCTTTGCATTCCTGATCGGAGTACCGATTTTGACTATGCGTGTACTTGCAGAGGAAAGAAAACAGAAAACAGATCAGCTGCTTCTGACAGCACCGGTTTCTGTGAGCGGTATTGTAATAGGTAAATATCTTGCACTGGTAACTGTATTTGCTGTTCCGATGGCAGTTATGTGTACTTATCCGCTGATTATGTCCAGGTTTGGCACAGTAGAGTTTGCATCTGCATATACAGCAGTCCTGGGATTCTTTCTCCTGGGATGTGCAAATATTGCAATCGGTGTATTTATGTCAGCATTAACTGAGAGCCAGGTAATTGCAGCGGTACTCACATTTGTTTTCTTATTTGCATTTTACATGATGAATGGTATTTCTTCATTCTTCTCTCAGACATCTATGTCGACATGCGTGACATTTGGGTTATTGATCCTGGCAGCAGCCATCATTATCTATACCATGATCAAGAATATTCTGATCTCAGCAGTGATCGGTGTGATCGGAGAAGTGGCACTGATTATTATTTATGTAGTAAAATCCAGTATTTTTGAGGGCGGTATTCAGAAAGTCCTGGATGTGTTTAATCTGAGCGGACACTTTGATAATTTTACAAGTAACATCTTTGATATAAAAGGAATTGTATATTTTCTTTCTGTGATTGCAGTATGCCTGTTCCTTACAACACAGTCTATTTTGAAGAGACGCTGGAATTAGTGGGGAGGTGAAAGAAAATGAAACTGAAAGAAAAGATGAAAAATAATAAGCATAAAAAATTTGACAAAAAGAAACTGATTGGCACCATCAGTAAGAAGCATATCAAAAACGGCTCTTACACAATGGTTATGTCAGTGATATTTATTGCAGTAGTTGTAGTGCTCAACATGATCGTAAATGCGATTCCGTCCAAATATTCAGAAATTGATATCAGCAGCCAGAAACTCTACAGTATTGGTGATGATACAAAAGCAATGCTGAAAGATCTGGACAAGGACGTAACAATTTACCAGATTGCACAGAGCGGTTCTGAAGATGAGAATATTACCAATCTGCTTAAGAAATATGAAGATGAATCCAAGCATATTAAAGTAGAGCAGAAGGATCCTGTAGTAAATCCTAAATTTGTAACGGAATATACAAGTGATGATCTTTCTGCAAACAGTCTGATCGTTGTATGCGGCGACAGAAATAAAGTCATTGATTACAACAATATCTATGAGAGCACAATTGATTATCAGACCTACAGCTCTCAGACTACCGGTTTCGACGGTGAAGGTCAGATCACAAGTGCGATCGGATATGTAACATCCGAAGATCTCCCGATCCTTTATACACTCGAGGGACATGGTGAGAAGGAGATGGATTCTACTATCAAAGAAGACATCGAGAAGGCAAACATGGATATTCAGTCTCTGAATCTTCTTACAGAGGGAAGTGTTCCGGATGATGCAGACTGCCTGTTCATTGATTCTCCATCCACAGATATTTCAGAAGATGAAAAGACTGCTATTATTGATTATCTTGAAAATGGCGGAAAGGCGATGATTTTCTCTGATTATACAACAGAAGACCTGCCAAACTTTGATGCAGTTCTGGAAAACTATGGTGTTCAGAGAGAAGCTGGAATCGTATTTGAAGGTGATAATCAGCATTATGCAATGCAGATGCCATATTATCTGGTTCCGACTATAAACAGCACAGATGCAAGCTCTGAGACTGTTTCCGGAGGATATCATGTACTTGTACCATATGCACAGGGAATCAAAAAAATGGATGATGTAAGAGATACCGTAACGATCAACAGTATCCTCACCACATCAGACCAGGCATATTCCAAGACAGATCTGAACAGTGATACTCTGGAGAAAGAAGACGGAGACGAAGCTGGCCCATTTGATCTGGGAGTAAGCATCACAGAGACTCTGGATGATGACAAAGAAACGCAGATCGTATACTATTCAACTTCCAATCTGATGGAATCACAGGTAAATCAGATGGTATCCGGCGGAAATGAGAAGCTGATCATCGAATCCCTGAAGTGGATGACAGACACAGAAGACAGTGCAACCGTATCTATCCCATCCAAGAGCCTGTCTGTATCGTATCTGACACTTACAGACTATGATGCTGCATTCTGGAAGATCTGCACCATCGGTCTGATTCCTGGATTCTTCCTTGTTGTAGGGTTTGCAGTCTGGATGAAGAGGAGAAAAGCTTAAATGAAGAATAAAACTGTAAAAATGGTTCTTGCAGTTGTAGTTCTTGGTGTCTGCTGCGGGGCTTACGCAGGTGTAAAAACCTACGTAGCCCATCAGGAGCAGAAAGAATCCGAAGAAGATTCTGAAGGAAGCACAACTGTATTTACTGCATCAACAGATAACATTAAATCTCTGGATTTTATGGTTGATGATACAGAGACAACATTTGAAAAAGATGATGACAGCTGGGTAAAGAAAGACGAGACAGATTTTCCGGTAAATCAGACTACTCTGGACAGTGCAGCATCTGCTATTGCATCTGTCGATTCAGACAGAGTTCTGGAGGACGTAGATGATCTTTCAGAATATGGTCTGGACTCTCCGTCAAACACGATTAAGATTGTAACAAAATCTGATGAGGAAGATGGCGATGACATAACAACTACACTATATGTGGGAGATGAAAATTCCTCCACCAGTCAGTATTATGTAAGAAAAGATGATGATGAGAAGACAGTATACCTGATAGATTCTTCCTGCGTAGAGCCGTTTACCAAATCATTGAATGATTATGCGCAGATGGATGATTTTCCTGCAATTTCCAATACAGATACCATTACAAAAATTTCTGTAGACGGCGATAATTCCTATGAATTATCAAAAGACGAAGATACAAGTACCTGGTCAGTAAAAGGCAGCGAGGATGAAGAAAAAGCAGACTCAGCTACCGTAAGTTCTTTGGTATCCTCATTCGGAAGCATGGCATATAGTTCACTTGCAGATTATAAATGTGACGACAAGAGCAAATATGGTCTGGATAAACCATATGCAACAATCACAGTAGATTATCAGGAAGAAGTTGCTGATGATGACACTGATGAAGACACACAAGATGATACGACAGCTTCCGGTGAGACGGCAGATGAAGATGCTTCATCTGTGGAAGAAAACAGTGACGATGCTGAACAGGATACAGAATCAGACGAAAGTGTAAGTGAAACTACGGATGAAACATCCGAGGCTGAAGATACTGACGGTGAAGAAGCAGAAGATGAAACATCAGAAAACTCAGACAGTGCATCAGACAATGAGGATTCTTCGGAAGAAGAAACTAAGATGGCAGATAAGCAGCTTACAATTCTTGTTGGAAATGAAACAGATGACAGCAGCAGATATGTCATGGTAAATGACAGCAATGAAGTCTATACGATGTCAACGGATACTCTGTCCGCGCTCACTGATAAATCAGAAGAAGACTTCTGGGATATGACAGTAAGTTATGTATCTTTAAACAGCCTCGGAAGCCTCAAAGTAAATTATCAGGGCAGTGATTATAAAGTAAATGTTTCACGTGAAACATCCACAGATGATGATGGAAACGATACAGAAACAGTTACCTATAAACTGAATGGTTCTGATCTGGATGAAACAACATTTACAACATTCTACAATAAACTGATCAACATGACGGCTCAGAAACGTCTGACAGATAAATATGAACCTGACGGTGATGCAGAACTGACAGCTATATTTACAGAAGAAGACGGTGATACACAGGAAGTTGCATACTATAGCTACGATACAAACTATTATGCAGCAGTGGTGGATAATAAAGTATATCTCGTAAATAAGATGAATGTAAAAGAACTGTTCACAGCATTTGAATCAGTTGTCGGAACAGAAGAAGACAGTTCAGATAAGACAGATTCAGACGAAGCAACAACAGATGATACTAAATCAGATTCAACAGATATGCCAGGTGAGAGCATAGAAGAGTCCGATGACAGTACATCTGAAACAGCCGGCATAACAAACGATTCTGATACATCCGAAGAGGAGAATACAGATTCTCAGGAAACGGACAGTACAGAAGAGTAAAAGAATAAACGAATCTATAAAAGAGTGAGGCAGGCATATAGAATTTCTTCCATATGCCTGCCTCACTTTTTGTTGTATTAGAGCGTGTTTGAAAAATCATTCCCACAATCTGCACGCCCCATTTTGCGGTATATTTTGTCCGAATTCGGTTGCTGTAGTCACCGCAACGTCGCCTTCTTCCGACTTGAAATAAAAAAATTTATCCTTCAAAACTGTCTCAAAATCAACTCGTCGACTCATTCTGGCTTAAATATAAGGCTTAAAAGAAGATTTTAACCTGTTCAAGAAACGCTTCAGGTGCTTCAACATGTGGAAGATGTTTTGTTTCTTTGAGAACAGAAACTTCAATAGCCGGGTTGGAGGCACAATAATCATCAGTGACAGCCTTTCCGTTTGGCTCTGTTTCACCTTCAACAATATAAATACTGTTATCCAGTGCCTTAAGTGCATGACAGATATTTATATTTATATACTTAGCTGCAAGACTGGAGTACAAAAATCTGGTATAATATCCACCTTTATGAGCTGCTTCATAATAAGCATCTGCCATTTGATTATCCACATGGAATGGATTATAATACATCTTCTCGATAAAAAGATTATTTATATTATCACGTGATACGATCATATGATAAACCAGAGTTCCGAAAATCGGAATTTCCAGAGCTGCTTTTAACAGGCGGTCCTTTCTGTTTGGCATCTGTTTTAATTGAGTCAGGCTGGGCGGATTTATCAGCATGATTTTGTTAAAAAGTTCTTTCTCATTGTGACAGGCCATAGTAACAAAAGAGCCTGAAAAACCACTTGCAATCACATCTGTTTTCTGACCAATTATTTTTTTGATAAAATCACTGATCATCTGAACATAAACAAAATTTGTATAGGTAATGCTGGATTTGTCCGAACGTCCGCATCCTAACAAATCAACAGTATATACGGTATGGTCAATTGCCAGTTCGTCTTCAATTTTGCTCCATTCATACCCGGAAGCTCCAGGTAAAGTGTCATGAATCAAAAGAATCGGTGACCCAGTTCCCTTTTTGGTATAATAAATGTTCCCAAAGCGCCATTCAAAGTAATTGTCATTAGAAATGTGGAGCATCTGTTTTAATTGTGCAGCAGTAGCAATCGTGTGGTTAATGAAATGAACAGCAACAGTTGCGCCGGTCATCAGAGCAGCAAATGTAAGAAATTTGTGCTTGTTTTTACTCATTTTCGGCCTCCTTTATCAAGCATAACAAGTGATTAGCCTGCTAAAATTATATACCCATATTATACCGCGATACTGTCTGTTTTACAAGAAAATATGATGCGAAAAAAAGAACCATATGGATTGATGATGTTACTGTTCACTCCGTTCACAGCAACACGCTTCGCGATGCACAGAATTTATGC
>ERZ809146.1224-NODE-1224-length-11340-cov-3.505716_pt1 | contig 11340 bp, 8 predicted proteins | sample MGYA00520794_ERZ809146 | MGnify/ENA primary metagenome ERZ809146 (study PRJEB31570, sample SAMEA3212995) | Homo sapiens | biome: human-gut; feature: human gut; material: fecal | place: Sweden | collected 2011 ... | reverse complement strand
AGGATTATATTCATTTTTATTGTGCTGTCCGTTCTATCCTTTTCAAGTTGACAAAAGGCGATGCACCGGATATTGAGCAGATGAACGCTCGTGTCCGTAAAATGCTTGAGGGTGCAATTCAGTCCGATGGTATTGAGGAATTATTTGAAACCGGAAAGCATATATCGGTTGATATTTTCAGCGATGAATATATGGATAAGATAAATGCTATTCAGTTGCCGAATACGAAAATCAAGATACTTCAAAGGCTTCTTTCACAGGCAATCGACGAGTTTAAAAAAGTCAATAAAATTATGGGCGTGGAATTTGCAGATAGACTCAAAAAGGTCGTTGATGAGTATAATAACCGTCGGCGAGATGAAGCGTATGCCAACGAAGTCCTTGATGATGTTGCGGAGCAGCTTGCACAGTTGTTGTCCGAGCTGAAAACGGAAAAGAATTCATTCAAGAATATGGGTATAGATTATGAAGAAAAGGCTTTCTATGATATTTTGAAAGCAGTTTCCAAGAAATTTGAGTTTGAATATCCGGACGATAAAATGATTGAATTATCCAAGAGGATAAAGCTGATTGTTGATGATAAGTCACGCTATACCGATTGGTCTGCCCGTGATGATATTAAGGCAAACTTGCAAGTGGATTTGATATTGCTACTTGATGAGTTCGGTTATCCGCCAGTAACCATTGATGATGTTTACAAGGAAGTTCTTGAACAGGCAGAGAATTTCAAGAAATACGCAAATTAGGAGACAAGGATATGGAATTAGGTTGGATAGACTTTTCAAAAACAGAACGAAGCAAAATACTTAGCGTTTTAGATTTGCTTTCAGAAAGCGGTACTTTGGATGAGCTTGGTATTGCACCTGTTAGAGATGGCTTTTCCAACCTTTTCTTTCCGGGTACAACTACCATCCAAACGAGAGCCAAATACTTCTTTATTGTTCCGTATGCTTTGAAGCAGTTAGAACGAAGCTCAGAAACAAATCCGAACCGAGTTTTCAAAGCATTGGACGCTATTGAAAAGACCTGCGGACAGACATTCCTTGAACAGAACAGTAATGAAAACGGTATTATCGGAAAGCGTTCATTACAGTCCGGTGGATGGGTTAAGAGAACTCCTGCGGATATTTATTGGGCAGGTCTGAAACGGTATGGTATTTTTACCGGAGGTAGCTTATCACTTTCGGAGTACATAAGGATTTCCTGTGCTATGAAAGACAAAAAGACTACTCTCAAAAAGCTCGGAAACAGAAATGATAATGCAGAAGAAAATGAGTGCGATGATAAAAACGCTGGCGACTTATTCAAAATGCAGTTTTGGAAAATGCCCTTGTATTCCGATAAGTGGATGGAGAATCTGTCTATCAACCTCGCAAAAGCTGAAGCGGAGTTCTTGCAAGAACAGATTATAGAAAATTGCAAGGGCAGTTTGCTTGCTTGTGTTCTTGAAATGGGTATAACTGAATTTCTTGATTGTGAATCATTCAGAGATTTAGGGGCGATTATAGATAAATTCCCTGAAGCTGTGCAGCAGGATTATTGGCTTGCCCTTGCCTTTTCGGACTTCATTTATGTAATTCGTACCGTTTATAACATTATCATTTCGTATGGACAGAATGAAGCAGCCAATGATGAATTGGAAAGGTTAAAGCCTGAACTTAAAGAGCTTGCGGATATAGATGTTGATTTCATTCTGAATAAGCTCGAAGTGTTTACGAATCCGCTTCTCAAAAAGTTCTTGAAGCAGTCGCAGGATTTGATGATTGCTGGAGATATTGAAGGACTCAAAAAGTGTATTACCAATCGAGAGGTACAACTTAAGGGTACAAACAGAGCCAAGACCACACATCCGGGAGAATTTGATGTTAATGAGTGGATTGGCGGTGGAGAGCTTGATTATCGTTTCTTCAATGCAAGAACAATAGTCAGAGATATTTTTGAAAGCGAGGGTAAGACTGATGTTAAATCCAAATAATGACAGATTAGATTACGGTCAGGTTCTTGCACCTCCGGACAAATATAGACTTGATTTTGCGATAGGAACAACATACTCGCTTGATTTGGACGCTCTTGTCGGTGCTTGCATTGCTCTCGGCTTATCGGAGGAAACTGACAGCGATTTGATGAAAAATCCGATTTGCCTTTTGGAAGCATTAAGAGCGACCGGAGATAAAGTCGCCCTGTTTTGTGAGGGTGGACAGATTCACACTCCGAATAGTGTTACTCCGCTATATATCTTACTTGAAAAAATGGTATTTCAGGTAAATACAGCAAAACGTAGAGGGATTGCAAAGTTCCCTTCGTTTCATCCGAAATTTTGGCTGCTTAGATATGTCGATAAGCAGAACAATCCTTTGTATAGAGTGGTTGTACTGAGCAGAAATCTGACATTCGACAGAAGCTGGGATATAACTTTTTGTATGGATGGTAAAGTAAACGGCAGAAAGACTTTGAAAACAGCTCCAATCGGAGATTTCTTGTCGTATCTTGTCGGTCAGTTGCCTGCCGATGAAAATGCAAAAGCAAAACAGAAAAAGATAAGAGCAATTCAGCGTGAACTGCCATTTGTTCATTTTGAATTGAACTCAAGAGAATTTGACGATTTTGAATTTCTTCCTGTTGGAATTAAGAACAGTAACGGCGGATTCCACTCAACAGAGGATGAGCCGTTTAATCCGCTGTTTAATGATTCCTGTCACGAGGTTTTGGTTATGTCGCCGTTCCTCAGCAACTCTGTAATCCGTGAATTTAAGGAAAGAAATACATATATCAACCACACGGATTATATGTTGTTCACAAGAGCAATGTCGCTTGGTAAATTAAATGCTGAGGATTGCAGAAACTTTAGGATTTTTACAATGAAGGACGCTGTTGTAGATGGAGAGTCTGCAATTTCGGAAGATGAGCCACAGGTACAGAAGCAGGATATACACGCCAAAGTTTATATGGTGCGTAAAAATTCAGACTCCTATTTATATTTGGGTTCGCTTAATGCGTCACATAATGCAATGTTCGGTAATATCGAATTTATGATGTTACTGAAAAGCAAGAACCGTTATCTTAATATGACAAAACTTTCCGAAGCATTATTTAATGGTTCGGAGGATAACCCTTCCAATCCTTTTCAAGAGGTATTTCTTACTAATGAGATTGCCGTGGATGAGGAAGAAGAAAAGCAGAATATGCTTGATGGATTTATAAAAGAGATAAACCGATTAAAGCCAACTGCAAGAGTAATACCGAATGGTGAATACTTTGACTTATCGGTTTGCTTTTCCGAAGTGCTTGAAACGGAATATAAAGTCGGTATTTCTCCTCTGCTTTCTAATAAAACGGAAGCCGTATCGGAGAATATATTGTTCAAGTCCTTGGCATTAACGCAGCTTTCAGAGTTTTATAAGATTTCTGTAAGCGATGGTAAAAGGACTGTTGAGCGAATTATTATCATTCCGACAGGCGGATTGCCGGAAGATAGAGAAAAAGCAGTCGTATCAAGTGTTGTTAAGGACAAAGAATGCTTTTACAGATATATTGCGTTTCTCCTTGGCGACAGCTATGCCTTGGGAGCTTTGGAAGCTGCTTCATCCGCAGAGAGTTCCATAGTGAATCATTCAAATTCGGCTGCTCGTCTGCCGGCTCTGTATGAGAAAATGCTTCAGACAGCAGCGACAGCTCCGGAAAGGTTTAAGGAAATAGATTATTTAGTAAAGGCAATATCTTCGGATGGAGTTATTCCGGAGAATTTTGAAGAACTCTATAATACATTCAAAAAGGCGGTGAAACTGGATGGCTGATGTTAATGTTGCAGGTCAGTTAGATGAAATTGAAAAACGAATTATGGCTGGACTGAAAGATTTTCAAAGAGCCACCGTTAATCGTATTGATGAATTATATCGTGCAGGGCAAATGCGTGTTTTAGTATCGGACGAAGTGGGTCTTGGAAAGACCCTGATCGCCCGTGGGACGATAGCAAAACTTGCAAAATTACAGAAAGAGTCCGGAGATAAGCTCGTAAAAGTGGTTTATGTATGTTCTAATGCTTCGATAGCAGAACAGAACCTAAATAAACTCCGAATTACAAGTGAGTTGAAAACAGAAAGCACAAGCTCCTCTCGTTTGTCAATGCAGCATTTGAATATATTTAGGCAGGAGAATGACACAGAGCTGCTCAATCGCTACATACAGCTTATTCCTCTTACTCCTGATACATCTTTCAGAATGACTTCTGGTGCAGGTACAGTATCGGAAAGAGCGTTGATGTACGCAATTTTAAGAAGAATGCCGGAACTGTCAATGTATCGAAAGGCATTGGAAGTTGCTATGGTGGATAAAGCAGTTGGTCAGTGGGATGGTTGGGCGAGAGATTGGTATGAAACGCAAGTAAAAGAATGTGATAAAACATCCGGCGGAAAGTATCTTGCGTATATGCTGGATAAGTTATCAGTAGAATTAAATATGCGGGCAGATGAAGATAATACCGTTCTTGATATGATAATCTCTATGTGCAAGCAGATTAGGAGCAATGGGTATAAACAGCAGAATAACAATGCTGTCATTGGTAAGCTGAGAGTGATTTTTGCAAAAATCAGCTTAGATAAACTTGAACCTGACCTTGTAATAATGGACGAATTTCAGAGGTTCAAATATCTGATAAACTCGGACTCGGACACAGAAACCGGAATGCTTGCAAATAAGTTCTTCAATTCCAGTAAGGTTAGAATGCTTCTGCTTTCAGCAACACCATATAAGATGTATTCAACTCTTGAGGAAATAGACGAAACACAGGTTGATGAACATTACTCTGAGTTCTTTGATGTAATGAATTTCCTTAACATATCGGAAAGCGAGAAGCGTAAGTTTAAGACGGTGTGGAGCGATTATTCCGTTAAACTGAAAGAATTATCCGATGGGGATACAACCGTTCTTTCTGCGAAAAATGCTGCGGAGGACGCAATGTATCAGCACATTTGCAGAACCGAGCGTATTTCGGCGTCAGAAAATGCGGATATAATTGACGACCAAGATGTTGCAGCTCCTCTTAGTGTTATGGAGCAGGATATTAAGTCCTATGTTCAGGCACAAAAGCTGCTTGAAGATATAGGTGCTTCTTTCAATGTTCCGGTTGATTATGTGAAATCCACTCCGTATCTGATGTCATTTATGCGTGACTATCAGTTGAAGCGATATATTGAAAAATACTTTGCTGACCATCCTGATGAAGTAGGCAAAGTTAATAAGGATACATTTTGGCTCAAGAGAAGAACGCTTGACCGATATGACAAAGTGCCGAATAACAACGCCCGACTCGACAGAGTAATGGCACATACATTTAAAGATAATGCAGAGCTTTTGTTATGGGTTCCTCCGGCACGTCCGTATTATCAGCCACAGGGCGTGTTTAAGAATGTGTCCGATTTTTCAAAAACACTTGTATTCTCATCGTGGGAAATGGTTCCCCGAATGATTGCAGGTCTATTATCTTACGAAGCTGAAAGAAAGACGGTTGGAAAACTGGCAAAGGCAAACGAGGATAAAGAAGCGCATTATTTCTATACTGGAGAAAAGCGTTACCCCTCTGCTCGCTTGAATTTTTCTGTGAGCAATGGAACACCTAATGCAATGACCTTATTTTGCTTGATGTACCCGTCGCAGTTCCTTTCAAGATGTTACGACCCGATTGATTGTATCAATAGAGGACTTACGCTCAGGGAAATTGAAAAAGAAATTAAGGGTAAGATTGCTGATAAACTTGTAAAATACGAAACGACGACATCAGGTGTGCAGGATAAACGATGGTATTATATCGCTCCATTATTACTTGACGGAGCAGGATATGTTACCACTTGGCTGAACAGCGACAGTGAATTGACTTCTTACGACGATGAAGATGAAAAGACCAAGCGACAGAAAGGTTTTCTTACCCATTTACAGGCACTTAAAGAGCTTTACTATGAAACGGATTACGGAAGAAAGTGCAATCTTGGTAAAAAGCCGGACGACCTTTTGGATGTGCTGACGGATATGGCTATCGCTTCTCCGGCGATTGTTATTAACCGAACCTATCAGACCTACTGTAAAAAGGGCGAATCTTTTCCGAGTTTTCTACCAAGTCAGATAGCTAAAATATTCATCAATCGAATGAATACTGCGGAATCTACTGCTACAGTTGAATTGGCGTGTGGAAAGAAATCTGATGACGCTCATTGGCAGAACCTTCTTACCTACTGCAAGCAAGGAAATCTGCAAGCGATGTTTGATGAGTATGCTCATTTGATTACAAATGGATTTGACGCAGACAACAACTTAGTCGGCAATCTTCATCATTCTATTGCAACTTCGATGGATGTAAGAACTACGATTTATACAGTAGATACTTTTAACAGTTTTAAAGCAAGAGCCAATGGTGGAAAGGAAAAAGCCACGGCACTTCGCTCTCACTTTGCGGTTGCCTTTACAAAAGGCGATGGAAAAGAGAAAGACGCAGACCGAAAGAAAGTTATCAGAAATGCTTTTAACTCTCCATTCAGACCGTTTGTGCTGGCGTCCACATCTATCGGTCAAGAAGGGTTGGATTTCCACAACTACTGCCGACGAATTGTTCATTGGAACTTGCCGTCTAACCCGATTGATTTGGAGCAGCGTGAGGGCAGAATAAACCGCTTCGAGTGTTTGGCTATCCGACAGAACATAGCCAAGAGATATGGCACAGTATCGTTCAAAAAGAACATTTGGAAAGAAATGTTTGATGAAGCGGCAAAAGTCGAAAATGGTGGCGAGGGTTCAGACCTGATTCCTTTTTGGGGACTTACCGAAAAAGAAGATATGGTAAGGATTGAGCGAATAGTTCCGATGTACCCATTCAGCAGAGATGAACTGGCATACGAAAGACTTATCAAAATCCTTTCGCTTTACCGTCTTACTTTAGGGCAGGCTCGTCAGGAAGAATTGTTAGAGTACATTTTTAAGAATTGTGATGACTTGGATGAGATGAAGAATTACTTTATAAACCTGAGTCCGTATTATAAAAAGCACTAAGGAAGGAGGGCGAAGAATATGAATCTTATGAATTGTTCCGTTAAACATATCTCTTGGGGAATAGGAATGGTTACAGAGCAAAAAGACAACTACATTAAAATCATTTTTGGGGTTGGAGAAAAACAGTTCGTTTATCCGGATGCATTTGAGAAGTTTTTAAAATGCGAAGATACAAATATGCAAAGTCAAATCGAAGAAGAACTTGCTCTGAAAAAGCAGCAGGAAATCCAGAAACAACAGGAACGGCAGCAGAGAATTGAAGAAATCTCTCGTACAGTTCCGGTTGTGAATACTCGCAATGGAAAAAAGAAAAACTATCCGAAAGAAAACATCGCTTTCAAATGCAATTACTGCGATGGCGGAAAAGACCAAAATGGTATCGGATATTTATGTGCTTGCAGTGATGAGCTGATAGGATACAACATCGAGGTGGCTCAGCATAGTTGGTGCTGTAATGAGGAAGCTCCTTGCAGCCAGTATTATGATGGTATCATTGACCGTGAAACCTTGGATGAGCAAAATGATGACGGTGGCTTTGTATGTTATGAAAGTCAAATGCTCAGGAACTGGGCAGCTTTTGCTGGATTTGTACTTACCGGAGAAAATAAGCAGAAACCGATGAAGTTGAGCAAAGTTCAGATTAACAGCTTGGCGATTTTAACATCGAGAGAGCCGTATGCTCCGGAAAAGGATAGGTTTGTTTTCGGTGTGTTCCTTGTGGATGAAGCCTATGAAGGCGATAATCGTGATGAAGGTTATGTTACTACCTCATCAAAATATAAGATAAGTCTTACGCAAAAAGAAGCAAAGAAAATCTTATTTTGGAACTACTATCATAATGAGAACTCTCCTGAAAAAGTAGCTTGGGGTCAGGGTTTACATAGATATATTACAGATATTCAGGCGGCGAGCGTTCTATATGATATTTGGAAAGTAAAAGCAGGAACAAAAGACGAAGAACTGGCAAAGGAATTTCTTGACCACTTCTGCAAAATCAATGCTATAAAGTTTGATGACCTGCCTGTGTTGGAGGGTGCATTAACGAGATAAATACGAATAGCAGGTAGCAAGGAACTATTTAGAATAATTGGGAAGGGTGGCTGTTATGACGACATTAGAAAAGCGTTTTGAACAAGATATGATTAGTATATATACGACTGCAAAAAAAGAATGCGGATATAATGCTAACCGTTTTCTACAAATGATTGGAGCTAAGGGCGGCTTGGCAACAGCAAAACAGTTGATAGGAAAACCCGGCGGGACGGATGGATTTACAACACTTTGGGAACACGGGCGTTTAGATTTATCGGTAGAGGCTTATGTGTTAAAGCCTGAATATGCTGAATTATTTACTGAAGATGAGAAAAAAATGTGTCGAGACCGTTTACTGCAATTTGGATATGAAATTAACTAAATTCATCTGCACAAGTTAAACAGAAGGGATGACGACATATGAAAAACATTGATAAATACAGAGGTTGTCTTATCGGTGGAGCAGCAGGCGACGCATTAGGCTATGCAGTTGAATTTCTTGATGACGCTGCTATCTTCAGCAAGTATGGTGAGAATGGTATTACCGAATACTCACTTGTAAATGGTGTGGCGGAAATATCTGATGATACACAAATGACTTTATTTACTGCTAATGCATTGCTTCTTGGAACAACAAGAGGTATGACCCGTGGAATTATGGGGAGCTATCCAAGCTATATTTCGCTGTGCTATAAGGAATGGCTTCGTACTCAGTATGAACAATTTCCGCTAAATGAGGAATATTCTTATACTTGGCTTATCAATGTTCCTGAATTATTTGCTCGGAGAGCGCCCGGTAATACCTGTATATCAGCTATCGAAAATGGTGCAAATGGAACACTTGAAGAACCGATAAACCGTAGTAAAGGTTGCGGAGGTATTATGCGTGTTGCACCAATCGGTTTATATTTTGAGGGCAAAAGATATTCTGTCTCTGAAATAGACAAGATAGGAGCAGAAACGGCAGCACTTACTCACGGACACGAGCTTGGATATATTCCGGCGGCAGCTTTAGTTCATATCCTACACATTTTATCTCATAATGAAGATGTGAAAATGCTCGACGCTGTTTTAGATATGAAAAAAGCAGTTCGTAGAGAGTTTGTAAATGTAAAACATCTGTCTGAACAGATTGCATTGATTGATAAGGCGATTGACCTTGCAAATGAAGATGTAGATGATTTAGAAGCTATAAGAGAACTTGGTCAAGGATGGGTTGCAGAGGAAACACTTGCGATAGCTATTTATTGTGCGTTGAAGTATTCTAATGATTTTGATAAAGCACTCATTGCTTCGGTAAATCATAGCGGAGATAGTGATTCAACTGGAGCTGTAACAGGTAATATATTAGGAGCATATTTAGGTCTTTCAGGTATCCCTGAAAAATATTTGAAGAACCTTGAATTAAAGAATGTAATTCTTGAGTTGGCAGATGATTTATTCAACGATTGCAAGATTACAGAGTATGGCTCATATCACGATGAGATATGGGAACAGAAATATATTTACAAGTCGTACAGACCCAAAAGGTAAAAAGGGAAAAAGAAAGGAGCGTAAAATGGCTAAGAACCGTACTTACATTGCAATAGATTTAAAGTCCTTTTACGCTTCTGTCGAGTGCAGGGAGCGTGGACTTGACCCGTTGACGACCAATCTTGTCGTTGCGGATAAGAGCCGAACTGAGAAAACAATTTGTCTTGCTGTTTCTCCCTCGCTCAAAACTTACGGTGTTCCCGGCAGACCGAGATTGTTTGAGGTCGTGCAAAAAGTTAAAGAAGCAAATGCACGACGCAGACAGAAAGCTCTGCATTACAAGTTTGATGGTGCTTCCTATAATGACCTTGAGCTGAAAGCAAATCCGGCATTGGAGCTTGATTATATCGTTGCTCCTCCCCGAATGGCTTACTATATGGAATACAGCACGAGGATTTACAATGTCTATCTCAAATATGTTGCTCCGGAGGACATTCACGTTTATTCCATAGACGAGGTGTTTATGGATGTTACCGCTTATCTGAATACTTATCAGATGACGGCAAGAGAGCTGACAAGAAAGATTATCCATGATGTGTTGGATACTACCGGAATAACTGCTACGGCGGGTATAGGAACAAACCTTTACCTGTGTAAGATAGCAATGGACATCGTAGCAAAGCACACCGATCCTGACCGGGATGGTGTGCGTATTGCCGAACTGAATGAGATGTCATATAGAAAATTGCTTTGGACACACCGACCGTTGACTGATTTTTGGCGAGTTGGAAAAGGATATGCAAAGAAGCTCGAAGCAAGCGGTCTTTATACAATGGGCGATGTTGCAAGGTGTTCCATCGGAAAGCCGAATGAATTTTACAATGAAGCACTGCTCTATAAGATGTTTGGAATCAATGCAGAGCTTCTTATCGACCACGCTTGGGGATGGGAGCCTTGCACAATAGAAGATATTAAAGCGTACAAGCCGTCTACTAACAGCTTGGGTTCAGGACAGGTCTTGCATTGCCCATATACCTTTGAAAAAGCAAAGTTAGTGGTACGAGAAATGACTGACCTGCTTGTACTTGATTTGGTTGATAAAGGTCTTGTGACCGACCAAATTGTTCTCACGATTGGTTATGATATTGAGAACTTGACAGACCCCGGCAGGAGTAGTCGATATAAGGGCGAGATTACTACCGACCATTACGGAAGAAAGATACCGAAACACGCTCACGGGACTGCTAATCTCGACAGGCAGACATCCTCTACTATGCTCATTATGAACGCTGTCACTGAGCTTTACGACCAGATTGTAGATAAGAACCTGCTTGTCAGACGAATTACCATCTCGGCAAATCATATTGTTGATGAAAGCTCAGTAACAAAGAAAGACAGCTTTGAGCAGCTTAATCTCTTTGTGGATTATGAGGAGCAACAGCAGAAACAGGCTGAGGAGGACGCAGCCTTAGAGCGTGAGAAGAATATGCAGAAAGCAATGCTCAGCATTAAAAAGAAGTTTGGAAAGAACGCCATACTGAAAGGTATGAACCTTGAAGAAGGTGCGACCGCCAAAGACCGTAACAGTCAGATTGGCGGACACAAGGCATAAATTTAAAAAAGAAGATGATGATATTATGAGAGAAAAGATAAAGATAGATAGGCAGTTAAAAGAAAATAACAGAGGAGTTTATGGCATATTTCTTATTCGCTGTGATGATTTAGATGAACAATGTGCATATATAGGAAGAAGTGGCCCGTGTTCATAATTTGAAGGAATTACAGAATGTTATTTTTGCT
>ERZ809146.1205-NODE-1205-length-11529-cov-4.025100_pt1 | contig 11529 bp, 5 predicted proteins | sample MGYA00520794_ERZ809146 | MGnify/ENA primary metagenome ERZ809146 (study PRJEB31570, sample SAMEA3212995) | Homo sapiens | biome: human-gut; feature: human gut; material: fecal | place: Sweden | collected 2011 ... | reverse complement strand
TGAACGCATCGAGAGGGAACTCATAGTATGTCCAACCACCATTGTTGGCGTCAAGCCGGATTTCCGCGCCATCGATAACCTGATATTCACCATTGTCGGCCGATACCGCCACCTTCAGTTTGTCATCATAGGTAGTGGTAACAGTGTCATACGATTCGGTTTCTTCGTTGTAGACACTTTCAGTAACCGACGTATCGTAATGGAACAGATAGAACGACACGAAAGGCGACTTTGCCTTGCTGATGTCGATGGCAGGAGTAGCAAGTCGGCTTGATGTGCCCGCCGTCCATGAGCCATAGCCCACAAAACCGAGCATACCGTCATCGCCGTCGGTCGGCGGGCAGACAGGACTCGAACCCATTGCCACGATTGCCCATCGAGCATCAATAATATATGATTTCAATTGCACCATCGACCACGGAGCCTTTTTAAGGGTTCCATATCCGAAAGAATCAGCAAACGGCAGAGCGTATGGCTTGCCCGTAATCAGACTGTTGCTCTCCGTAATCTCGCTTGCCCCCGTTGCCGTTGCAGCAGAGATGGCATAGTACACGTAGTGCTGCAGATCATATCCAAGCCCGTTGTCGACAAAGGTGTTTCCTTTGACGTTTTCGGCGATTACCGTGCCGTCCTCCGACTCACCATCAAAGCGCACAATCTTGTAAGAAACCACATCGTTGCCCACATATCCACCGTTCACACCGGCAGGAGTGTCCCACGACAGTTTTACCCACTCCGTTGTTTCAGCGGCAGTCAGCGCAGCAACCTTCAGCGGCGTGTCGACACCGACATATACGTTTTGCTCAGCCTTCTCCCCTTCAGCCTTGCCGTTGAAAGCCACTACACGATATGTGTGGTTGCCTTGAGCCACGCTGCTGTCGAGATATGACAGAGCCGTTCCGACGGCAGGATTGTCAAAAGTGTTGATAAGCTCGTCGTCGCGATAGATTTTGACAGCCGACAAAGATTCCAAAGCAGAGCCCTCTGTTGTAGTCGACGGAGTGGTGAAAGCCACAGTGGCCTGAAGAGCGCCGGCGGCGCCTGGAGTGACAGACAGTCCGGTTACAGGCGACGGTCCGGCTTTTGTTCCGTTTTGCTCAATCTTGACATTGTCGAGCCATAGGTAGTAGCTGTCGGTACCGCTGTAGCAGTGGAATCCGACATAGTATGCGCCATCCTCCTCAATAGGAAGTTTTATGGTTACAGTCTCCATCTTGGTGTTGGTGATTTTCGGCAGATCGACCAACTTGACGGTGTGGCGTGTGCCATATTCCGACTTACCAATCGTCACCTCCATTTTTTCTGGGTTTGCAGCCCTCTGCGCTCTGTAGGAGAACGACAACGTGTAGACATCGTCCTTTCCCAAATTGACAGGAGGCGTCACCAGCCAGTCGTCGCATTCGGCTTGGTCGAAGTTTGACATCCGGACGCATCCGCCGGCTTCCCACCACGACCAGCATTCATCGTTGTTGTTCACGTCCTGCACATACCAATCGACAAGCGTTGAACTGCTTGAAAAGTCCTCGACAAACGGCACATCGTAGGGTGTCGGTGTGTTTGGCGAGGCTTTTTGAGCCGACAGCGTCCGCATTGGCGAAGATGACGCTATACGCTCAGCCTTTCTGACAACAAACGGTGTGGTCCCGCTTGTGTCAGGGCTACTACTATTGCTCCGCATTTGGGCGGCAATTGGGAATACCATTGCCGCAGCCAAAAGCGAGAAAATCTGTTTTCTCATAATCTTGTCACTTAATGATTTTAGATGTTATAATTTGTTTGTCTGTTTTTATTTTCACTACATACGCACCTGCAGGCAAATGCTGCAAGCTGATTTCATTGGTATTGTCGGCGGCAGCGAGCATCAGTCCTGACATAGCGTATATCTGGATGTTGTCGATGTCGGTGTCGGAAACAATATGGAGTACATCATTGCTTACATACATTTTCATATCCTCGCCCGAAAGCGTGTGTACGGTTGATGTCACAATAGGCTCTATCTCGATATTGTCAAGATACACATTGGAGTAGTTGCTGATTTCCGTAGCCATAAAACCGAGATAGTAGTTGCCCGCGTCAGAGCTGATGTCGCCCGGCATCGACGCGTCAGCATTGCCGGCAGTGCTGAATACGATTTCAGGCGACTGAGTGGCAACAATCAGATAGTATGGCTCGCCAATCTGTGTGGACATCTTTTTATAGTCAGGGCTGGAGCTGACATACACAAAAAGATCGGCGGCTTCTGATTGCATCCAAGCATCGAAAGTGAGACGGTAGATGCCCGCCTTCTCCAAGCACAGAGGCTTTGAAATCAGCCAGAACTCCTTATCGCCATAGGCGACAGGACGCAACTGCATGCAACCCTTTTCTTTGTTGTAGTTCCAGTTTATGGTGCCATAAGAATAGGTCGAGGCAACCGACCATCCGTCAATGTCTGACTCAGAATCAAATCTGTTTGCGTATGGCGGCTCAATGCCTTTGCCAATCCATCCCGACTCTACTGTAGCGGCAGCGCTGGTGTCGCCAGCCACAACGCTATAGGTGTATTCGCCGGCAGCGTCGACTTCGTCGGTCACTTCCACGCTCTGCTTCGGATCGAGGTCGGCAAGCGTGCTGACCACTGCTCCGTTACGGCTGACAACGGCACTCAGTTTGCCTGTCAGCACGTCGCCCATCGTTGATTCCGCAGGCATCTTGAATGAAACCTTGGCTTTGTTTTCCAAGCCTACGGCTTCAACGCTCAGGTTGTCGACAGCCTTCGGCGTGACCGGAGCGATGATTATGTCGAAATCAGAGACGCTCACGGTTTTGGCATCGCCCGACGACATAACGTTGAGTCCGACATAGAAGATGCCGCTTGTTTCCGGACGGAAGTCGAACCCTATCGTTTCAAAATCAGTAGAGACTATTTCTCCCGAGCTGGTGATTGTATGGGCTTTCACTCCATCCACTGTCGGTTCGGAACCATATTTGAGAGCGAACGACTTCTTGCCGGAATCGACCTTAGCACGCAACGACACGCGATATGTATGTCCAGTCTCGACCTTGACAGGAGGCGTTATCAGCCAATCGTTGAAATAGGTTGAAGATGATTCGGTGGCTGTTGCCTCTCCATTGACAAATTCAAAAGTATTGTTGCCTGACCAACTGTTGTTGATCACTGTCCACAAGTTGGATTTCGCAGCAAAGTCGGATTCGAAAGGCACAGTCTTTGCGGCTCCGATATATGGCGACGCCACTTCCACAGCCTCGCCTTCTCCACCCATAGCGCCGGTGGTTACAGCTGCGATTTTGTAGGTGTGGTAGCCTTCTCCGACTTCCATGTCATTGTAGGTCACTTCCTGCCCAGCGACAAGGTCGCCCAATGTTGCGGCCACGTCTCCGTCACGGTAAATGCGGGCATTGAGAGTGGCAGTCAATGCGGCACCAACGGTCGACAATGACGGCATCGTGAATTTCACGACAGCGGTGTTGTCAGTTCCCGTTCCCGCAACCGATGCATTCTCAACCACAGCAGGCAGAGTTTTAGCCTCTTCCACCGTGATGCTTGCCACATCAATAAAGGCTGCATAGCTTGTATAGCTGTAAGGGAGATAGAAGCCGATGAAATACTTGCCGCTTTCATCCACCGAGAATTCATAGGTATAGTCATTGAACGCATTTCCCGACAGTTTAGGGTCGGTTGACGGAGTGATTTTTGCAGTCAGTCCGTCTTTGTCATTCTTCAGACCATAGAGCATGCGGAACGGCCGAGAGCTGCCCGACGATGCACCGCAGGCAGCGTTGACTGTCACGCTATAAGTCTTGCCGGCTTCCAAGGCGATTGCCGGAGTGATCAGATAGTCGTCGGGCATAGTGTTTGTCAGCGACTTGTCGGCGTCGGCCTTGCCGTTGCGCTCGAAGAGCTGAGCATGGCCGTCGACAAATTCAAATTTCTCCGGATTTGTAGTGCCACTGTCGTCGATTACAGTCCAAAGCTCCTGCTCGTTGACAAAATCAGAAACAAACGGTGTGTGCTTGCATTCGCCAGTCCAGTCGCTGTCGAGGCTAACCGGCTCGCTGTCGCCGCCGAGAGCGTCATCATTGGTCGGAGTGACGGCAATGATGCTGTAGCGGTTGATTCCTGTAGAGGCATTCTCATCGATGAACGAAGCTTCACTGCCTGGTTCAAGGTCGGCGATCGATGCAATCTCCGCATCGTCTTTCAGCACTCGTGCCGTGAGCTTTGTAGTGAGGGCTTTGCCAAGTGTCGACTCTGCCGGCATGGTCCATTTCAATTCCACTTTCATTTCCTCACCAACCGACTTTGCCGAAGCGGCAGTCACAGGTTTGGCGATAGTGGCAATTTCCTCGATTGTCACGGAGTTGACGGTCACTGTAGTGATTCTGTAACCGACATCGTTGATATGTATGCCAAGGCAGTATGCTCCGTCGGCTTCAACTGCATACTCTTTTCCGAAGTCCTTTGCCACATTTGACAAAGAACTGAATCCGACAGACGTTGTCATTGTCGCCGATGAATTGCTCTTGCCAAGTTTCAGTTCAACCGATGCGCTGGAGTAGCTGCTGCCATTGTGCATGCCGTTGACTGTCACTCTATACGTCTTGCCGGCTTTCATCGATACAGGAGGCGTTATCAGCCAATCGTTGAAATCACTATTGCTGCTTTCTGTAATCACAGCTTTTCCGCCGGTGAATGTGAACGATTTTTTTGTCGACGTCTTGCTGTTATCCTCTACCGTCCAAAGAGACGACTCATTGGCAAAGTCGGAAACGAACGGCACTGTCTCGGGAATGCCTACAAAACCAGACTCTACGGTTTCAGGCTCTGCAGAAGTAGCACCGTTGCCATTTTTAATGACTATGTAATATTTGTGGAAACCTTTGGTCAGGCCGTCGCTCTCGGTGTCGGTAAACGAGCCTTTCGCACCAGTTGCGGCAATGGTTTTCACAAGGGCACCGTCACGATAGATTTCGGCTGAAAGATTTGTCAGCGGAAGTCCGGTCTCGCTTGTTGTCGGGTTGGTCCATTCGAGAGCCACAGAGATGGCGCCATCGGCGGCTGGAGTGACTTTCACACCAGTGGCGATGTTTGGCACCACAGGTATTTCCACTATACTGATGTTACTGAGCGATAGGGTGTTATAGTAGTATGACGATGAATACATCGCATTGTCGGCATGCCATCCGATGTAGGCTGTGCCTGTGCTCTTTGGCGAGAATGTCTTTTCTGTCACAACTGTCTTTTTGTCCTTCTCTGCTTTGACGTTGGCAATCTGTTCAGTCATTGCCTCGGCAGAGGCTCCAGAACCCATCATCACGTCAAGGTTGAATTCGTTGGCAGGATTTGAGAAAGCCGACGTGAACGAGAGCTTATAGGCTTTGGCGGCGTCGAGTGCGAACGGACGGCTGACAAACCAGTCGTCGTTTGACTTGTTGCCGTCGGCTTTTATCTCGGCATGGTCTGCTTTGATACTCCAATTGTTGGTGTTGTCGCCGTTGATGGTTTTCCAGAATGCCATCTCTTCTGCATCGCTGAAATCAAGTGTGTAGGGAGGAGCAATTGCCGCGAGAGGCCCGACGTAGGCTGTGCGCACGCTTGCCGTGGCACTTTTTTTGCCGTCGGCATCGACAATCTCGACGCCGTATGTGTAGTAACCAGATGCCGGCACCTCGTCAGTAAGACTTACGGCAGCGCCGGAGGCGGTCGACGCAGCGTCGGTGAGCGATTTCAGCAGCACGTCGTTGCGATAGATGTTGATTTGCTTGATTGAGAGAGATTCGCCGGTGTTGTAGGTCGCTGGATTGGTCCATCCAAGTGCTACGGTCATTGCCTCATTTGCTCCACGCTCTGCGGTAAGACCCGTCACCATGTTTGGCTTTGTTTCAAGAATCGACTTTTCAACTTTGAATGATGTGAAGTCAAGCATATATGCGCTTGAACCATTTGACCAGTCGTATACGCAGAAATAAATCGGACTGCCGTCTGTTGAATCAAAAGAGAAACTGTCGGTGATTGATTGTTTATCCGAATCCAGCTCGTAGTCTTTGGAATACAACTGTTGACTTGTAGCCGTTGCGCTTTTCAGAATATAGACTGTGAATTTTTCATTTGGATACCTTGTACTACCCACCTTGAATGTATATGTGAAAGTGTAGCGGCTACCGCTTTCCGTCTGCAACTCAGGGCTGAACAGGTAAGCTTTGCTGTCACCAGTGGTGATTTTTGCTTGCCAATATCCGTTGGATCTGCTCCAAGAGCCTTTGCCTGTGGCTGTTTTTGTCCATCCGTCATCACTCTTGAAGTCGGGCGAGTAAGGATAGGTCGTCACAGCAGCGCTGATGCCAGCCGACGAGAACAACGTCAGCAGCAGCATCAGTGCGTTAAGTAAATAAAATTTCCTCATAATCTCATTTGTCCTTTTTGTTAATATTTGTTTTTAATTCTGTCCCAAAGCAACAACTATTGTTTCATGTCAACAGCTTTTTCAATGCAAAATTATGCATTGAAAATTTTATATGCAAACAATTTGCCAATAAAAGCACAAAAAGAATATCAAAATTTTATTGTTTGACTAAAAAATCTAACATAAAGATTGCTTAATCACGGATTATATAAGAGTTTCACGAATTATTATGTCATATAAAAAATAACGCCGGCGCATAATGCCGACGTCCATAAAATGCAAAATAATTCTTAATTCAGTATTTTCCGCTGCGGATGCGGTAGATTGTCTCCTTTGTCAGATTGAGAAAAGAGGCAAGCTGTGTGACCGTCACAAGGTCAAGAATGTTGGGATAGCGTTCCAATGCCCACTGGTAGCGTTCGCGTGCTGGTTTGTGGAGCATCACCATCTGTTCCTCAAGAAAGTCGGCATAGCTCGACAGTCCGAGGCTGATGTATTTAAACACCTCACCCTGGCGGCTTTTGTCGAGAAGATTGAGGTCGGGCAGCGGCACATAGCACACATCAGACGGCTCCATAAATTTGATGATGATATGATGGTGTCCGGAACGGATAATCGTTTCCGGACGGATAAGGAAATGCGATGCAAACGTGAAGGCGAAATTGTGCTCGCGCCCGCGCTCGATATAATATGTGCGAGCCGAGCCTCTGATGAGAAAAATCATATTTTTCAACAATTCGTTTTGCCCTTCGACAATCTCTCCTTTCTTGAAATGCACGAATTTCAAGCTTTTGATGAGTTTTGCCTCTTCCTCTGTTGAGAGGCTCATTTTGTGTCGCAAATCGTTGAGAAACGACAGCTGGTCGCCGTAGACAATGTCATTTTCTGCCATTGAGCATTTCCTCCACTTTTTGCCGCACATCGGTCATAAGCCACAACGGTGTCGACGTGGCTCCGCAGATGCCTATTGTCTCAACATTGTCAAGCCATGCCGGGTCGATATCGTCGGGAGTATAAATCATGTGGGTGTTGGCGTTCACGTTGCGGCATTCGTTATAAAGAATCATTCCGTTGCTGCTCTTGCGTCCGCTCACGAAAAGCACAAGGCTGTGCTCCTGTGCGAACTGGCGCATGCGCGGCATCCGGTTTGCCACCTGACGGCATATCGTGTCGTGACATTCGAACCGCCCTGAAGGCTTGCGTCTGGCTATCTCCTGCTCAATCTGGCGCAGCCCGTCGAGCGACTTGGTGGTCTGCGAATAAAGTACCACATCGCGGCTGAAATCTATTTTATCGATGTTGTCGACACCCTCCACAACAATCGCCTCCCCGTCGGTCTGCCCGACGAGTCCGTTTACCTCTGCATGCCCCACTTTGCCGTAAATCACGATTTGCGGACGCTCTTTTTCCTCGAAAGAACGGCGGATGCGTTTCTGAAGCATCAACACCACCGGACAGGTGGCGTCGATTATCTCAATGCCGTTCTCACGGGCGATGCGATATGTTTCAGGCGGCTCGCCATGGGCGCGCAGCAACACCTTCACTCCGTGCAGACGGCGCAGGTCGTCGTGCGTGATGGTCACCAGCCCCTTACGTTGCAGACGTTCCACCTCGTTAGAGTTATGCACAATGTCGCCCAGGCAGTAAAGGCTTCCGCTTTTCGCCAACTCCTCCTCCGCCTTTCGGATTGCCGTCACCACTCCCGGACAGAACCCCGAATTCTTATCGATTTCAACCTTTGCCATCAACTATTCGGCACTTGACAGTTTATTGTAACGATCGAGCAGCCACTTGTCCTGCTCAGCGATTGTCATGTTGCTGTTGTCGAGCACCACAGCGTCGTCGGCCTTGCGCAGCGGACTCTCGGCACGCGTGGTGTCGATACGGTCGCGCTCGCACACGTTGGCAAGCACGTCCTCATAGGTCACGCTGTCGCCTTTGGCGCGCAACTCCTCGTAACGGCGGCGGGCACGCGTCTCGGGCGACGCGTCGACATACACCTTCATCTCGGCGTCGGGAAACACCACCGTGCCTATGTCGCGGCCGTCCATAACGATGCCTTTCTGCTTGCCCATGGCTTGCTGCTGCTTGACAAGAGCGCGGCGCACACTGCCTACTGCGGCAACGATGCTCACCTTTGACGACACCTCCATACGGCGTATCTCCTGCTCCACCACTTCTCCATTGAGCATTGTCTGCGTTTTTCCATCGGCATCAACTCCAAACGTGATATTGATGTCGGGCAACGCTGCTTCCAGACGTTCGGTGTCGAGGCGGTCGCCGTCAAACAAGCCGTTGCGCAGGCAGTAAAGCGTCACGGCGCGATACATTGCGCCAGTGTCGATATAGGCATAGCCTATGTTTTTTGCAAGTTTCTTTGCCATTGTACTTTTACCCGACGAGGAAAAGCCGTCGATGGCTATTGTAATGAGTCGCTTATTGTCCATATTGTATGTGTGGTTAAAATTCGTAGATGTTTGTCGACAGGTTGACCATAAAAGTAAAACCTCCCGTGTGGGGCTGCGCCATCGCCACGCCAACACGGAATTTCGACGATTTCAATCCGGCACCCATTGAGAATCCCGAAATGAAATTGCGCGCAAAGGTAGCCATATCTGTCTTCGTCTTATGATTGTAGCCAAGAGCCACATAAAACTTGTCGCTCGGGGCATAGTCAAGTCCGAAAATCAAATGCCGGAACAGATTGCTCATAAATTTATCCTCTTTCACAAGCTCCGAATGCGTGTCGTTGCTGTCCTTGAGCTTGTAGTACGGCAAATGCCATTTTGTCAATCCATGAGCTGTTATCGACACACGGAACGGACCGCCTTTTAGCGACTGCGAGTAGCCCAGCTGCACATCCCACGGCAAACGGTCGTAATGCTCCTCGAAACGCTTCACCTGACCGCCAAGATTCTTCACAACCGCCGACAGAGAAAGATCCTTGTCGGGATTGTAATAATTTATACCCAAGTCGGCAGCAATGGCAAACGCATTATACTGCTCATAGTTTGAATACAGAAACTTCATGTTTATACCGCCCCGCAGGCGGTCGTTGAAATCGTGGGAATACATCCCGCTGAACGCAATGTCGCTCACATTGAACGACCCCGTTTCAGCACCCGTCTGATCCATCCCCCGCATCGAGCCATAGCCGAAATACGTTATTCCCGCCGACCAAGCGGCATGCTCTCCAGCCTCCTTTGCAAAACGCGCCGACATAAAGTTGCTGCTCCCGAGATAGCGCATATAGCCGACACCGGCCTGCATATCCACCTCCGGGCCAAGCAAAGCCGGATTCTGCTCATAGAGATTAATATCGTCATCGACAACGCTGATATTGACACCGCCAAGCGCATATGCGTGCGACGACGTTGGGATGTTGAGATAATTGTAGGCAGTGCCGTCCTGCGCCCTGGCTGTCCAGAACGTGGCCATAACCGCCGTCACAATATATATGATTTTCCTTATGCTCATAAACATTCAGGCAGGAATGCTTCTCCCGCTTAAAGAATAACGGCAAGAAGGCAACAATAGTATATCCTCCCACCAAAAATAAAGCGTAAGCCACAAATTACATCCCTGCCAAAGTGTTCAATTCCGAATGACCCCGCAATCCACAACGTCTTGTTGGAATTAAAACATTTGCCTATATTTGCACTATCGTTGCCGTTGCCAAAAAGTTGTTGCGCAATACGGCAAGGAAAGTTAATCGCACCAAGAACTAAAACACCGTAGGATAAATCATGATTGGAGCAATAATAGGTGATATTGTTGGATCACGCTTCGAGTTTAACAACACCGATGACCTGAATTTCGAACTATTTACTGACGAATGCAGCTTTACAGACGACAGCATCTGTACTTTGGCTATTGCCTATGCTCTCGTCAGCGGCATCAGTTATGAGGAAAGCCTTAGATTCTGGTGTTCTTCTTATCCGAACCCCATGGGAGCGTATGGCGGCAGCTTCGCACGCTGGCTTGCCTCAAGCAATCCAAAGCCCTACAACAGCTTCGGAAACGGTTCTGCAATGCGCGTGTCTCCAGTAGCTTGGTGGTTTGACAATTTGGACGACGTGCAGCGCGAAGCTGAGCAAACGGCTCTCCCTACACACAACCACCCAGAGGGCATCAAAGGGGCTGTCGCCACCGCATCGGCCATATTCATTGCCCGCAAACACGGCAAAGACGCTATGCTTGAATCAATGAAGGAATTTTACCCTCAATGGGTGAATCCCTCTCCCGGAAGCAACAAATTTGACGAGACTTGTCAAGGCACAATGCCTGTTGTGTTCGGAATTATCAATAAGGCAAACTGCTTTGAAGAAGCCATCCGCTATGCCATCGCCGTCGGTGGCGACAGTGATACCATCGGTGCTATAGTAGGTTCTATTGCAGAAGCTATATGGGGAATACCGAAAGCTATCTCGGATGCAGCACTTGGATTTCTGCCAAACCTCATGGCAAGCAATATCGCAAAGTTTTACGAATCATTGGCACAAAGACAAAAATAACAAGACTTGTTCTCAGTCGCTTCGATGAGCAAATGGCGCATGAGGCACAAACGTGCCAACCTCCACTCCTCGGCACATCCACAGAGGGAAATCGCCGAAGAGCGGTTGTAGAAATGCCATCGCCACATACATCGTCGCAGAGCGACGGCACTTTTCCGTAACCCGGTACGCGGAGCGAAGCGGATGCGTGCCGGGATTCTGCGCATCCTTCAAATCTCGTGTGCCGGAGGTACGCCACTACCTATGGCGGGACGGCTGACTCAACTTGCTAAAATTATTTTCCGTGATTTCTACAACCGCTTTTCGGCGGTAGATTAATTCTCTCGGCTCTGACCCCAGGTAGGCAAGCCAACCTGGGGCTATGATTATACAACCGTCCTTCGGCGGTTGCCTTCATCATCGAATTGCCATTGCCATTGATAAAACCACCATCCATCGGTATGCGCCAACGCGCGGTGCATCACAAAAAACCATTCTCCATTGGCATGCGCCAACGGCGCAGTGCATCGCAAAAACCGCCGAAGAGCGGTTTCATACGTTAGCACGGGGTTGGCTTGCCTACCCCGTGACACCGGCGGCACACGCAACTACCGCCGAAGAGCGGTTGTAGA
>ERZ809146.1203-NODE-1203-length-11543-cov-8.641974_pt1 | contig 11543 bp, 6 predicted proteins | sample MGYA00520794_ERZ809146 | MGnify/ENA primary metagenome ERZ809146 (study PRJEB31570, sample SAMEA3212995) | Homo sapiens | biome: human-gut; feature: human gut; material: fecal | place: Sweden | collected 2011 ... | reverse complement strand
CATTCTGCTGATTGGCTCGCTGCGCTCGCCTCCCCCTATCCGGCTGCGCCGGACTTCCCCCTATTCAGGGGGCAGAATAAATCGCTCTATGCTTTCCTGTAGAGACATGGCCCCACGGCTAAGCATCCATAGTCCCACCACGAAGTGGTGGCAAGGGAACTTGATTCGCAAGGAGACGTAGGCGACTGAGAATCAAGTGACACGCTTCCCAACGGGGCGGGAAGGTGGTGGCACCAGCCACCAAAGGGGGAATGCATTTCCTCGAGCGGAGCGAGGTCGGTCTGTTTTCCCTCGGGCGAAAGCCCGGTTGTAAAGGTTTTATTATAAGAGGGCGCCTTCTATAAATTTAGAGGCGCCACCACAACCCTCGCGCCGGAGACGCGTCAAACCTAAGAATCCTCGAGGCGATAGCCCCGTCAAACTTTAGAACCATCAATCTCCATAGGGCACCAGGGCGGTTGTATGCTTTTCGCTGCCTCAGGCAACGACATCCCTCTCACCCTGTGTCCCCATTCATGGTATGATGTAGGAAACGGATTTCCAAAAGGAGGAATTCATCTTGAATAAACCTATTGCTGCAGTAACTGCGGACACGCTTTTAGCAGATATGAAGCCCATCAACCAGAGGATGGCGGACTATGCGCCCCGACCGCTTCTGAACGCCCTGGGGAAGGCGGGCATCCTTCCCATTGTCATCGCCTATGACGACTATGCGGATCCCGAGGAATTTTTAGACACCTTTGACGCCCTGGTCATTCCCGGCGGCCCCAATCCTTCGCCCCGCGTCTACGGAGAGGAGCCTTTGTGGTGTATCGGGCCCACCTATGAAAAGCGGGACCTTTTTGAAATCGCCCTTATCCATGCCTGCCTGAAGCAGGATAAGCCCATCCTGGGCATCTGCAGGGGCATGCAGATCCTGAACGCAGCCCTGGGCGGCACCCTCTGGCAGGACATGCAGGCCCAGAATCCCAAGGCCTTTATCCAGCATATGCAGAAGGCACCGGGAAATATAGCCACCCATTATGTGGAAATCGAAAAGGACAGCCGCCTCCACGACATCCTTGGCGACGGCCTCTATGTAAACTCCCGTCACAGGGAAGGTATCAAAAAACTGGCCCCCTCCCTCACCGCTGCCGCCCGTTCCAGGGACGGCGTCATCGAAGCGGTGGAGAGCAAGGACAATGAACTCATCTGCGCTGTGCAGTGGCATCCGGAAAATATGGAAGGAAACGTGATGGATCCCCTCTTCCATGACTTTGCGGACAGGATTATCAGGATGAAATAAAGGGCCCCTTTGCGGCCCGGTTCAGAGGGTTCTGCGCCCGAAGGGTGCGAAGGGTTCTTAGGTTTGACAGCGTCCTTTGGACGCTGAGGGTTGTGGGGGGGCGGCTATGCCGCAATAAAAAGGGGCGCGGCTGACGCCGCAGGTTGTGTAGAAGGGTTGTGGCTGAAAAGGTTCTTAGGATGAACCGGCTTCCAGCCGGAGGGTTCTCAGGTTTGACGGGCCTTTCAGATCCGAGGGCTGTGGTATCGCCGCCTTTGGCGGCGATGAGCTTTAAGGAAGCACTGATTAATTCATAGAGTTTTCTTTTATAAGAATTTTTATGCACTGTTTCGTCATGGGCTTCCTTAAATAGCTCGCTATTCGCGTCAGCCCATTCCTCGCATTGCATAAAAATTCAAGAATAAAAGCAAACAATGATTTAATCAGCGCTTCCTTAATGCCCGACGGTGTCGCCGCAGGCGACGGATGATAGCAGAATTTTTGCAAGGGGCGCGCTGATTCAGTCGTTATCAGATTTCATTCTTGCATTTTGGTTCAATACAAGGAATAAGCCGACGCGAATAGCCAAAGCTATTTAAGGAGGCTTATGACGCAGTATTGGACCAAAATACTTATGAAATCTGATTCTGCGACTGAATCAGTGCTCCCCTCAAAAATCCGAGGCCCCAAAGGGGCCTAAGATGTCTCATAGTGGCTTGGAGCTATCTTCAAGTGTTCCTCAGGGCTCCGCCCAGGGGCTGTGAAGAAATGATTAAACATTTTTTCACAGCCCCGGCCGCCTGCGGCGGCTTCCCCCTTCCACCACTACGTGGTCCCCCCCGAGTGCGGGGGTGGGCAAGTTTATGGAGGAAAAAGGAACCGCGTCACTACATCCCTTGCCCACCCCTGTTTCAGGGGTGGGTGGCGAGCGCAGCGAGCCGGAAGGGGTCAGCTGCCTGCGGCAGCTGATATAAAATGTGCCGCACAGCTATAGCCCCCTTTTTTTGATAAAAGCGGCGCCGCTATTGTCCCCAATAAAAAACGGCACCTCTCTATTTCAAAAGATGCCGTATTATCAGTCAATTTGTTAACAAAAATTATAGAAACTCTCATGTAGGAAGAGCCTTTTATTTCATCTCCCCTGCAATCCTATTTCATCATGATTCGGTGCCGTTTCCTGCATCCACCGGAATGGAAAGGCGGAAGACTTCTGTCGTCTTTTCAAAATCGTTAACATTTAAAACTCCCATAAGCTGACATCTCATATCGTCCACAGGCTTGTAATTATGCTCATGGCAGAAAGCAATCACCCGTTCCGCATACATGCGAAGCTTACTGAAATCCTCAAAGTAAACAAAAACGCTGGTGCTGCTCTGGAGTTTCTCTACGCCCTCTACTTCCTTATTTTCTCCCTGGATGATAATACCCAGTTTATCGGTCCGATAACGCTGATGGATAACATCATCCAGTTTCAGCGTTACAAATGCAAAATCAGGGTATCCCTCTTTAAATCCCTTCTTCAGGAGCTTTTCTTCCAGGAAGGATACATCATAAATAACACTGCCTATATCCTCAAGAACATAATTCCTCCTGGCTTTTTCCATGTACACATATTCAGAAGTAATAAACCCCATCTGGATAAGCCCATCCGGCGGACGGTGGCAGAAATGATCAAGCCACCCTACAGCCCGGTCCAACTCTTCATAACGCATCTGAAGTTCAGCTAATGCCTTGGCAGTTTCATCCTGCTTCTTCTGAATGTTCTCCCTGATCCGTTCGAAGTCACTGCATCCCATAAATTCTCTGGTTTCTTTGAGACTCATATTGAGCGCCCTGTTATGCTGAATGATGTGGAATATCAAACATTGACGAATATCATAATACCGGTATCCTGTGTCCGGATTAACATACACCGGTGAAAGAAGTTCCATTTTGTCGTAATAGCGCAGAGTAGCCAGGGTCGTATGATTCAGTTTGGCCATCTGACCAATTAACAGCTCATTATTTTTCACGATTCATCCCTCCAGGAAAATACACTTCATTGTTCTGTCCACTTTTGATTTATCAATCTGAGGAGCAGGAAATGCATAATCTGCTTATCGTGAAGAAGAGCTTATCAGAAAAACCTTTATTTTTTCCTACAGTACCCCCCCGCGAACATTTCATCATTATGTCCGCATCCGGTGTACACCAGTGAAATAGACTCTATTCCCTGACATTGATACATAATCCTGAGCCTCCTATTCTATGAATTTACTTTATTATCATAAACCATCATTTAGCAAGAAGGTCAAGAAACAGTTCGTTATCTTCCCTGTTTCCTGTCCTGACTCATATTCATCCTGTCCGCAGCAGAACAAAAAACCGGATAACCCTGAAATGTATTTTAGCAGAAATAAAAAAGACTGCGAAGAAATTGAAATTTCCTCACAGTCCCTTTTATGGAACTGTCAAACTTCGTCACGCAGTCCCATGATATAGTCCATAGACACATGATAGTACTGGGCCAGGGTCAGAAGCTTGTCCGCTGAAATCTTCCGCTTGCCCAGTTCATACATGCCATAGGCCGCCTGGCTGCAGTGAAGCACCCCAGCCACATCGGTCTGTGACAGATTATTGGACTTACGAAGATATTTCAGCCGCTCCGGCCATACGGCATCCCTATTTTCCATGATCATCACATCCTTTTTCCATTGATTCCTTTATTTTCCGTTTTTATCCAGCTTAGCCAGGATTTCAGCCATCTTCTGCTCCAGGGCATCGATACGTTTATCCTTGTCCGCATTGTCCTTCTTCAGGGCATCGATTTCCTTAGACTGACTGTTGATGACTTTTGCCATTTCCGTCTTCGACATAGCCTCATGGCCGGCACCGCCGCGTCCTACCTTGAAGGAAACGCCTGCATTGAAGCCGGGATCTCCGTTACCCAGGGAAACGCCCACATTCACCATGGTGTTTTCGTTGGGATGATAGAAGGCACCTACAGCAGCGGCATTGGCATTGCGGTAATGGCCATAGCCAACAGCAAAGTCTGCCTTGTCGTCAGGATCATAGTCCAGTGGGTGGAGAGCCGCCAAAGCGTTGCTTCCGGCTGCGGCTTTGTTGATACGACTGCCCAGTTCTCCTACCCGGCCATTCAGGTAGCTGATGCTCTGGGTGTTCTGGTCCACTTTAGTCTCCACATCTTTCAGCTGTCCATAGTTTACTGCATCTGTTTCCTCTGTCCCAGCCGCTACATGAGTAATCTTCTTCTCCCCTGCGTTGATACCATCTTTAGTAACAGACGGGCCGCCTTCGATAGTCAGTCCGCCGCCGGAAATAGTGGTATCCCCAACCGTAACCTTATTTATGGTGATTTCTTTATTGAGAGAAACTGTATAATTAGCAGGTTTAGTTGGGTCGGTTTCAGAATTGGTAACCATGATGTTCACTTTATCACCAATGACAGTTCCTACGCCCCCATCTTTGCCATCCTTACCGTCTTTACCAGCAGCCCCCTGTGCACCGACGTCACCTTTGTCACCCTTGTCGCCTTTCACACCTTTTTCACCACGTACGCCTGGAATTCCCTCATCACCTTTGTCGCCCTTCGGCCCTTTAAAGTCCGGGTCATCTTTCAAAGAATTTTTATCCAGTGTAACCAGTACCCGTTTATCACCTTCACTGCCGACCTCTTGCGCTTTCAGGCCATCGCCAAAATCCAGCTGCAGTGCGCTAATCGTCATTTCCGGTTTAATTAAAGAGCCGGAAGTATATGAATCATTTGTAATTTTGCCTCCGCTATAAATATGAACGGGCATATCCATGGCTGCTTGCAGTTGGGCCACGTTAACCGCATCGGTATCATTGAACCCGGCAGCCACATTCGTAATCTGGCGGGTATGGGTATCATCACCTACAGACACAGCTGCCCAGGACGATTTCCACACCTTGGAATCAAAAGAACTTTTAACATTTGTCTTGGGATCCCAGCCAAAGGCCCCTGCTTCCGTATTGGCAATAGAGCCCGCACCAAGAGCTACACCGCCATTTTGTGTAACATCCGCATTGTAGCCAACCATGACGGCGTCTTCGATATCTTTTTTGTGATCCTTGACTGGATTCTGTTCGGTTACAGTGTATTCAAATGTACCATCAGGATGTTCTTCCGTCATAGCCCATGTGGATTTCGACTGCTTCGTAACCTGTTTCTCGGTATAATCCATAGAGCCGAGAATAACGTTATGTTTCCCGTTTTCTAAGTTATGATAATCGCCGATAACAACGTTATCTTCACCATTTTTCAGGGTGTTTCCTGTACCGACAATAGCGCTCCGCTTGATATTCGTTCCAGTATTCGCAAAACCGCTTACAGTGTTATATGCACTCACGTTCTTTTCTGAGCCATTTATTGTATTGCCAGTACCAAGGATTTGCGAACGGATAGCATAGTCAACATTATTGCTGTTACCAAAGACCGATACAGCGCCGCCACTGGTTTCCATATACTTCTGCCAAGAATTACGCATCTCATCAAAAGAGATGTTTAAATTATTTCCTTCAGCTTCGGTGTCTGCTCCCTGTGCATAATAGCTAGCACCATAAAGTCCAGATGCAGCCCAATAGCCTGTTGCGCCAGGCGTATCTTCGTCTGTTCCAAGAATATCCGGTCCTTTGGCATGGGTTACCGTATTGCCGACACCCATAATCATCGTTCCTCTGGCACTCGATGTAATATTCAAGCTGCCATTGATGCTGTTTCCCACTCCATCGACATCAGCGGCACTCTCAGCTGAGCTGCCTGCATCTTCTATTTTATTGAAGGCACCATAAATAGATGCTATGGCCCCTGATCCTGAATATGGATCGCTGGAGTCACTGCCGATAATGGAACGAGATCCCATTATTGTCTCATATATGCCACTTCCCTGTGAGCGATTACCAACGACTATACCTTCTCCATACTGTTTAATTTTTGTATGATAACCAATAATAATACTATTGAATCCAACTGAATATAAGTCATCAATTTCTTTTTTCCCCTTTGGTTTACCAGATGGAGACAGTTGTTGTTCAGATGGAGATAATGAGCCTATTACGATAGAGTCTTTAATTCCATCGATATTCTGATTATCACCAATGACAATACCAGCAGCCGGGCCACCAGCACTCTCGATGTTAAAATCAGCTCGATTATTATTGCCAATAACCTTCAGCGAATCCCATTCATTGCGATACGTATCAGTCGATCGAATGAAATTACCGCGGCCTATTGTCAAATCTGATACATTAGGTTCTCGTCCTTCCGGATGCTGATAATCTGTGACCGTTCCATCATCTCTGCCCATAATTGTGTTATTGTCACCAATGACCTGCTGATTACGGCTGGCAGAAATAGTGTTCCCCGAGCCATGAATACGCGCATCGTTGCTTCTGACATATCTAACGCTATTATCTTCGCCTCTTGCTTCATTAGTAACCGTATTACCATCACCGACAATCTCTGCATTACTGCTGTCTTTGACCTTATTGTTCTTGCCGGTAATATTTGCGTTGATATCCTTATTCTTCGAATCTGTATTCGTGACCACATTTCCGTTGCTGTCTGTCACTGTCGTATTATCTGCCGCCCAGCTGACTTCCGGCACGCCGCCCCATGTCAGGGCTCCTGCTACAAGGGCTGCGGCAAGGATGCGGGCCAAAGCTGGTGTACCGGTGTGGCTGGCTCCTTTCCGGCTGTTTTTATGGCTGCTTTTTGCGAATTCTGACACAACAATGGAGCAATGGCGTGCTTTGCTGTAAATGACTTTGTAGATTCGATTCATTTCAACTCTCCCTTCCAATAGCGCATGATTAAGAATGACGGCAAATCAATGTAATTGGCACAAATGCAAAGAACCAAAAGCCAAATCTAGATTCATCTTTCTTAGAATAGGACCTGATGTGACAGGAAGGTCAAATTGCTTATTAAAATATGAATAAAAGTTCAGGGATAGCTACATACGGTGAATTACTGTTACTTCAGTGTATTAGCTATACGATTTTCTCATGATTTCCCAGTTATCCATATAAATTTATCAAGGATTTTATTGAATTCTGCTGTTCTTTCTTCATAAGAATTATTTATTTCATGACTAAACATTCACGTTAAATAAATGTTTGAAAACAAATTATATTATTTCGCTATTTGATTCATTGAATTGAATGAATGTAAAATTTCTCATTTTCATTTCTTCTATAGCCATAAAAAGGATGGTATACTCCCTTCCGAGCAGACAGATTTTTTATTTTACCTGCCTGCTCCGAAAGGAGCATACCATCTTCTATTTTTTCGCTATTTTTTGGATGTCTGATTATTTCTTTGCGGCCAGGGCCTCCACCTGTTTCTTAAGTGCTTCGATTTCTGCTTTCATTTCAGCATTATCCTTTGCATTCTGTGCGTCTTTGGCTTTCAGCTCTGCGATTTCCCTGCTCTGGTTGTCAATGACTGATGCCATTTCCGCTTTGGAATACTTGATATACTTATTGCTCTTGCCGAATTTTACGGAGAAGCCGCCGTTTACCATATTGCGGTTATCCCCCATGGTCCAGCCGAGATTGAACATGGTTCTTTCGTTAGGCCGGTAGAAGAGTCCCACAGCAGCAGCGGTGGCATTGCGGTAATTGCCTACTCCTGCAGCGAAATCCCATTTATCCTCCGGATCGTAGTCCAGCGGATGGAGGGCAGCCAGGGCGGCAGCACCGGCGCCCACCTTGTTGATGCGATCGCCAAGTTCCCCTACCCTGCCGTTCAGGTAGTTGATATTCTGGGTATTGGAAGTCACCTGATTTTCTACATTCTGCAGCTGCCCATAGTTCACCGCATCAGAAGCGTCAGTACCATCTGCTACGTTGGTAATTTTCTTTCCGCCTGCATTGATGCCATTAACAGTCATGGACGGACCGCCGGCAATGGTAACACCTTCATTGTTTACCGTAGCGTTCCCCGCTTTCACACTGTCTACGGTAATATCCTTCTTGAGGCTTACAGTAATATTGGAACCATCCACCTTTGTGTAAATATTGGTCTTATCGCCAAGGATTCCCAGTGTTTCAGAAGGCTTTACTTCTGCAGCAGTTCCCTCATCGGCAGCGAAATGAATAGGATTCGTTTCTGTCGTGATTTCCAACGCTTTTCCACTGCCAGAAGCACCTGAAGAACCGGTGCCGGAGCTGCTCCCTTCTTCTTTTGTTATCACCTTAGTTGTATCTGTATCCGTCTTGCCGCCTGTAATGTTGGCCTTGATAGTGTACTTGGTGCCGGTGGAATCCTTTTCAATCTGGATACCATCACCGGCGACAAAGTCAATTTTCGGTGCCGCATTCTCCATAGCTGCTTTCAGCTGGGCCACGTTCACCGCATCGGTATCATTGTACCCGGCAGCCACATTGGTAATCTGGCGGGTGTGGGTGGTGTCACCTACAGACACAGCCGCCCAAGACGATTTCCAAATTGGGGAATCAGTGGTACTTGCTTTGTTCGTCCCAGGGTCCCAGCCAAAGACTCCAGCTCCGATATTGGCCAGGGAGCCTGAACCGATAGCTACACCGCCATCGACTGTAGCATTGGATTTATAGCCAAGAATGACAGTTTCTTTCTTTTCTGTTGTGATTGGCTTCTTTTCGTCAGCATTGCCGATAATAACGTTATTAGTCTGGTTGTCCGCTACGGTGCGGTAATCACCAATAACAGTATTGGAATCAGCACCTTTGTTGATGGTAACGTTCTGGCCCAGTACTTTCACATGACTGGCACCGGTAACGGTATTTTGATAACCATTAACCATGTTATACATGGAAATAAGTTCTTCAGTCCCGGTTACCGTATTATTAACGCCAAGAATTTGGACCTTCTGCGTATAGCTTGCCTTATTTCCTCCACCAATAACCAAGGTGGCGCCGCCGCTCTTACTATTCTGCACGGCTTTCATCAAGCTGTCCTGCAAAGACTTCGCTGAATCTCCACCGCTTGAAGGGGCAGAAATATCAGTAATGGAATTCTTAATCTCATTACCTGCGCCAAAAATCAATGAGCCATTGGAATTAGAAGTCCTGTTGGCAGTCCCCACAATACTGTTGGCAATACCTGAATAGTAATCTGCTTCTTTTTTGGATTCGATACTATTCAGTGCACCAGTAATAATAGCCCCCATATTTTTTACCGGATTTGCCAAACGTCCACCATTGTAATCACTGGAAATAATATTATATGCGCCAGTGTTTGTCGTAAAAGCTCCGTTACTAAAACTATTGGCACCAATGGTTGTGGCATAGACATTTAAAGTATCGGTTCTAGTAGAAGCGCTGTCGACAGTAGTATCTCCCAGTTCTCCTTTATAGTTATGAGAACCAATCATCGTACTGCCTGTGCGAGCGAATGTATTATCGCCAATAGCAATACTTCCGACAACTTTTGAAGGGTCAGCAGGTATCCTGGAAGAAGACAACCATCCACCACTAAATGTTGTCTGTCCAAATGCAAAGCTAGCCTCCCCGCCACCAGCCATATTTTCTACTTTTGCATTTTTACCGATGGCAATGCTGCCACCCTGGCTGGCATAGTTATTGATATTGGCTCCATTACCGACCACAATATCACCTGTGGCGTTTTTAACTCCATTAGAATAAGAGATAGTAGCTCCCTTACCAATGGCAACATTTTCTACCTTTGGCGCATTGCTCCCAGTTCCAATCGCAACACCATTACCACTTCCTGGCGTGGTATCCGCCGCGGCCCAGCTGACGCCCGGCGCGCTCCCCCACATCAGGGCTCCGGCGGCGATGGTCGCAGTGATGACGCGGGCCAGGGCCGGTGTCCTGTGGTCCGTTGATGTCTGGCTGTTTTTCTGATTTCTCTTAGCCAGTTCTGACACGACCATATAGCACTGTCGTGCTTTGCTGTAAATAACTTTGTAAACTCGATTCATTTCAACTCTCCCTTCAACAACACTCTATTAAAAATGACCGGATATCCATGTAATCCGAAAATTCCAAGAATTACAAAGAATCCAAAGTAAAAATTAGATTCATATTTCTAAGAATAGGGTGTGATGTGAGAGAAAGGTCAAATTGCACAATGAAGCACAAACAAGAAACAGCCAATTCATAAATATGGCTGATTTCTGTCATTTCAGTGTATTACTTATACGATTTCTTCATGATTTCTTCTTTCTTCCATAGAAATATATCATGACTTTCCGTCACTTCCGCAATTTTTTCCCTTATAGGTTCCATTGATTTCGTGTCTAAACATTCCTGTAATAATAATAATGAATAGCGAAACGTATTATTTCATTCATCATGATTTTATAGCTCCATAAAGTTTGTTCATATTTTTTATTTCATGTATAGACTCAAAAAGGGGGAAGTGGATAGAAGAAATCCGCTTCCCTCCAAGGGAATGCTAAGGTGATAAGATATTTCAATAGCACGGAGGCGACGGAGAATAGCAGGCCTTTCTTAAAAAAACGAAGCCCCATAATGACTCTTTATGCATCTGCTATTTATTCGGACCTATTCTCAGAGCTTCGCCCAGCTTCTTCCTGCAGGTGGCAATTCTGCATAGGATTACCAAGTCGGGCAAAGTTAGCCGGGTGTAGAACAGCAGCAGAGCAACATTATCATTCTTACCCTCGTACGCCCTATGGCCACTCAAGGGTCAACGAGAATTAAGAGGGGCCTTCCTTTTGCTTGCCCAACCGTATGGAGCCTGACATACTGCCTTGAACCTTCCCACCCCAACTTGCTATTCTGAACAACAGCGAAGACTCTTAGTACATGCAGATAGTATCTCATTTGCCGATAACTTCCCATAGGCAGGAAGGCCGCCGCTTGGCGGTCATGTCAGCATAGAGTATCATTTCGACTTGAAGCGTAGTACACCCCTTCGCCACTTCGTGGCCCTCTTCCCCTAAAGGGGACGCTAGACGTTACATGCCAGCCTTTTGTGTCACAAGTACTCCATGACGAATTGCCAGAGGCCCTTCCTTTGGAAGTCAGAAGCCCTGCAGCGGACTTCTGAGCAGGGTTAATATGTGAGCATAGCCTGCCCCACAGGGGAAACGACTCACTGGATTCTCAGGTCGCTACTCTCCCCTATGAATCCAGTTCACTGTGTACACACAAAGCGAACACCTTAATGCCCTGCCGTTGGTGCCGCCGCAGGCAACGGAGGATAGCAGATTTTCATAGAAAATCCAAGGCCCCAAAGGGACCTGGTGGGCGATATGACACATTCGTAAAAAAGCCGCCTACGGCGGGG
>ERZ809146.1191-NODE-1191-length-11597-cov-8.162970_pt1 | contig 11597 bp, 7 predicted proteins | sample MGYA00520794_ERZ809146 | MGnify/ENA primary metagenome ERZ809146 (study PRJEB31570, sample SAMEA3212995) | Homo sapiens | biome: human-gut; feature: human gut; material: fecal | place: Sweden | collected 2011 ... | reverse complement strand
CCCGGTCTTCCACAAACTCTCCGTAACAATTGTCAACCATACAGATGACATCCGGCTTGATATTTTTGATAAATGTGATCAGTTCCCCGATCCGCTCGACCGACAGCGTTGGACGTGTCTGGTATCCCTTGGAGCGCTGGATGGTTACCAGGCGGGTGTTTTCATGGATTGCATTTCGGATTCCATCGTAATCAAATGAACCGTCCGGCAGCAGATCCACCTGGGAATAAGTGATTCCGTATTCGGCAAGGGAACCTTTGGATGGGCGGATGCCAATTACTTCTTCCAGAGTGTCGTACGGTTTTCCGACCGGAGAAAGAAGCTCATCGCCCGGACGCAGATTGGACATCAGGGCGAGGGCAAGCGCATGGGTTCCACAGGTAATCTGTGGACGTACCAGTGCATCTTCCCCGCCAAAACAGTCGGCATATACCCTCTCTAAAGTATCTCTTCCCATATCATTATATCCGTATCCGCTCGAAATATTAAAGCATTCTGCACTCACACGGTTTTTCTGCATGGCTGCAATGACTTTCATCTGATTGTATTCCGCATTTGCATCAATCTTTTCAAAACGCTCTTTTAATTCCTGTTCGATTTTTTCGCCAAATGCATAAACTTTCTCGGAAATTCCAAGTTCTTTATATTTTTCTTCCAGTAACTGATTCATTGTATGATTCCTTTCTCGTGTAAAACATCCGTCATTTTCTGTAACATCTGATCTTCGCGGTCATTAAATTCTGATTTGTCCAGCCAGATGACATCCTTTTCCCGGCGGAACCAGGTAAGCTGCCGTTTCGCAAAATGTCTGGTTTCCCGTTTGATCACATACACAGCTTCCTCAAGGGAGCAGCTGCCGTCCAGATAATCTAAAATTTCTTTGTATCCCAGTCCCTGCATGGAAACCATATCTTTGCGGCATCCCATATCATACAGCGTTTTTACTTCTGTAAGAAGTCCCTGCTCCATCATTAAGTCCACGCGCTGATCAATGCGCCGGTATAATTTTTCCCGTTCGTCCGTCAGTACAAAATATGCAAAACGATACGGAGATGTTTTCTGATGTTCTTTTTCGTTGTGTGCGGAAATCGGCGTATGGTTCTGATGGTAAAATTCCAGTGCACGGATGACCCGTTTGATATTATTTTCATGAATGGTTTCATAAGAAACCGGATCAATTTCTTTTAATTTTTCATGCAGGGCATGCGCCCCGTATTCTTTTGCAAATGCCGTAAGTTCTGTACGGTATGCCGTATCGGATTCCTCTTTGGAAAAGTCTATGTCGTACAACAGGGACTGGATGTAAAATCCGGTTCCGCCGGCGATAATCGGGATCTGTCCGGCGGCATAGATCTGCTGCAGGGTCTCTTTTGCCATCTGCTGAAAACGGACAATATTAAACTCTTCGGACGGTTCTAACACATCGATCAGATAATGGGGGATTTCCTCCATCTCTTCCGGCATAACTTTTGCAGAACCGATATCCATGTGTTTATATACCTGCATCGAATCCGCGGAAATAACGGCGCCGTTTATTTTTTTCGCAAGTTTTATTGACAGTGCCGTTTTTCCGACGGCTGTGGGACCTGCAAGAATGACAAGTGGTTTCATGAAACAATCCTCTTAAATTTTTTCTCTATTTCGTATTTTGACATGGAAATGATGGTCGGCCTTCCATGCGGACAGCAAAACGGATTTTCCAGCGTCAGTAATTCCGTCATGAGTGCATCCACTTCCGGCAGGCTCAGTCTATGATTTCCCTTTACCGCTGCCTTGCAGGACATGGTGGCTACTTTTTCCAGAATCAGTTCCGGCGTCTGCCGTCCGGTCAGGTTGGAAAAATCATCAAGCATTTCGATAAACAGATCTTTCATGTCAATATGGTACAGATTATCCGGTACTGCGGAGATCATATATTCTCTGCCTCCGAAATTTTCGATCTCGTACCCGAATTTTTTTATTTCCGGCAGGTACGTCTCTAACATTTCCTGCTCATGGGCATCCAGACTCAGCACAATGGGCGGGCTGACTGCCTGGGATGTAAATTCTTTTTCTTTTAATTTTGCCATCATCCGTTCAAAAAGTACCTTTTCATGTGCTGCATGCTGATCCATAATATACAATTTATCCTCGTATTCGATCAGCCAGTAGGTTTGAAACAATTGTCCGATGATGCGGTGCTTTTTGCGGGCATCATCCGTTAAAAATTCCGGTGAAGCAGCGGCAAGTGTCATCTGTTCGCCAACCGGTTGTTTTTTGGGAATATCTACAGGAGAGGCTGTTTCCTCCCGCTTTGGGAATGGGTCAAAGGATTCCCGTACCATGGTTTTATCCGGATGCTGTGGCACATACGGCTCAAATGCCGGTGTTTTTTTTGATGGCACAGGCAAATCCACAGGAGAAACCGGTTTTTCCGGAATCGGAGGCTGGTGATGCTGCTGTCGGATTTCATTGATTCTGCGCTTTTCAAATGGTTCCGGAATCGGTTCTTTGTATGCCGGGGGAAGATTCTTTTTTTTATGTTCTGCTTCATCTACCGGAACTTCCGGAATCAGTTCCTTATGGGAAAGCAGTCCGAAGAGAACATCACACAATTCTTTGTAAATTTCCTGATTGTGTCCAAACCGCAGTTCCATTTTTGTCGGATGCACATTCACATCTAGGGTATCCTCCGGAAATGTGAAATACAAAACTGTAAACGGATACTGGTGCTGCATCAGGAAATTATGATAAGCCTCTTCTATCGATCTGGAAAGCAGAGAACTTTTGATGTAGCGTCCATTGATAAAATAGTTTTCGTAATTCCGGTTTCCGCGGTTAATCACAGGTTTTCCAATATAGCCGGAAAGGGAGAAATATTCTCCCTTGTAGTTTACCTCTAACAGTGCCGCCGCAATCTCACGTCCGTAAATATGGTAAATGAGATCCCGTTTTTTCCCGTTTCCGGAAGTGTGCAGTCTTGTCTGGTTGTTGTTGATATATTTAAAAGAAATATCCGGATGGGACAGGGCAAGTTTTTCCAGCATGTCACTGATGTAGGTGCCCTCTGTCTGTGCCGTCTTTAAAAATTTGCGTCTGGCAGGGGTATTGTAAAACAGATCCCGGACCAGAAATGTTGTGCCATCGGGAGCACCGATTTCTTCGTCTGCAATTTCTTTTGAGCCTTCGATCACGTACCGGGTGCCGGTCAGGGCATCGGCTGGTTTGGTGATCATTTCCACTCTGGAAACAGCAGCAATGCTCGAGAGTGCTTCCCCACGGAATCCTAAAGAATGTACACACATCAGATCTTCTGCACTGCGGATTTTGCTGGTTGAATGCCGCAAAAAGGCCAGTGGAACTTCTTCTTTTGGAATTCCGCATCCATTGTCCGTGATGCGGATCAGGGAAATGCCCCCTTCTTTGATCTCCACGGTAATGGCGGATGCCCCTGCATCAATGGCGTTTTCCACAAGCTCCTTTACCACAGAGCTCGGGCGTTCCACGACCTCTCCTGCTGCAATCTTATCAATTGTCTCCTGACTTAATAACGCAATTTTGCTCATTCGTTTTTCCTTTTTTATATCCTACCAGCGGTTTTTAACTTTGTTCTGAAGTTCATACAGTTTATTGAGTGCATCCATCGGGGTCATGTGGCTGATATCCACGTCCCGCAGTTCCTGAATGATATCGTCATCTTTTACGGTGTCAAACAATGACATCTGTGTCAGATCCACCTCATCGAGATGCGGTTTTTTCTTTTTGCCGGAGGCTTGTCCTTCCACGGATATATTTTTCACGGTTTCCGTAATATCGTTTGCAGAAAGCTGGTTGACAATGTCTTTTGCGCGGTTAATCACAAGTTCCGGAATCCCTGCCAGTTTAGCAACCTGTATTCCATAACTTTTGTCTGCGCCGCCCTTTACAATCTTGCGCAAAAAGACGATGTCGTCACCTTTTTCCTTGACCGCAATACAGTAATTATTGACACTGTTTAATTTTCCTTCCAGTTCCGTCAGTTCATGATAATGTGTGGCAAACAGTGTTTTTGCTCCCAGTAATTTGGGATTGCTGATATATTCGACAACCGCCCAGGCAATGCTGAGTCCGTCGAAGGTACTGGTTCCGCGTCCGATTTCATCCAGAATCAGAAGGGAATTCGCTGTGGCATTGCGAAGAATATTTGCCACTTCATTCATTTCTACCATAAAGGTACTCTGCCCACTTGCCAGATCATCTGAAGCCCCGACACGCGTGAAAATCCGGTCCACAATTCCAATGTTGGCAGATTCTGCCGGAACAAAGCTTCCAATCTGTGCCATCAGAACGATCAGTGCGCTCTGGCGCATATAGGTAGATTTTCCTGCCATATTCGGACCGGTAATGATGGAAATCCGGTTATTGTGATTGTCCAGATACGTGTCATTGTCTATAAACATATCATTGACAATCATTTTTTCGACAACCGGATGACGGCCACCTTTGATATCAATCACGCCGGATTCGTTGATCTTTGGTTTGCAGTAATTATTCTGTCCTGCCACAAGTGCCAGGGAAACAAACACATCAATCTGCGCCACTGCCCGTGCGGTTGCCTGAATACGTGCAACATTATCCGCGATGGTATCCCGGATCTGGCGGAACAGATCGTATTCTAATTCGACCAGACGATCCTGGGAACCGAGAATCGTATCTTCGAGTTCTTTTAATTCCGGCGTAATATAGCGCTCGGCATTGGTCAGTGTCTGCTTTCTCACATAGTAATCCGGCACCTGATCCTTAAAGGAATTGGTCACTTCCAGATAATATCCAAACACTTTGTTGTATTTGATACGCAGGTTCTTAATTCCAGTCTTTTCGCGTTCTTTGCCCTCTAAGTCTGCCAGCCATTTCTTTCCATCCGTTGATGCGTTCCGCAGCCGGTCCACTTCCTCATTGTATCCGGTTTTTATGATGTTGCCGTCACGTACGGAAATCGGAGGATCATCGTTGATGGAAGACTTCAAAAGTGCACACAGATCTTCCAGACAGTCAAAATGTTCCCGGATTCCGGTGGCAAGCTCTCCCTTTAAATCCTCAAGCAGTGTTTTAATTGGAGGCAGCATTTCTAAAGAATTGCAAAAAGCAATCATATCCCGCGGATTGGCGGTCTGGTATGTAATTCTGGTAATCAGACGTTCCAGATCATATATTGGTCCTAAATATTCCCGCAATTCTTCCCGGGTGATCTCCTGATCATTTAAATTTGTAATCAGTTCCTGCCGTTTTAATATCTCTGTTTTGTCGATCAGCGGCTGTTCCACGTAAGAGCGCAGAAGTCTGGCACCCATTGCCGTCTTTGTCTTATCCAGTACCCAGAGCAGGGAACCACGCTTTTGTTTTTCCCGCATGGTCTCTACCAGTTCGAGATTTCTCCGGGAGGAACTGTCAATGATCATATATTTCCCGATGGAATACGGACGGAGTTCCAGAATATTAGAAAGGGTGTTCTTTTGTGTTTCATACAGATATTTCAGTAATGCCGCGGAGGCAATCACACCACAGTCGTAATCCATCAGTCCCAGCCCTTCCAGACTCTGTACATGAAAATGGGACAACAGCGTTTCCTTTGCCAGATCATCCCCGAAATACCAGGAATCCAGAGCGGATACCGCAATTCCCATGCGCTCCTTCATATCATCGATATCTACCCCGCTCATATAAAACGGCTCGTTGCAGATGATTTCTGTCGGACTGAAACGATTCAGCTCGTCCAACAGTTTTCGTTCACTGTCCACTTCCGTTACAAAGAAATCTCCGGTCGTAACGTCGGTCGTCGCAATGCCGTATTTATCCCCGATATATACGATACACATGAGATAATTGTTTTTTGCCTCGTCTAACGACTGCATATCAATGTTTGTTCCCGGAGTGACTACACGGATGACTTCCCGTTTGACAATTCCTTTTGCCAGTTTCGGATCTTCCACCTGTTCACAGATTGCTACTTTGTATCCTTTTTTGACCAGCCGGTTGATATATCCGTCTGCGGCATGAAACGGAACCCCGCACATCGGCGCCCGTTCTTCCAGTCCACAGCTTTTTCCTGTCAGCGTCAGTTCGAGTTCCTTTGAAACTGTTTTGGCATCCTCGAAAAACATTTCATAAAAATCACCCAGACGGTAAAACAGGATACAGTCTTTGTATTCTTCTTTTGTCTGCAGATAATGCTGCATCATTGGTGTTACTTCTTGTTTCACTTTTTTCTCTCTTTCTAATAAACCGGATGATAACGTTTCATCACATCATCAGCCAGACGCAGACCGTCCATCGCTGCCGACATAATGCCTCCCGCATATCCTGCGCCTTCTCCACCCGGATAAATTCCGTGCACACGGCTCTCTCCATTTGTATCCCGCATGATCCGCACCGGAGATGAGGTGCGTGTTTCCATGCCTGAAAGAATCGCATCAGACCGGTCAAACTGCGGAATAATGTTCGAAAAATGTTCCATTCCAAGCAAAAAGGAATGTTCCATGTCCTCTGTCATCAGACCTCTGAGATTTGCAAAGCAGGTCTGCCCTTTTGTCTGGGAATTAAAATCTCCATATCCTTGGCTTGCGATATTCTGCCGGTAATCGCCAAACAGCTGCTGTGGAATCTTTCCGTTTCCCAGCTGATAAGTTTTATGTTCGAGTGTTTCCTGAAAGTGCATGCCATCAAGTGGATCCTGTGCTCCGTAATCAGCAGGGGAAACCGAAACAATAATGGCAGAATTTGCGTTTTTCCCACTTCTGCCCGAATAACTCATACCATTGACACAGGTTTTTTCCTTCATGGAGGAAGCATTTACGACATAACCGCCCGGACACATGCAAAAGGAATATACCCCGCGTCCGTTTGGAAAATTGGACGTCACCTTATAAGGTGCGGCAGGAAGCCGCAGGGCGTTTCTTTTTCCGTTTCCGTACATGGCATCATCGATCATCTGCTGGGGATGTTCCACGCGGAATCCCACGGCAAAATTTTTGGCTTCCATCGGAAGCTGGTGCCGATGCAGCATCATAAAGGTATCCCTTGCACTGTGTCCAAGTGCAAGAATGGCAACATCGGCAGGAATCACCGTATCATCCTCCGTCACAAGTGCATGCAGTGCATTTTCTTTTATCTGAATGTCTTTTAAACAGGTCTGAAAACGAAACTCCGCGCCGTGTTTGATCAGGTAATCCCTCATATTTTTGATCACCTTCGCCAGAATATCGGTTCCGATATGTGGTTTTGCATCATAAAGAATGTCCGATGGTGCCCCAAATTTTACGAATGTTTCCAGTACATAGCGGTTTCTTCCGGACGGATCCTTCACCACCGTGTTTAATTTTCCATCGGAAAAGGTTCCTGCCCCACCTTCTCCAAACTGTACATTGGAATCCGGCTGCAGAATACCGGTTTTCCAGAAGCGTTCAACGTCCGCACTGCGGTCTTCTACCTGTTTTCCACGCTCTAAAATAAGCGGCGCATATCCTGCAAGTGTCAGCTGCCAGGCGGCAAAAAGACCACAGGGGCCGGCTCCCACAATCACCGGACGCCGGTTTAAACGCTCCTGCCCCATTTCCGAAAAACGGTAACCGGTTTCTGTCACAAGGCTGACGGAAGGCTGATGCAGTTTTTTTACGATGCTGTTTTCCTGACGGATCGTTACATAGATGCAATATACATAAAACAATGACGGTTTTTTCCGTGCATCGAGGGAACGCCGCATCACCTCGTAATGAAATGTTTCTTTCGATGGAATACGAAGTGTTTTTCTGATTTTATTTTCCAGATCTTTTTGGGAATGTCCTACTGGAATCTTTAACTGATTGATTTTAATCATTATGAACCTACTTTACTTCCTGCGACATGTCCGCTGGACCATGCCCATTGCAAATTATATCCCCCACAGATTCCATCGACATCCAAAAGTTCACCAACGAAATAGATGCCCGGGACAATCCGTGATTCCAGCGTATCTGTGTGGATTTCTTCTGTGTGGATTCCCCCAGTGCACACCTGTGCAGCAGAAAAATCCCTTACCTTTTTTAAGCGGACAGGAAATGTCTGTATCTGTCTGCAGAGCGTTTCGGTCTGCTTTTGGGAAATCCGTTCCGTGTGTTCATGAACCGGAATGCCTGCTGCCTTAAGTATAACCGGAATCAGTTTATGGTTTAAAAGCCCACGAAGTGATTCTGCGGCATCCTGTATCCCGGCATCCCGTGAAAATCTGCGCTGCAGTTCCTGCGTAAGCATATCTTCGGAAAAATCCGGCAGAAAATTGATGGTAAGTTCTGCCTGTTTTTTTTGATACAGTGCTTTCGAGGCCGGACTGCTGACCTGAAATACCGGAATACCGGAAATCCCGTAATCTGCAAGCTGCAGTTCTCCCCGTTCCTGTTCGCATTTCTGTCCATCTATGTACAAAGACAGGAGTGCGTCCGTGCGGACTCCGGATACTTTGGAAAATTCCATTCCTTCTGCCTCAAATCCACACAGTGCCGGCAAAATCGGCACAAACCGATGCCCAAACGATTTTATCAGCGAAATCATGGATCCATCGCTTCCGGATTTCGGTGCAGCACGAAGACCTGTTGCAAAAACAAGATTGTGGGAACAATACGTTCCCATGGATGTCCGTACCTCAAATCCGTATTTTGTCTCACAAAGCTGCCGGATGTCACAGGAAGTGACCAGGGAAACTCCGCTTCGTTTCATTTCCGCGGACAGCGCATCCGCAACGGAAGAAGCCTGTCCGGAGTTTGGGTATACATATCCGTTCTTTTCTTTTGGCCAGATGCCGATCTCCCGGAAAAACGCAAGGGTATCTTCCACTGTAAACTGCTTTAAAATTTCCTGTACCAGTCCGTGGTCTCCGTAATAACACCGGGGAGACATCTTAAGATTTGTAAAATTACATTTTCCGTTTCCGGTTGCCAGAATTTTTTTCCCCGGCTTATCCATATGTTCTAAGACGGTAACGGACAATCCACGTCTTGCGGCCGTAATTGCGGTCATCATGCCGGAAGCTCCGGCGCCAATCACGAGCACATCCTGTTGTTTTGATTTTTTCTTATCCATAGTCCACCTGTCATTTTATCTGTTAAACCAGTTAAATATTTTATCATATGGGTATAAAATATTCAACTCGAATAGCTTTCCAAAAAGTCAAAAAGGCTCTCTTCATCTGCAAATCCAATGCCATTTTCCGCCTGTTTCTGCAGTTTTTGACTTAAATTCTCACTTCGAATCCCGGTTTCCATATATACGGTTTTTCCATCCGGTAAAAAAACAACCAGCCGGCTGTCCTGTGTACGGATAATATAGGCATTTTCCGTTTCTTTGTAAGGAGTTCCGGTCAAAACGGTGTGCTCGGTTTCGGATGCATATTGTTCTTGGGTATTTTTTGTGTTTTCTACACCTCTTTTCTGATACCAGATGCCAAAGACCAGCAGCAGAACCAGACAAAGAAGAATGCAGATGCCTGTTTTTTGATTCATATCATCACCTTCTAACAGTAGCATCTGCATTTTATTTCCGTTTTATACCATTTACTTTAATAAATGTAATTTTTTTGCAACCCGGACAATCAGAGTTCCTTTCGGGAATTTTTTAATCTCCTCTTCGGTCAGTCCGTGCAGTAACAGTAAGACAACTGCATATACGATAACCGCTGCAAGAATTGCAAGCATGGCAGATACCGCATTGATTTTTAAGACCGCATAGCTGCCATGATAGACGATATAGGTAATAATTCCCATAATAACCGAGGAAATTCCCGGCACAATAAATGTTTTGTGAATTTCCTGATGATAGCCGCTGTATTTTCGTATTGCCAGCGCATTCATAATACACATTAAAAACGCAAAGAACATATTCGCGATAATGACCGCATAGATATTCATGCGGAAAAACAGCATCAGTATAATCAGTACGATCACATGAGCGACAAGCGAAACCGCTGCATTGATAACCGGAATCTTTAACCGGTCAATGCCCTGCAGCAGTCCGTTTGAAAGCGTAGACATTGCATAAAACACAACCGCCATTGCCCCAACCCACATCATGGTACCTGCCATAGGTGCCGTCTGTGCCGTTCCCGGGAAAAGCAGACGACAGATCGGCTCTCCCAATACAGCAAGTCCTATGGCACAAGGGAAAGAAATCACCATGATAAAACGCATGGCAGAATTGATCTGTTCCCTGACTTTTTTCATATCTTTCTGTGCAAAGGACATCGTCAGAGTCGGCACGCAAGAGGCAGCCATCGCGGAGGCAATGGAAATCGGAACATTGATCAGCAGTTTATATTTTCCGGAAAAAACGCCCCACCATACATCGATCTTGTTTTCAGAGTATCCCTGCAATAACGCAACATTTTTGAAAATACTCTGGTCAATGATACTGCTGATATTGTAAACAGTTGTACTTAAAAGAACCGGAACAATTGTGATAATGAGGATCTTCATGGTATAGGCAAATGGCTCTACCTTAACGCCTTTTTCCCGTTTCATTCTTCGCTTAAAGACATGCATATAAGCAAAAAATACGAAAAGTACAAAAATCAGCGCAGCGACAGATCCAAGGTTCGTTCCCAAGGTGCCTCCGGCTGCACCGTATGCAGGCCCGTAATGTTCGGTATCACCGAGAACCGCTCCGATCTTTGTTCCGTAGCGATACAGAACATAAGCTGCCCATACACTGATGATGGCATTAACAATCTGTTCAATGATCTGTGAAATGGCACTTGGCATCATCGTGCCAAGTCCCTGGAAAAATCCACGCAAAACGCCAAGAACCGCAACAACAACCAGTGCCGGTCCTAAGATTTTAAGTGCAAACACACTGTATGGTGTTTTTAAGAGTGTTCCGGTAAAAAATTCTGCTCCGAAAAATACAACAAGCGATGCCACAATTCCCGATACCAGGGCAAAAAGAAGTGCACCTTTTAATACCTGATATACCGACCGGTACCGCCCTTTGGCCGCTTTCGCGGAAACCGTCTTTGACACTGCCTGTGGCAGACTGTAGGATGAAATAATCAAAATCACGTTGTACACGTCAAATGCACAGGCATAATAACTGATTCCTACATCGCCCAGAATATTGTTCAATGGAATACGATACACCAGTCCGATGATTCTGCTTATAATTGACGCGACCGCAAGAATTGATCCCTGAACCAGAAAATTTGTTCCGTTATTCTTTGATTTACCCATCTTCTAACCTCAATGCTTTTGTTTCTTTTATTCCGCGCTGATTTTATTTTGGGATGCACGGCTGTTTTCGACGATCTCTACCCATGTCTTTCCGGGATTTAAAGTAATTTCCTGACCATCCTGTGTATAATAATGTGTAATATCATTTGCGGATGCTCTTTTCCATGTAATCGGGACAGCTTTTCCGTTTGTGATGTACATTCCTGATCCACCGGAAAGATAATCGATATCTAAAGTTCCGTTTTTGGAATCTTTCAGGCTGCTGTAACAATTCTGTAAAATGATATTTTTCACAGCAAGCTGTTCGCCGGTAGAACCGTCAATCTGTTTATCACCAAATTCATAGCGGTAATACAGGCCATCCGTTTCATTGTATACAAACCAGGGCTT
>ERZ809146.1181-NODE-1181-length-11642-cov-9.824717_pt1 | contig 11642 bp, 11 predicted proteins | sample MGYA00520794_ERZ809146 | MGnify/ENA primary metagenome ERZ809146 (study PRJEB31570, sample SAMEA3212995) | Homo sapiens | biome: human-gut; feature: human gut; material: fecal | place: Sweden | collected 2011 ... | reverse complement strand
CTTTGTGTATGAATTAGTTGGCTGATTTTGTAATATTTAATGAATGTCCCTATTTCAATATTCCATTCTCAGTCCAGACTTCATCCATTCTCCGGTCGAAAGGTTCGACAGGCAGCTTTTCGTTTACTTGAAAGTTATAACATATACCTATATTATAGGAATGAAGAAGAGGCAGTAATTTGTCATAATATCCTTTTCCTCTTCCCAACCGGTTGCCTCGGGCATCAAAAGAAACACCCGGTATAATGGCGAGGTCTATCTTCTCATACGCTGTAAATGCTTCTCCCGTCGGTTCCTCTATGTGATAAGCCTCACCGGTTTTCAGGTTTTGCCTGCCTGTATAAATACGAAGTTCCAACTCATCTCCTTTGACTACCGGCAGCAAAACTGTTTTCTGCCGGTGCCATTTTTCAACGAAGTCATGTGTCTGTACTTCATCATCCAATGAATAATAGAGCAAAACGGTACGGGCCGATGCAAACTTGGGATGCTGTTCCAGTTTCTCAAGCAAAGCAGCGGACTTCGTTATTAATTCGGTGATGCCGTGACGGCGCTTTTCTTGCGCTATCTGCTTGCGCAGTTGTTTTTTTAGTTCCTTCATCGCTTACTTTCGGTTCTATGGGTTGTTCGGGAGCTTTGGGAAATGATTCACCTTTATCCAATACTTCCAATGCTTTGAGGACAGTCTTGTCGCTCTTGTTCAAGTATTCTATATAAGCTTCCATGCCCAGCATGTTATAAATGATGTTTCCGTATAAATTTGTTTCAAACAGTTTCTGTGATTTATACATCAATATGTTGCGACGTTTTAGCCCTTTGTTCTCAGCGAAACGGGCGAATTGTTCCAAAATATTCTGATGCTTCAAATATTGCAGCAGGCTTTCCTCTGTTTCATATTTTTGCATTTCGGCACGGTGGTTGTCCGTATACTGGAAAGCAAACTGGATGGTCAGTCCGCGATTAACAGCCATGCGATAATAGGAAGTCATGCCGGTAGTATCCTGTGGTACAAAGATATCGGGCATAATACCTCCACCTCCATATACAGGACGGCCTAAAGAAGTTTCAAAGATTTGGCTTTGATCCTGCTTGATACTGTCTTGTGAGAAAAATTCTCCGTGTTCGTAACGGGTCAGGATATCCATTTCATAATTTGCGTCATTACCTTTTACATACGGTTTCTGTATGCAGCGTCCTGACGGAGTATAGTAACGGGCAATTGTCAGACGGATGGCTGAACCATCGCTGAAGTCGATAGGTTGTTGTACCAGCCCTTTTCCGAAAGAGCGGCGCCCGATGATTGTCCCCCGGTCATTGTCTTGGATAGCTCCGGCAAAAATTTCGCTGGCAGAAGCCGAACCTTCGTCCATCAATACGACAATGGGCATTTTCTGGCTGCTTCCGGTTCCGTTGGATGTATAGTTCTCGCGTGGAGACTTGCGTCCCTGTGTATAAACGATGAGTCTGTTTTTGGGTAAGAATTCGTTTACCATCTGAATTGCTGCACCCATATATCCACCGGTATTACCGCGTAAGTCGATGACCACTCCTTCGCAGTTTGCCTGATTTAGCTTGGCTAATGAAATCAATAATTCGGGATAAGTCGTTTCACCGAATTTGTTTACTTTTATGTAACCGAATTTGTCATTCAGCATATAGGCGGCATCTACACTCTTTACCGGTATGTCACCACGAACAATGGTGAAATGTAAAGTTTCTTTTTCTCCCGGACGAAAAACGCCAAGTTTTACCTCACTGCCTTTGGGACCTTTCAGTCTTTTCATGGATTCATAGTTGGTGACAATTTTTCCTACAAAGGCACTGTCATCCACTTCTATGATGCGGTCTCCTGCCATCAGACCCACTTTTTCTGATGGTCCGCCTTGGATGACATTGTTTACATGGATGGTATCTTGCTGGATGGTAAACTGGATACCGATTCCGCTGAAACTTCCTTTTAAATCAGAATTTACAGCTTCCAGGTCTTTTGCCGGAATATAAGAAGAGTGGGGGTCCAGCTCACCTAGAATTTGCGGCATAGCATCTTCCACCAGTTCACCCATGTTCACTGTATCTACATATTGGTCGTCAATGATACGCAACAATGCATTCAGTTTGTTGGATGAAGTATTAATGATACCTAATTTGTTTCCTGAAAAGTGGTTGGCGTAAAAAGTTCCAATCAATATTCCGGTTACGATGCTTACTGCAACGATTACCGGCATAAAACGGGATGTTCGATTTTTGCTCATATCTTTATTTGCTATTATTCATTGGGATTGATATAGATTACTTCAATATTTGCGCGTTTCAATAAATCAAGCCCGTCTTCCAAACGGTATTTTTCTGAGTAAACTACACGTTTGATTCCTGCTTGGATGATGAGTTTGGCACATTCTATGCAAGGAGATGCGGTGACGTACATGGTTGCTCCGTCGCTGCTGTTGTTGCTTCGTGCTATTTTGGTGATAGCATTCGCTTCGGCGTGTAGTACGTAAGGCTTGGTGACTCCGTTGTCATCTTCGCATACATTTTCGAATCCTGCAGGAGTTCCGTTATATCCGTCGGAGATGATCATCTTGTCTTTTACGATCAATGCTCCTACTTGACGGCGTTCACAGTATGAATTTTCCGCCCAAATACTGGCCATGCGGATGTATCGTTTGTCGAGTTTGAGTTGTTTCTCTTCTTTCGTTTCCATTATTTCAGTCTTGCTTATTATGTGCAAATTGAATATAAGTTTTTTTCCCTTCGGGAGCTAGCAATAAAACATTGCTGTCACCTTGATAAAATATTGCATTATTCAATGCTTCTATGAACTCGTTGTTATAGCTTGTTGAAGGCGGAGTCTTGGTAAAGTTTATGTTTACTGTCCGGTCTTTTCCGTCCGCTTGCCATGTGCCTTCAATGGTTCCATTTTGTATGCTTCCTGTAAAAGTACCATCCGCTTTGAAAGTGATGTTGAAACCATGAATGATATCCAAGGCTTTTCTTCCTTCGGTTGCGATAGTCTTATCCGGATTGTGTGCCATTGCATTGTATTTGGGCTCTCCGTTCCGTTTGTCCTAATTTGCTTTACCATAGAAATCCACTACATGCCATGTGCCGCTTGCAAAGATTTCCTCTACATCGTCTTCATTGTTGCAACTCCATAAGAAAGGGAGTAGCATTAGTATATAAAGAATAGACTTTAGTTTCATATTGTTTGGTTTTTTAGTTGATGATTCCATTTCTTTTCAGCAAGGCATGGATACTGGGTTCTTGTCCACGGAAGCGTTTGTAAAGGGTCATCGGATGTTCCGTTCCTCCTTTCGAGAGAATATTCTCCCGAAAAGAAGCGGCGACTTCCTGGTTGAAGATTCCTTTTTCCTTGAATAAGGAGAAGGCATCCGCATCCAGTACTTCCGCCCATTTATAACTGTAGTATCCGGCAGAATATCCCCCCGCCATAATATGTGAGAACTGTACGGACATGCAGGTGTCTTCCACTCCGGGCAGTACTTGCGCTTTTTTCCATGCTTCTTTTTCATAAGCGCGGACATCTCCGTCAAATGTTTCCCGGCGGGTGTACCATGCCATATCCAGCAAGCCGAAACTTACTTGACGCAGGCAGGCATAGGCCACATTGAAATTGGATGCATCTACAATCTTTTGGATCAGTTCGGCAGGAATGGGTTCTCCCGTCTGATAATGTCTGGCGAATGTATTGAGAAATTCTTTTTCTGTGGCGAAATTTTCCATAATTTGTGATGGAAGCTCCACAAAATCCCAATATACGCTGGTACCACTCATGGTTGAATAGGTGGTATTGGCAAACATTCCGTGCAAGGCGTGTCCGAATTCGTGTAGAAAAGTGTTTACTTCTGAGAAAGTCAGCAATGCCGGTTTCCCAGCCGATGGCTTGGTGAAGTTCATGGTAACGGATACGTGGGGACGGCTGTTGACTCCGTTTTCTATCCACTGCTCCTTATAGCTGGTCATCCATGCGCCCGAACGTTTTCCGGCACGGGGGTGGAAATCTGTATAAAGTACAGCCAGGAAACTTCCGTCTTTGTCGAATACTTCATAAGCTTTTACATCGGGATGATAGACCGGGATTTCTTTATTTTCTTTAAATGTGATGCCATACAGACGGGTAGCCAGACCGAATACACCTTTCTCTACTTGGCTCAGCTCAAAATAAGGACGCAGCTCTTCTTCATTCAGATTGAATTTCTTATTTTTCAGCTTTTCTGAATAATAGGCCCAATCCCATGGCATCAGCTGGAAGTCATTGCCTTCCATTTCGCGTGCCAATGCTTCAACTTCTGCCACTTCCTTTAGGGCGGCAGGGGTATAGGCATCCAGTAATTGGTTGAGCAGTTTGTATACGGCATCACTCGTTTCGGCCATGCGCTTTTTCAGTTTATACTCGGCAAAAGTGGAGAAGCCTAGTAAATGAGCCAGTTCCATGCGAATGTTTACCAATTGCTTGATGATGTCCACATTGTTGTATTCGTTATTGTGTGTACATTGGGTATTATAAGCCATATAGACTTCTCTGCGCAGTGAACGGTCATCACAATATTTCATGAAAGGAACAAAACTGGGAGCATCCAATGTAATGATGCTGCCTTCTTTTCCCTTATCCTTTGCTGTTTGAGCATAACTTTCCAATGAACTTTCGGGTAATCCTTCCAATTGTTTTTCCGTCAAAGCCAATTCGTAGTTATTTGTTTCTTTCAACAGATTCTGAGAAAAACGTAAGGTCAATATGCTTAATTCGGTATTCAGTTGGCGGAACTTTTCTTTTGCCTCACCGGTCAGGTTGGCACCGCTTCTTACAAAACCATCGTATGTCTTTTGCAGCAGTTGGGCGTCTTCACCTTTCAGTTGTAACTGGTCTTTTTGTTCGTATACGGCTTTTATACGAGCAAAAAGTTTTTCATTCAGACTGATGTTGTTGCTGTGTTCGGACAGTACGGGCATCATTTTTTCTGCCAATTCCTGCATCTCGTCACTGGTCTCGGCACTCATCAAATTGCCGAAAACAGTAGTTACGCGGTCTAGCAACGCACCTGATTTTTCCAAAGCAACAATGGTATTTTGGAAAGTCGGTGCTTCGGGATTATTGACAATTGCATCAATTTCCTCATTTTGTTCTTTCATTCCTTCCAACAAGGCAGGTTCATAATGTTCTATCTTGATAAGATGGAACGGAGCCGTGTCATGAGGGGTGTTATAGGGTTTTAAAAATGGATTTTTATTTTCAGTCATAGCACTATTTTATTTGACTTACAAATTTGCTAAAAAAAAGCATCACTATCCTCATTCTATTTACTTATTTAACAAAGTATATTAAATAGTTAGGTTAAAAATAAAAAAGCACAAGCAGAAATGCCTATGCTTTTCATTTTTATGGGGTTTTACCTGATTATTTATTCTTTTCAGTCAGTTTTTCCAACGCCGGAATGGAGATTTCCTTTCTGCTGAGTTGTACCAATCCCTGTTCCTGTAAATCATTCAGCACTTTTGACACATTGATTCGTGTCTCATCAATCAAACTCGCCAAATCCTCCATTTTGATTTTAAGGATTTTTTTTCCTTCGGGCTTCATGGAGCGCAGCACTAAAAAATTCAGTATTTTTTCTTCTGTATTACCTATGTGGCTGTTCCATAATTTTTCGTATGCCACTTGTGCTCTATTACTCAGAATATTTAGATAGTTAAGGCGGAAGATTTCGTAGTTGTTCAGTTCATTCAATACAAATAACTTGTCTATGGTAACTATGTTAATATCTGTACGTGCTTTGTAAGTCGCTGTATAGTTGGTTTGCATGCCGAATAATGAATAGGGCTCTATAACGAAAGGACTTCCAAAAGTTTCAAATAAGGCGTATGAATGTCGGTTATCGGTTGTTTGGGAGATTATCTCCCCATTTAAGAGAAAGATTAATTGAGTGCAAGGTGCACCTTGTTCCACAATGATATCATCGGCGTTGTATTTACGAAAATGTAGCTTTACCTTGCCTATGATATTGGTGAAGTCATTTTTACATAATCCCTGGAAGAGAGGGAGTTGTAAAAGTGTATCATACATTGTAATTTCCATAAGTTCTGTTGTTCGTTAAGTTATAGTTTAACATACAAAGGTAACGATAAAACGAGATTTATTATTTATAGGTGGAAGAACTTTTATTTTTTTTATTGTTTCTTACCGTCTCCTAATGTTTAAAAGCAGAATACTTGCGGACTGTATAAAAAATAAATATATTTGCATTCAAAAAAAGGAGGAGTTTATGTTTGGATCATTTGATTTTCAAGAATTTTTAAGTGCGTTTATTGTGCTTTTTGCTGTCATTGATATTATCGGATCTATTCCTATTATATTGAATCTTAAGCAGAAAGGGAGAAATGTCAATGCTAATAAAGCTACCGGCATTTCTTTTGCTTTATTGATAGGTTTCTTTTATGCAGGGGATATGATGCTGAAGTTATTTCAAGTTGATATTGCTTCGTTTGCCGTGGCGGGTGCTTTTGTTATTTTTCTCATGTCTTTGGAAATGATTCTGGATATCGAGATATTCAAGAATCAAGGTCCTATCAAGGAAGCGACTTTAGTCCCCTTGGTTTTTCCGTTATTGGCTGGTGCGGGAGCGTTTACTACGTTGCTTTCCCTACGTTCGGAGTATGCTCCTGTAAATATTGTTGTAGCCTTGATATTGAATATGGTTTGGGTTTATGTGGTGTTGAAGTTGACAGATCGCATCGAACGTTTCTTGGGTAAAGGTGGAATTTATGTTATTCGTAAGTTTTTTGGAATCATTTTGTTGGCAATATCAGCGCGTTTATTTACTGCTAATCTGACTTTATTGATAGAGCAGTTTCAGAAAGCTCAGTAATATGCTGTTTTTTTACAGATAATAATGTCGGAACTCACCATAGATATTTTATTGGAAACCAACTGCTTTGTGTTGAATGGATATTAATCTGTGGTGAGTTCCGGTATCATTCCATTTGAATGGTAGCTGTTTGATATTTTGATACGCTCCTTTGGTGTCTATTTCTCGTTGATGATGAATTTCTTCATTCCGTCTGTAAAATAAGTTTCATATTTATCTCCTTCGCCTGAGCAAATAAAATAAGCATCCAGTTCAGGATGTGCTTCACAAAATGCTTTGGCTGAGTCCAGTCCCATCACCATGAAAGCAGTAGCGTATGCATCGGCACTGGCGCAATCTTTTGCAATGACAGTGGATGACAGGATACTATGTTGTACTGGATATCCGGTGCGTGGGTCTATGGTATGTGCATATTTCTTTCCACCTTTGTAATAGAAATTACGATAATTCCCTGATGTTGCCATGCCTACGTCACTAATGGCAAGCACAGTCTGTAATTCCTGGTTTACTGACAAGGAGTCATCTACAGGTTTGTTTATGCCGATACGCCAAGCGTTCATTTTGGAATTTTTGCCTCTTACCACTACTTCACCGCCTATATCTACCATATAGTTTTTTATCCCTTTACGTTCCAATAGCCTTGCTACTGCATCTACTCCGAATCCCTTGGCTATAGCGCTGCAATCCAGCATTATACGAGGGTCTTTTTTCATTATCCGGTTGTTCTGTAAATCTATTTTTTGATATCCTATCATTTGGCGTAAGCTGTCCACTATCAGTGAATCCACTCCTGTAGATTTTTTGAATCCGAATCCCCATGCATTTACCAAAGGTGCGACGGTGATATCAAAGGCTCCATGGGTTTCATCGGATATTTTCTTTGAGAGATGGAATACATGTACGAAAAAACTGTCAACTTCCGTCTTTTCATTGTGGTTTACGCGGGTGATTACGGAATTCGGATTGAAAGGAGAGAGGGAGTTGTCCACTTTCTTCAGTTCAGTTTCTATTTCTTCTTTCAGATTATCTTCGGACTGGTAGGTGATTTTGTATACTGTACCGAATACAAAGCCTTCATTCGTACGGAAAGGGGCTTGCTTTTTTAGAATAATAATTGTTCCTATTATCAGAATTGCTAGAAACGGCAATTGCCATGCTAATTTTTTTTTATTCATACCTGTATTTTAGTTAAGAAAGAAATAAATGTTCTATTAAAATTTTAACGCCGATAATAATCAAAACCAAACCTCCCCATAATTCCATGCGCAGGTTGAAACGCTTGCCGCAAAATACACCTATCAGACTTCCTAATGTTGAGATAACAAAAGAGGTAAAGCCGATGATGACAATAGGAGAAAGAATAGAAGTGAAAGAGTTTATTCCTACAAAAGCAAATGATATACCGATGGCCAAAGCATCAATGCTGGTTGCTATAGCCAGCGTAACAACCACTTTTAATTTAGTGGGGTCGAAGCAGCGTTTGTCTTCATTGCTGAAGCTCTCTTTTATCATACGCCCTCCCAAAAAGGCCAATAACCCAAAAGCGATCCAATGGTCATAATCCTCTATCAGGTGACTGAATCGGCTGGGCAGCAAACCAGCCGATAAGCGGCATGACAGCCTGGAAAAGGCCGAAGAAGAATGCCATAATAAAAAAAGTGCGCCAGCAAATGCGACGCATGATAATTCCGCTTGTTATGGAAACTGTGAAACAGTCCATAGCAAGACTGATGGCAAGGAGCCATATTTCTAAAGTTGTCATTGGTTAAAATGGTAATTTGTATATTAAACTGTATGTTACTCCTAAGTTAGTCGAGTTGTTTTTTCCAAAACCGGGAATATACCAAGGTTCGGTGTGTTCCGCCTTTTTTATGTTCATGCGTATACGGTAACGTAGTGACCATCCCATGTAGAAATTCTTGTACACATTTACCTTTATTCCAGCCAGCAGTTCTGCCCAGGTTACTGTGGTCTTAATTCCGTCATAACTGAAAGGAATTTCAGGAAATCCCCATGTAGGATCCTTCATTGTCGGAGCATCTACATCGTATGAAAAAGAGGTGAATCCGTAACGTATGCCTCCATATAGAAAACCAGGCAGATAGGGCTTCTTGAAAAAGAAGTTGTAGTTCATGCCTATGCGGAAATAAGGAGCTGAGGCTTTATAATGTATATTGGTACCATCATCAGTAGTGTCGGTGGTTCCATATCCAATTTCAGCTACGGGGACATAACGGTTTTTCAAATTGACCTCCACGCTGATTTCTGTACTTGTAATGTCACCTCCAAAAATTTTGCTTCCCAGGCCAAATATATCTACACCGATAGTAGTTCCCTGATAGAAGGGTACCTTTTCTTCCTCTATGGTTGTTTTTTTTTCTTGTGCCGCCAGTGTGGGGCTGTACAACAGCATACTACTCAGTAGCGTTAACAACGTAATATATGTTGAAATTCTTTTTTTCTTCATTATTGATGTCCGAATTTACAATCTCGATAGATTTTAGGTTATAGGTGGTGTATTTAATGTCTTCCACTTTATAAAACATCATGGTGCCACATTCTATATTCTGCAAGTAGGGGATATTCTGGTGAATGAGTGTGATAGTGTCACGCATCTTTTCCGTATAATGCAATACGTAGGTAGTTTTTGATGTATAACTCAAAGGCAGGCTCATACTGCTTTCCGCTTTATTGAATATCGTGTCATTCATCAATGAGTCTTTTACTACGGTTTCCTTAATAGTTCCATCTTCCAGTGTGTCACGTACAATCACATCGGTAGTGATAAATCCAGTGACGTCAAAAGCCGGACTGAATTTTACAGCTTGGTGTGTCTCTGCATCCAGAAAGTCGAAATGGGCAAAGGAATTGGTGGTAAGCGGACAATCGCTTTCCCCACAGCTTTGCATCAAGGTGCTTACGGTAATCAGGAGCAATAAGATAATGGCTGGTAGTTTCTTCATTTTAAAACTCTTTCTCTATTTTATAATTATTGCGTTCAGGAGCATTCCGGGCTATCAATTCTCCTATGAATCCAGCCAGAAACAGTTGGGTTCCCAAAATCATCAAAGTTAGGGCCAGATAGAAGTAAGGAGAATCAGTAATTAATATATAAGGTAAACCATGTGACAAGGCATATAGTTTGTTCGCTCCGATGATAATGACGGAAATGAAACCAAGAATAAACATCAATGATCCCATAAACCCGAAGAAGTGCATCGGCTTGATACCGAATTTGGATAAAAACCACAGAGTAATGAGGTCTAGATAACCATTGAAGAAACGGTTTAATCCGCCGAATTTTGTTTTACCGAATTTTCGTGCCTGATGGTGTACTACCTTCTCGGCTATCTTAGGAAAACCTGCATTCTTTGCCAGATAGGGGATATAGCGGTGCATTTCACCGTATACTTCGATGTTCTTTACGACATCACGACGATAAGCTTTTAGTCCGCAATTGAAGTCGTGCAGGTTCTTGATGCCTGAAACGGCACGTGCTGTGGCGTTGAATAGTTTGGTCGGAATGGTTTTTGATAACGGGTCATAGCGTTTTTGCTTGTATCCCGATACTAAGTCGTAGCCATCTTCTGTAATCATTCTGTATAATTCCGGTATTTCGTCCGGGCTGTCCTGCAAGTCGGCATCCATTGTAATCACCACATCACCTTGCGCCTTTTCAAAACCACAATACAAGGCAGGGGACTTGCCGTAGTTCCGGCGGAATTTGATACCTTTTACGTTGTCCGACTCCGAGCGTAGTTTCTCTATCACTTGCCAGGAGTGGTCGGTGCTGCCGTCATTGACAAAAATTACTTCATAGCTGAAGTGGTTGGCATCCATTACACGTTGAATCCATGCGAATAGTTCCGGCAAAGATTCTTCTTCGTTATACAAAGGAATAACTACAGATATATCCATCTTTTATTCATTTTTCTTTTTACGCATCACGATCAATGCCGTAGGGATAGCCATTAGCATCCCGTAAAACATATTTTGTGATATCAGTTGAAATGTCATTTCCAGCGGGGTAAGTCCCGACAGTAAATCTATCGCTTCTTCGAATTGGTTCAGTGAGGTTGTCAGTTCGGTTCCGGCAGTTTCTTTGAACTGGTTTAAGATGGAACGGTATGCCTCGAATACGAATCCGCCATCTATATAGCGGAAGTAGATGTAATGCACTACCGCTACAAATAGAGAGGCGAACATATACATAAAGGTAGTGAATAGAAACGCACGTGAAAAAGTGATGCTTCCGTCACAATGCCGTTCTCTGAACTTTTTGGCAAATATGTATCCTAAAAAGGGTACTCCTATAGTCAGGACTATAAAAAGTAATTGTAGGAAAGGTATTCTCAATCCTAACGGGAAGAGCATGAATTTAAAGGCCCATAAAAGACCCATGCCCGTACCATAGCGCATGGCGCATTCCTGCAAAGTCGGTTTATAATTCGTCATTCTTTATTAATAAGTGCACAAAAGTACTTCTTTTACGGGAATCCGTCCTATAGTTATGGGTGAAAAATGTATTTTTTCTGCTAAAATCAAAAAAAAGTATTCGAAAGTATTGTAGTTTTGAAAATAATGTCTACCTTTGCACTCGCAAAACAAAAATGGGTAAGTCCTATACGGCCAGCTCCTGATGAATCCTCCAGGGCTTGATCGCAGCAAAGGTAGTTGGTTGTAGCGGCGCGATATAGTAAGCTTACCCACCCGCCTCTTTAGCTCAGTTGGCCAGAGCACGTGATTTGTAATCTCGGGGTC